>Ga0316205_10000451_pt1 | contig 76839 bp, 78 predicted proteins | sample 3monthpyrite_MG_FD_204941 | JGI IMG/M metagenome (GOLD analysis project Ga0316205, IMG submission 204941) | Microbial mat bacterial communities from mineral coupon in-situ incubated in ocean water Damariscotta River, Maine, United States -... | ecosystem: Environmental > Aquatic > Marine >...
TTTCATAGACCGAGCGGCCCCCGAGAATGCTGTCGGGGCGCGAGAAATAGACATGTTCGAAGATGCAGAACCGGGGCTTGGCGGGTTCAAAGGGCATGAAGCTTTCGATGCCATCGGGGCTGATCACCACCATTTCACCCGGTTCGATCTCGCGCACGAAATCGGCCCCGATGATGTCGAGCGCGCAGGTTTCGGAGGACAAAACCCACCCGTCGCCCAATTGCCCCAGAACCAGCGGGCGCACGCCCAACCGGTCGCGCACGCCGATAAGCTTGGTGCGCGTCATCGCGACGACAGAAAACGCGCCCTCGACCCGGCGCAGCGCGTCCTTCATCCGCTCGGGGATGTTTTTCTGATAGCTGCGCGCCATCAGGTGGATGATGCATTCGCTGTCGGATGAGCTTTGAAAGATCGAGCCGCGGCCGATCAGATCGCGGCGCAGTTCCTCGGCATTGGTGATATTGCCGTTATGCGCAATCGCCGCGCCGCCCATCGAAAACTCACCGAAAAAGGGCTGCACATCGCGGATCTGGGTCGGGCCCTTGGATCCGGCGGTGGAATAGCGCACATGGCCGATGCCAAGCGGCCCGGGCAGCGTTTCCATCAGCTTGGCGGAGGTGAAATTGTCGCGGACATAGCCAAAGCGGCGGGCCGACTGGAAGCCGTGATCAGGGTGATGGGTGACGATGCCGCCCGCCTCCTGGCCGCGATGTTGCAGGGCGTGCAGGCCGAGGGCCACGAAATTTGCGGCATCGGCCACGCCAATGACGCCGAAAACACCGCATTCCTCCTTGAGCTTATCTCCGTCGGACCCGTCTCCGACGTTGTCAAACGGGTGGCTCAGGAAGGGGGTCATCTGGCTTCGCATGGGGGGGCGCGCTCCACGTCTCTCCGATTCCCCTTGGGCTATAGACAAGCGCCCGGCCAAAGTCACCCGTCGCCGTCATGTTCCCGTCAAGAATTCGTGGCGCCCGTGACCTTGGGATGGCACAGGGCAGGGGGGGGGGTGCTGCCGGCGAGCGCCGGCAGGCCGCGTCTGGCCGGGCTACTCTGTCGGGCGGGAAATGCTCCAGATACCGTCAATGCCGTCGCCATTGGTGTCGCCGACGCGGGTGTCGCCCGAATAGAGGTAGAGCGGGCGGCCCTTATAGGCGATCTGCATGGTGCCGTCGTCGCGCCGGAACAATGCGTAATTCTCGCCAAGCTCAGCGCCTTCGGGCAACAGGGCCGGCGGCCATATCTCGGCGCATGCGCCGGTGCAGGCAGATTGGTTCGGGCCATCGCCGCCATGCACGTAGAGCGTCATATGGTTCTGGTTCATCATATAGACGCTGCCGCGGAATTCGCGGGAATGCACCAGGTCGTTGCCATGGCTGTCGGCGATGGCCGTGGTTGCGGCGGTCGACAGCGCCAGGCTGGCGATCAGGGTTCCGGGTCGGTTCATCGGGGATTGCTCGCGTTTGCTGCCGGGGACGGCGGCCACCCTAGCCCGCGGATACCCCGTTGGAGAAGGTCAGGCGCGAACACAATCCCGTCAGTCGCTGCAATCCTTTGCGGGCCGCCCGGTATTCCGGCCCGCAGCACGGCCGTGGGGTGCAGCTGGCAGAGGAAAGGAGGGGGCCTTCAGATGGCAAAGGGCAGGGCCACCATGGCCGCCAGAACCGTCAGGGCGACAACGCCGAGGGCAGGTAGTCTGGCGCTGGCGCGGCCGGCCAGATGATGCGCCTGTTGGCTGCGCATCCGGCGGCCGCGCGCCATGTAATAGGCGGTGTCGATGGAGCCGTCGGGACGGGTGCGGGGGGCGGTCGAGCTGTCTGTGCGGGTCATCGGGGCTTCTCCTTTCGGGCGGGTTGTCGGTGCTGATGTCCTGATCTTGCCCGCTTTGCCCGGGTGCCGCTTGAAGCGCGCCTTTAGAAACCCTTGTGATTGGCTTTCATTTTCCCCCTTTGCGCCGGTCATTGCTTGAGAAACCCCATATCCATCGTGCAAGGTGGGCCATGATCTATCGTTTTGGCACCAGCGAACTGGACGCTGACCGCCACCGGCTTTGCACCGATGGGGCCGAGGTTCATACCGAGCCGCAGGTCTTTGCGCTGCTGGCGCTATTGCTGGCGCGTGCCCCCGATCTGGTCAGCTATGACGACCTGATGGCCGAGATCTGGAAGGGCCGGATCGTGTCGGACGCAACCGTTGCCGCGCGCATCAGCGCGGCGCGCGCGGCGGTGGGTGACGATGGCCGGGCGCAGGCCATCATCCGAACGGTGCCGCGCTGTGGTGTGCAGATGGCGGTCGATGTCGCGAGGGAGGGGCGGGATGCAGAGCCGCCGCTGGCCGCGCCCGCGACCATCGCCGCGCCGATGCAGCAGGTGATCCGCTATACCAAATCGCGCGATGGCACCGCGATTGCCTGGGCCGAAACCGGCGAGGGGCCGCCGCTCTTGCGGGGCGGGCATTGGCTCAGCCATCTGGAACATGACTGGCAGAGCCCGGTCTGGCGGCCCTTGCTGGAGCGGCTGTCGCGCGGGCGGCGGCTCATTCGCTATGACCCGCGCGGCACCGGCCTGTCGGATCGCGATCTGGGGGCCGCGACCCTGCCCGAATTTGTCGATGACATGGAGGCGGTGGCCGATGCGGCGGGGCTGGACCGGTTCCCGATCTATGCCATCTCGCAAAGCGTGCCCGTGGCATTGAGCTTTGCCGCCCGCCATCCCGACCGGGTCGCCCGGATGATCCTGCTGAACGGGCTGGTGCGCGGATCGACCGCGCGCGGCGACAAGGACAGCACCGAGACGATGGTTGCGATGATCAAATCGGGATGGGGCGTTGCGGGCAGCCCCTTCATGCGGGCGGTGGCGACCCTCTTCATGCCGCGTTCCACACCCGAGGAACTGGATGCCCAAGTAAAAATGCAGGCGGTGTCGGCCACGCCCGAGGTGGCGGCGGAAATCCGTCGGCGGGTGGGCGATTTCGATGTCAGCGACATCCTGCACAAGGTTCGGGCACCGGCCCTGGTGATGCATAGCGCGGGCGACGCGATCCAGTCGCCGGAACAATCCAAGCTTATTGCGGGATCACTGCCAAATGCAGAATTTTCGCTCTGCGATTCGCCCAATCACATGGTGGTGCCGAGCGATCCGATCTGGGGGCCCTGCATGGACGCGTTTGACCGCTTTCTGGCCCAGGATCTGCTTGCGTGATCAATGCGCCCGGGGGCTGCGCGATGTTGCAAGGCCCGGTCCGCCAGCATAGCCTGTGCCGGGAAATGCGAAATTGATGCGCAGGAAACAGGAGATCCCGATGCGCCTGATCATTATTCTGGCCGGAGCCGCGATGGCCACGAGCGCGTTTTTGAACTGGATGTCGGCCCCTTTTGCGGGCGGCTTCACGCCCTGGGACGCGCTCAGCCCGGTGCTTGGCCCCGATGCGCCGCTGGAGGTCTGGATCTTTGCCGGGACGTTTGGCCTTGGCGGGCTGGCGGCGCTCATCGCGCTGCTGGGGCGGGGATCGGGATTGATCACCCTGTTGGCCGGATTGGCCCCCTTTGCCGCCGCGATCTGGAATCAGTTGCAGGTCAATGACGCGCTTGGCGTGGTGGGCATGAACCTGTGGGATTTCCGGGACGGGATGGCGGGCGCGATGGGCCAGATGATGGAGCTGGTCGATATCGGGTTCTACGCCTATTGGATCAGCGCTGTGGTGCTGATCATTGCCGGGCTATCGGGGGGCAGAGGCCGCCGGGCGCGCGGTCGCGATCTCTACTAGAGCGTGTCGCGCATGAACGCGACACGCTCCAAGATCGGCGCGCGCGCCCCGCGCAGGTTTATTCGGCCACCGGGCCGCAGCTGTTGACCAGTTCTTCGTAGCGCTGAACGATCCAGCCCGGCGCGTCGCTGGGGATCTGTTCCTCGATCGTGCCCTGAAGCGTCTGGAACACTTCCGCCGACCGGCTGTCGGAGACCACTGCGATCGGCTCGGAGCCGACCACGCGGTCGTAGGCAATCAGCGCCACGGCAACCAACAGAACCCCGCGCGCGACGCCAAAGAGAAAGCCCAGCCCCGCATCGAAACCGCCCACCGCCGAACGTTGCACGGCAGAGGAAAAGAACGGCGTGAAGAGCGAGATGATCACCAGCGCCAGCGCAAACACCGCCGCAAAGCCCGCGATCACCGCCAGTTCGCAGGATCCGTTCAGGAAATCGCCCAGATAGGGCACCTCGAACATCAGTTCCTTGGCGCGCGGGGCAAAGATGAAGGCCACGATGGCGGCCACGACCCATCCCGCGATGGACAAAGCCTCGCGCACGAAGCCGCGTGAATAGGCCAGGATGGCCGAGATCACGATAAGACCGGCCACGACCGCGTCGAATAGGGTGAAGCCTTCCATATGGGCCCTCTCGCTTCTATGGCGGCAAACGGGACTATCCCGCGCCGAAAACATCGCCTGTGAACCGGGTCAGATCCGGCATCAGTTTCAATTCCATACCAGCCCCGTCAGAGATTTTGCATCCCTCAGGGGCGATCGCCGATGAAAAACCAAGTTTCCGGGCCTCTTTCAACCTGTTTTCTGCCTGCGACACCGGTCTGAGCGCGCCAGAGAGCGAAAGTTCTCCAAAAACCACGGATGTGGCGGGCAGGGCGGCGTCTTCGCGCGCACTCAGCAGTGCTGCCGCTACGGCAAGATCGGCCGCTGGTTCGCTGATGCGCATGCCGCCGGCGATATTGAGATAAACATCGAGCCCCTGAAAAGAGATGCCGACCCGCGCCTCCAGCACGGCCAGGATCATGGAGAGACGCCCGCCATCCCAACCCACCACCGCGCGGCGCGGCTGGCTGAGCGAAGAGGGGGCCACCAGCGCCTGCACCTCGACCAGAACCGGCCGGGTGCCCTCGATCCCGGCAAAGACCACCGAGCCGGGTGCCCGTTCGTTGCGGTCGCTGAGAAACAGCGCCGAGGGGTTGGGCACCTCGGCCAGACCCGCGCCGGTCATCTCGAACACGCCGATTTCATCGGCCGGGCCAAAGCGGTTCTTGACGCTGCGCAGGATGCGGAATTGATGACCGCGCTCGCCCTCGAAATAGAGCACGGTATCGACCATATGTTCGACCACGCGGGGGCCGGCGATCTGGCCGTCCTTGGTGACATGCCCCACCAGCATCACGGATGTGCCCTTGCGCTTGGCGAAGCTGACCAGCTCATGGGCGCTGGCACGCACCTGAGAGACCGAGCCCGGCGCGCTGTCAACGGTATCGAGCCACATGGTCTGCACCGAATCGATGATGGCGAGGTCCGGGCGTTCGGCGTCGAGCGTGGTCAGGATGTCGCGCAGATTGGTCTCGGCGGCCAGTTTCACCGGTGCGTCGGCCAGCCCCAGACGCTGCGCGCGCATGCGGACCTGGGCCGTGGCCTCTTCGCCCGACACATAGATCACCTTGAGGCCCGCGCGCGCGAAAGACGCCGCCGCCTGCAACAAAAGCGTCGATTTGCCGATGCCGGGATCGCCGCCGACAAGGCTGGCCGAGGCCGACACCAGGCCGCCGCCAAGCACCCGGTCGAGCTCGGCCAGGCCCGAGCCGACGCGCGGCGGCGGGGCCTCTTGCGTGGTCAGATCCGTGAGTGCCATGCCCTTGCCTTTCACGGCCCCGAGCGATTTGGCTCCGGGCCCGGTGGACAGCGGCGCTTCTTCCTGAATGGTGTTCCATTCGCCGCAACCATCGCAGCGCCCGGCCCATTTCTTGTGAGCGGTGCCGCAGGCGGAGCAGATGAACTGGGTGACGGGTTTGGCCATATCGCTGGCTTAGCCCAGAGCCCCCCGCTTGACCAGCGCCGAGGTGGCCAGGCTGATGCCAAACGATGTGAGGACGCAGGCGGTAAAGAGCCAAAGCCCCCAAGCGGTTTCGACCCGGCCCAGACCGACGCCCCGGGCCAGCAGGATATATAGCGCGATGAGAAAGACATCGGCCATGGCAAATTTGCCCATCACGGTGAAGGCGTTGAGCAGGGTTGTGGGGGCCTGGCGAAAATGGATCAACGCCAGGCCGAGGGTTTTGACGATCGGGGCCGCGATGGCGAACAGCGCGATCAGGATGGCCAGCAGGATATCCTCCTGCCACAGGGTCGCGATACCCGAGAGGATCGAGATTTCATCGAGGGCAAAGAAGGGCAGGAGGCCCGCGCGCATCAGCGGGGCCGTCCAGGACAGCGGAAAGAGCACCAGAAGCGCGAGGTTGAGCAGGGTCAGGATCTTCAGAGCCATGGGGCGAGTTGAGCAGCTTTGCCGCGAAAGGCAAGGGGTGCTGTGTGGCGCGAGGGCAGGAGCGAGGGGCGCTGCCCCTCGCGCTCCCCGAGGTATTTGGCCCAAGATGAAAGCGCAACAGAGCTGCGATTTCAGAGATAGCCGAGCTGCCAGAGGGCAAAGAGCGACAGGGCCGCGGTCAGGGCGATGCGCAGGCCATGGTCGCGCCATGTCTGGTGCCTCAGATCGTCAAGGCCGCGATGGGTGGCATAGGCGAGCCCCCCGGCGATCAGCACCGCGGCGAGGCCCGCACCCGAAGGTCGCCGTACGGCCAGCGACGCTACCGCCACGATCAGGCCCGCAATCAGCAGCGGTGCCGCGCGGCGGACAAGGTTCAGGATCATCCCCTTGCGTCGGGCGGCCCGTTCGCCCGTGGCACGACGCAGCCAATGAAGCCCTGTCAACACTGCATAGACTGACAGGATGAGGGCCAGCGGGGTGGCGACGCGGAAAAGCTCCATTGGCGTAACTCCGATGGATTTGGAGGCGGCGTTCCTTGGCCTTTGGCGTTCTGTTTGCCGCGAGACAAGCAGGTAAACCGTCGCGCCTTTGCGCGCGTCGGTTTTCGTTACCTGACGGTTGCGATCGGGCCGTCGGCGGACCCGGTGATGAACTGCCCCAGATAGGGGTCGGCGGCCGCGTCCATCTCGGCCACGGGCCCTTCCCACCGGATTTTTCCGGCATGCAGCATCGCGACCCGGTCGGCGATGGCGCGCACCGAGGACATGTCATGCGTGATGGTCATCGCGGTGGCCCCCATTTCGACCACGATCTCGCGGATCAGATCATTGATGACACCCGCCATGATCGGGTCGAGCCCGGTGGTGGGCTCGTCGAAAAAGATGACCTGCGGGTCGGCGGCGATGGCGCGCGCCAAGCTGACGCGTTTCTGCATGCCACCCGACAGCTCGGCCGGGAATTTTTCGGCGACCTCGGGCCCGAGCCCCACGCGGGCAAGCTTGGCCAGCGCGATTTCGCGCGCCTCCCCGATCGGTTTTTTCAGTGACCCACGCAGCAGGCGGAAGGCCACGTTTTGCCAGACGGGCATAGAGTCAAACAGCGCGCCGCCCTGAAACAGCATCCCGAACTTGGCGAGAAAGCTGTCACGCTCGGCCCGGGTCACATCCTCGCCATCAAGCAGGATCTGGCCGGCATCGGGCGCGACCAGACCCAATATGCATTTCAAGAGCACCGATTTCCCTGTGCCCGAGCCGCCGATGATAACGGTGCTGGTGCCGGTGGCGACGCTGAGGTCGACACCGCGCAGGACCGCGTTTGTCCCGAATGTCTTATGAAGTCCGGCGATGTCGATCATGCGGTGAAAAAGAGCTCCGTGAGCAGATAGTTTGCGGCCAGGATCAGGATCGAGGCGGAGACCACGGCATTGGTTGTGGCCCGCCCGACGCCGCGCGCGCCGCGGCCCGAATTCATGCCGTGGAAACAGCCCATCAGCGCCACCAGAAAGCCAAAGACCGCGCCCTTGACCAGGCCCGATCCGACATCCCAGAACTCAAGGAAATCAACGGTGTTCTGGATGTAGTTCACCTGATTGAAGCCAAGCCGCGTGGTGCCGACCAGGTAGCCGCCGAAGATGCCGATGGAATCGCCCACCGCGACCAGGATCGGCAAGCTCAGCGTGGCCGCCAGAATGCGCGGTGCCGTCAGGTATTTCATCGGGTTCGTTGACAGCGTGACCAATGCGTCGATCTGTTCGGTCACTTTCATCGTGGCGATCTCGGCGGCAATGGCCGAGGCAACGCGGCCCGCCACCATGAGCCCGCCCAGAACCGGACCGAGCTCGCGCGCCATCCCGATGGCAACGATTGAGGGCACCACGGCCTCGGCGTTGAAGCGCGAGCCGCCAGCATAGATCTGCAGCGCCAGAGCGCCGCCGGTAAAAAGCGCGGTAAGCCCGACCACCGGCAGCGACAGCCACCCGATCTGGATCAGCTGTGCCGCAAATTCGCGCAGATACCAAGGCGGGCGCAGGATATGCGATAGCGATTGAAAAAAGAAGAGCGTCACCCGGCCGATCGCGGCCATGAGCGTCAATGTCGAGCGGCCAACAGCTGCAACGGGCGAGAGCAGGCTCATGATCCACCCCCGCGATAGTGCCGGGCGTAGCGACCGCCGAGCGCGGTCAGGATCTCATATCCGATCGTGCCCGCGGCATCTGCCAGATCATCGACGCCTTGCCACGGGCCCAGAATATCAAGAGCGTCGGGTACGGCATCCAGATGCGAAACGTCGACCGTCAGCAGATCCATCGAGACCCGGCCAAGGACGGGGCAGGGGGTGGCCCCTGAGAACACCTGTGCCCGCCCGCCCATCGCTCGGATCAGGCCATCGGCGTAACCGGCCGACAATGTCGCGATCCGTGTTGGGGTTTGTGCCGTCCAGCTTGCGGAATAGCCCACGGTTTCGCCCACAGCCACATCGCGGGTCTGAATGACAGGCAGCGACAGGCGCAGAACCGGTGCCGCATCCTGAAAGGGTGCCCCGCCATAGAGGCCGATGCCGGGGCGGCAAAGGTCGAAATGATACTCTTGTCCCAGCAAGATGCCACCGGTGGCCGACAGGCTGCGGGGGGCTGAAACACCCTGCGTCATGGCATGAAACTGGGCCAGCTGTGCTTTGTTCTGCGCGTGATCGGGGTCATCGGCGCAGGCCAGGTGGCTTATAACGAGGACGAACGCTCCGGTTTCCGCCATGCTGCGGCACGCCGACCAGTCGGCGGGCTCCATCCCGAGACGGTTCATGCCGGTATCGAGCTGCACGCCAAACGGCGCGCCGGGCAGGTTTTCGCGATGACGGACAAGCTGTTCGGGGCTGTTCAGCATCGGGATCAAGTCAGCGGCGCGGATCATCGATGCATCACCCGCCATGTGGCCCGAAAACACAAAGATCTCGGGGCCTGCGCCTAACGCGCTCCGTAATGTCGCGCCCTCTTGGGCGCTGGCGACAAAAAACCTCCGCGCGCCCGCACGGGCCAGTCGCCGCGCCACCGGCGTTACCCCCAGCCCATAGCCGTCAGCTTTCACCACGGCGGCGGTTTCGCAGCCCGTCATGGCATCCAGCGCCGCCCAGTTGGCAGCCATAGCATCAAGATCGATCTGTAGCGTTCCGGTCCCCATGGCGCTTTAGTCAGCCCAAGCCGCGCCGGGGTCAAGGGGGCAGGGCGTCAATCAGGAACGCTCCGCTGGCCGCAACCGGCGCGCTATGAGTATTTTTACAAAGAAGAAGCGACAATTTGATTAAAATTTGCCTTCTTCTTTGTCCTAAATACTCAAAATCCGGCACCGTCGTCTTGTCCCACTGGGTCAGAATCCTTGGTCGGCGCTTTCTTGCCACGGCTTCACCAGATTGCCGAATTTCGTGAAGCGACCTTCGAAGCTCAACTCGACCGCACCGACCGGCCCGTGGCGCTGTTTGCCGATGATGACCTCTGCCTTGCCATGCAGCGAGTCCATGTCTTGCTGCCATTTGGCCATGGCCTCCAGGTTTTCCTCGCCCGGCTTTTCGCGCTCTTTGTAGTATTCGCCGCGATAGACGAACATGACCACATCGGCATCCTGTTCGATGGAACCCGATTCGCGCAGATCGCTGAGTTGCGGGCGTTTGTCTTCGCGGCTCTCGACCTGCCGCGAAAGCTGGCTCAGCGCGATGACCGGGATGTTCAGCTCCTTGGCGATGGCTTTCAGGCCCTGGGTGATTTCCGAGACCTCGTTGACGCGGTTGTCGGCCTTGCCGGTGCCGCGCAGAAGCTGCAGGTAGTCGATGATCAGCAGATCCAGCCCCTGGCGCGACCGTTTCAGGCGCCGGGCGCGGGCCGCGACCTGGGAAATCGGTAGTGCGGGTGTATCGTCGATATAGAGCGGGCAGGCCTCCAGATCCTGGGCCGCGCGCAGATAGCGTTGAAACTCCTGCTCGTTCAGGTCGCCCTTGCGGATCAGCTCGGAGGGAACCTCGGCGGCTTCCGACAGCACCCGTTGCGCGAGTTGCGCGGCCGACATCTCCAGCGAAAAGAAGCCCACCACGCCGCCCTCGAGGGTGCCTTCGCTGCCATCGGTTTTTTGTCCACGTTTCCAGGATTTTGCGACGTTGAATGCGATATTGGTGGCCAGCGAGGTTTTGCCCATCGACGGGCGTCCGGCCAGGATCAGAAGGTCGCTGTCATGCAGTCCGCCCAACATCTTGTCCATATCGGCCAGCCCGGTCGAGATCCCCGCCAGCCCGCCGCCGCGGTTGTAGGCGGCGTTTGCGATATCGACGGCATCGGTCAGCGCGCGCAGGAAGCTCTGGAAGCCTTTCGACGCGGTGCCGGTGGAGGCGAGTTGAAAGAGCTTCGCCTCGGCCTCGACGATCTGGTCGTCGGGGCTGCTGTCATCGCGCACTGCCTGCGCGGTATCGGCGATATCCTTGCCCAGACCAATCAGCGACCGGCGCAGGGCCAGATCATGGATCAGTTGTGCGTAGTCGCGCGCCGCTGTTGTGGCGATGGCCGATAGCTGCATGCGCAGCAGGTATTCCGCGCCGCCAAGGGCCACGAGGCCGGGGTGATCGGCCATGAAATTTTTCAGCGTGGTGGCGTCGGTCTGCATGCCCTTGGTGATGCGCCCCGAGGCCAATGCGAAAATATCGGCATGCACGGGATCATAGAAATGATCGGTTTTCACCAGATCATCGACCCGGTCGAGCACATCGTTGGAAGAGAGAATCGCGCCAAGCAGTTGTTGTTCTGCCTCGACATTATGGGGAAGTTCAGCGGTTTCAGCCGGTTGCGGGGTGGCCCCCATCAGTTTCGCGACCTCGTTCATGCCTGCTGCCCCTCGTTTATTGTACCGCCCCAATTTCGGTCATAGCCCGGATCGGGGGGCTGCCTCAAACCCAAAGAGGGGCTTGATCTGGAAAATCCTGTGGCCGAATCTGGGGACAACCGGCCCATGCCTGTGGATAGGAACACCCCACCCACATATAGCACATTCAGTCCCGGATTGTCTGCCCGGGGCCAGATATTGTGGTAATAATCGTTACCTCAGGCCGGGTTACGCGCCGCGCGCCAGGCCTCGGGATCGGTCAGAAAGGCCTCGACCGAGGTGAGCGTCGCGGCGTCGAAATCTTGGGCGCGGCGCGCCTCGGCCAGCACGTCCCACCAGGTGCAAAGATAGTGCAGCTCGACCCCATTCTCACGAAGGCGCGGGATGGTCTCTTCGAAAATGCCGTAATAGAAGATCACGGCCGTATGCCCGCAGCTGGCCCCGGTCTTGCGGATCGCTTCGACGAAATTGAGCTTGGACCCGCCATCGGTGGTCAGATCCTCGATCAGCACCACGCGGTCGCCCTCGGCCATCTGGCCTTCGATCTGGGCGCTGCGGCCGTGACCTTTGGGTTTCTTGCGCACATAGGTCATTGGCAGAGCCATACGCTCGGCGACCAGCGCGGCAAAAGGAATGCCCGCCGTTTCGCCGCCCGCGACATTGTCGAACGCCTCAAGCCCCGCGTTGCGCATCAGCGTGCAGGTCAGAAAATCCATCAGGTTGGAGCGGATGCGCGGAAACGAGATCATCTTGCGGCAATCGACATAGGTCGGGGCCTCCTTGCCGTTCGAATGCACATAAGGTGTCTCGGAATTGAAATGCACTGCCTCGATATCGAGCAGCATCCGCGCGGTCATCCGGGCCATGTCGTCAGCGGCGGGGTAGGTGCTTGGGATCATCGGGGGCCTCGTGTGGCTGGCCGGGGGAGCCTCCGGCGGGAGTATTTTGGCAAAGAAGAAGCGGTCAGGTGACGCGCCAGAAAAGCGGGTGGCCGGGGTCGAACAGGGTGACGGGGCCGTCGCCGGTTTCGATCCGGGACGGGTAGGCGACGGGCGTTGCGGATTTGACCAGGGTGATGGTGTCCGTGTTCACCGGCAGCCCGTAATGGGCGGGGCCATTGAGGGAGGTGAACCCCTCCAACCGGTCGAGCGCGGCTTCTTCCTCGAACACATGGGCCAGGCAGGAGAGCGTGTTGGTGGCGGTAAAGCAGCCGGCGCAGCCGCAGGCGGTTTCCTTGTTTTCATCGGTATGCGGGGCGCTGTCGGTGCCCAGGAAAAAGCGCGGATTTCCGGATGTGGCGGCGGCGCGGAGCGCTGCCTGATGCGTGGCGCGCTTGGCCACCGGCAGGCAGTAGTAATGTGGCTTGATGCCACCCACGAGGATGTGGTTGCGATTGATCATCAGGTGATGCGTGGTGATCGAGCCTGCTATCTCGCCGCTTGCGCCTGCGACATAGTCGATGCCGTGGCTGGTGGTGACATGTTCCAGCGTGACCTTCAGCCCCGGCGTGGCGCGGCGCAGCGGATCCAGGACGGTCTCGATAAACACCTGCTCGCGGTCGAAGATATCGACCTCGGCCGTGGTGACCTCGCCATGGATGCAAAGCGGCAGACCGATCTCGGCCATTTTCTCCAGCACGCCGCGCACGCGGTCGAAATCGGTGACGCCCGAGGCAGAGTTCGTCGTCGCCCCGGCCGGGTAGAGTTTGACCGCCGTGATCAGCCCGCTGGCATGGGCGGCAGCGACATCCTCGGCGTCGGTATCCTCGGTCAGGTAGAGTGTCATGAGGGGCGAAAAGCGGCTGCCCAGGGGCAGGGCGGCGAGGATCCGGTCGCGATAGGCGGCGGCCTCGGCACCGGTCACCACCGGCGGCACCAGGTTGGGCATGATGATGGCGCGGGCGAAATCGCGGGCGGTTTCCGGCAATACGGCCCTGAGCATTGCGCCGTCGCGCAGGTGCAGGTGCCAGTCATCAGGGCGGCGGAGCGTCAGCGTATCTGTCATGGGCACCGGGGCTACACGAGGCCGTGCGTCCATGCAAAGCCGAAATTGCCCCGGGCTCCGAAATGAACGATCCCTGGCGATGCGACGTCGTATAAAAGTGAAGGCGGCGGGCCTGGCATTGTCGCGGCGTCTGGGCTGACGGGGCTGGCCAGATCGGTCATGGCGCGCGAATATGCCGGCATTGACCGGCAGGAGCGGTATGATCCAGACCTGCCAATTGCCGCGAAAGACGTTTTTCAAGGGAGATCCCCGATGTTCCAGATCAAGACCTTTAGCACCGCCATTTTGCCTGCCCTTGCCCTGGGTGCCGGTGCGGCGCTTGCTGAATGCCCGCGCTCGACCGCCGATACCCGCGACAGCATCTACGTTACCTTCAACGGGTTCCATGTCCGCTATGACATGCTGGCCGACGGGACCGTGATGGAGGAAGAAACCAGTTTCGATGATGGCACCGGGTTTCGCGTGAACAGCTTGCGCGGCAGCTTTGTCCTGCGGTCCTGGTCAACCGAGAATGGCCTGTTGCTGCCCGATACCTCCGAGGTTACCACCTGGGAGGTCGGGGCCGCCAATCTGCCGGTGATGACGGCGGGGCAGTCCTGGTCCGGCAACACAGTGCGCCTGCATGATGGCGGCGAACGACATGTCGAGACGGTGAGCGTGGTCGTTGACGCCGCACGCGCGATGACAATCGGGACCTGCAGCTATGATGCCTGGCCTGTGGTGGTCACCACCACCGCTGGCGGCAACGTGCCGGATTTCATTGATTACCTGACCTACCTGCCATCGCTTGGCATCGCCATTTATCACGGCGGGTTCGAAGAAGGCGAACAGTTCACGCGCGATGAACCGACCAGCATTTCAACCACCCCACCGGTGCGGGGCAGCGGCACGTACCTGTTGCCGGGCGCGCCGGTCAACCCCGCGAACCCAACACCCGCACAGCCGCCACGCCCGCCCGCAGAGCCGGGAAAATAGGCGCAAGCGGCCCCCAGGCCGGTCCGCGATTGTTTCGAAATATATCGTTTAACATCAATGCGATATTTATCGGTGTTGATGCTATTCTCCGGCCACCGCCATCGGTGCACCTTCGCCGGCATCGGCCAGCTGTGCCTCAAGCGCCGACAGGCGGCGGGCGAAATGGGCCCCCCCGGTGACGCTCAGCGCGCGGCGCGCGACCATGGCCGCCAGACGAGGGCCTCCGCGATCTTCAACGCGCGCCAGAAGCCGTTCGAGATAGCCGCGATCGCTCTGGCGCAGACGCCGCGTGATCTGCGAAAACCTCTGCACCGTCAGTCGGTTACCGGCCGCGGCCTTCAGGACGCGGTCAAGGTTGCCATGCGGCTCCAGCAATGGCAGGATCGACGCCCCACCGCCGCGGAACCGCAGCCTCTGGCAGGTGGTGCCACGAAACAGCGCGGCATGCGCGGCATCCAGCACCTCAAGCGGATCGTAGATCACATAGGCCTGTGCCGCGCTCCGGAGCATATCGGGGGCATAGCCGTAGCGACCGCCGAAATCGCGGCGCCATGCAGTGCGAAACCTCAGCTCGAACGGGGCGGCTTCGCGTTCCAGCGTGGCGGCCGGTGACAGGGCGACCACCTTGGCCCCGGGGGCCGCCGCCGAAAAGGCGGCCGCCGCATGGCCGCACATCGGGCCCGCTCCCAGAAAGATCACCTGCTCGAAACTGTCAAAAAACCCTTCATCGGCCAGCTTGTCAAAGAAACGGCAGAGCCCCTGGTCGCGAAACCATGTCCGGCCATCGGCCAGGATGCTCAGCATCGACCATTCGCGTTTCTTTACCGCCTCGAACCCGATCGGCAGCGCATCGTCGCCCTTTTCGATTACCCGGTCGATCTCATCGAAACTGACCAGCAGCGTGCTGCTTTCCTGGACATAGAGTGCGAAATGCTCCGGCCCCAGATGTTCGAAGAACCCGTGCATCCGGCCGAGCTCGTGCATCCGCGCCTGCCAATCGGCGCGGTTGGGACGTTCGCAGGTGTTGGCAGCGGTCATATCGGTCATCTTCGGGTCTCGTCCTGCAGCGCGGATCCACGGTGCCCGCCTCGTCTTTATGGCACTGCATTATGGCACAGAAACGCAGGCGATGGGCCGATTCCGAATGATTTTCGGACATTTTTTTGCGCTTCCGGATCCGTTGGCGTGACAATGATACGGGCGGGCAAAGATTGATTACCAATTGGGAAAACTTTAGTGGAAAATTAATCGATGAGGCGGGAATAGGGAGGCCCCCCGGGGTGGAGATTCGCATCCACCAGGGCCTGCGCCCCCCCCCCGGGTATCCCCGGCACCCCCAGAGCCGGCGGTGATACGCCTGCCGCGGCTGCCTGTCAGAGCTTCTCAGCCACTTGCATGTTGCCTATGGTGCTGTCAGATCGGCGCGGCGCAGTTGACGCCAGATATAGGGGGTCGGCCAACCAGCATGACGCAGAGCTATGATCAGATTCCCGAAACCGCGCTTGACTGGCATCGCCGCGGCAAGGGCGCGGTTCTGGCCACGGTGGTGCAAACCTGGGGCTCGGCCCCGCGCCCGGTCGGCAGCCAGATGGTGATTTCGGGGGGCGGAGACATGGCGGGCTCGGTCTCGGGCGGTTGCGTCGAAGGGGCCGTGGTGACCGAGGCGCTTGGCGCGCTAGAGACCGGGCGCGCCGAGCTGTTGGAGTTCGGCGTCGCGGATGCGGATGCCTTTGCGGTGGGGCTGGCCTGTGGCGGGAGCATCCGGATCCTGGTGGAACCGGTGGGTCAGGTCATGCCGCTGACCCTGCTGGAGACGCTGGTCGATGCGCGCGCGGCGCGCGCTCCGGTCGCCTATGGGGTCGATATCCAGGCCGGCGCGCGACGGGTGGTGCCGGGCGATGCTGCCGGCCTGGCTGCGCGGTTCCGGGGCGATAAGTCGGGGTTCGAGGGCGATGAATTCATCGCCATCCACAACCCGCCCCTGCGTCTGATCGTTGTTGGGGCCGTGCATGTCGCGCAGGCTCTGCTGCCGATGGCGCGGCTGGCGGGCTATGCTCCGGTGCTGATCGACCCGCGCCCGGCCTTTGCGGCGGCTGCGCGGTTCCCGGGCGAGGATATCGTCGAGGATTGGCCCGATGCGGGGCTGAGCGCGGCGCGCCCCGATGCCCGCACCGCCATTGTAACGCTGACCCATGACCCAAAGCTGGACGATCCGGCCATTGTTGCGGGGCTGGCCTCGCCGGCTTTCTATATCGGCTGCCTCGGGTCGGTCCGAACCCATGCCAAGCGGCTGGAGCGTTTGACTGCCGCCGGGGTGGCACAAGATCAGTTGGCGCGCATCCACGGGCCGGTGGGGCTCGATATCGGGTCACAGGGCCCGTCCGAGATCGCCCTGTCGATCCTGGCCCAGATGACAGCGGTGCTGCGCCGGGGCGTGGCATGAAATTCGGACCCGTTCCGGTGGCCGAGGCCCAGGGCGCGGTTCTGGCGCATTCGATGATGGCACGGGGCGGGCAGGACAGGCCCCGCCGCATAGCCAAGGGCACGGTTCTGACCGATCGCCATATCGCCGATCTGATCGCCGATGGCGTGCGCGACCTGGTCGTGGCCCGGCTGGAGGCAGGGGACGTGGCCGAAGACGATGCGGCGCGTCTGCTTGGCGCGGCGATTGTGCCCGATGGCCCGGCGCAGGGTGTGCGCGCGTCCGGCGCGGGCGCGGGGAGGGTCAATCTCTATGCCGCGCGCGCAGGGGTGGTGCGGCTTGATCGGGCGGCCATCGAGGCGATCTGCGGCGTCGACCCGATGATCACCATCGCGACCGTGCCCGATTTCCACCGCACCGATGCGGGTGGCATGATCGCGACGATCAAAATCATCTCTTACGCTGTGCCGGGCACGGCGTTGCGGGCCGCCGCTCGCGCCGGTGTCAGCGCGATCGCGGTGCGGGCCCCGATCTACAAAACCGCGACACTCTTTGAAACGCGGATCGACACCGAACAGGCCCCGCCCGACAAGGGCCGCCGTGCCATGGCGGCGCGGCTGGAGCGGTTCGGCGCGCAATTGACCGCGCGGGTTTTCGCCCGCCATTCGGAGGCCGATCTGGCCCGTGCCATCGCCGAGGCCCCCGGTGAGGTGATCCTGATCCTGACGGCTTCGGCCACCAGCGATCCGATGGATGTCGGGCCCGAGGCACTGCGCCGGGCGGGCGGTCAGGTCACGCGATTTGGCATGCCGGTCGATCCGGGAAATCTGTTGTTTCTGGGGGCCCTGGGCAACAAGCCGGTGATCGGTCTGCCGGGCTGCGCGCGCGCGCTCGCGTTCAACGGGGCCGATTGGGTGCTGGACCGGGTGATGTGCGGCATCGCCGTAACCAGCGTCGATCTGGCGGCTATGGCGGTAGGCGGGTTGCTCAAGGATATTCCGACCCGCCCGCAGCCGCGCGCCACGCTGCCGCCGGGCCCGGACTGACTGGCACCGCTTCGCCAACCGAAAGAATTTCGTTTGCCCTGGGCTGATTCCATGTTTGGATAATGGCCATATTGCCAGGGAGAAATTTCATGACGCAGGTCGGGGTCGCCGTGAATGGCACAGCAGTTGTTGGGTCCGTGGACAGCCTTAGGCAGCGGATCGCCCTGCGCGCCCGAGGTTTCGGCATGAGAGCTCTGGGCCTTGCACTCGCGGTGATTCCCGGTTTGGCCGCGGCAGAGGGGTTTTCGTCGGGCTACGTGACCGGGTTTACGACGGAGGTCGAGTGCATGGAAGCGGCCCGCGCCGCGATGGTTGCGCATTTCGAGGCCAATGGCGTTACGCCTGATACCGGCGAGGGCAGGTATTCGGTCTATGGGTTTGACGTGCCGCCGGGTATCAGCCAGGTCGCGATCGTGTGTGCCGAGGATAACGGGTCGGGCGTGGCCGTGGTCACCGGCTATTCGGTTGTTGAAAACGGCACCCGTCTTGAAACCGTTCAGGCGTTGATCGACCGGATCAACGGGCATCCGGTCACCAATGATCCCGCGCCGGTCAACCCGACCCCGGCCCCGGCCCCCGGCAGCAAATAACCGTTCCCCGCCCAGCCGCGTGAGCGCGGCGTGGCGGGAGCGCCCCGGCAGACAAATGAACCCGGGCCCCTGCCCTGGACGTGCTATCGGTTTCGCCCGACCGCTTGCGTCGCGAGATTCGGGGATCTGTCGGCTGTCTCGGCCGTGTGGCCAGCGCCCTGGCCGATCGGGTGATGGCCGGATCGGGTTGAGTTTCGCGGCCATCGGGTCTGCCTCTGTGTCAGAGGCGGGGTATGTCGGCCTTTTGGGGAGGGGTGCAGGTGAGCGAACAGCAAAAGATGCAGGCGGGCGATTGGTATTCGTGCCTGGATGAGGGCCTGGAGACGCTGCGACGGACCGCCCGCCGCGCCGTCCACCAGCACAATACGATGGCCCCCGATCCGCGGGCGGCCATGGCTCCTCAATTGGCCGCGCTGTTCGCCGAGATCGGGCAGGATGTCTACCTGGAGGCCCCGTTTCACTGCGCCTATGGGTTTAATATTCATTTGGGTAGCCGGGTTTATTTCAACGCTGGCTGCGTGGTGCTGGACAGCGCGACGGTGATCATTGGCGATGATGTGATGATGGGCCCCTGTGTGCAGATCTATTGCGCCGAGCATCACAAAGACCCCGGGCTACGCAAGCAGGGGCTGGAACGGGCACGCCGGGTGGCGATCGGGCCAGGAGCCTGGCTGGGCGGCGGGGCCATCGTGATGCCAGGCGTGACCATCGGCCGGAATGCGATTGTGGGTGCCGGTGCCGTGGTAACGCGTGATGTGGCGGCCGGGGGCACCGTGGCCGGGTCGCCCGCGCGCCCGATCGGGTAGAGATCACGCCGATCCGGAGCGGTGGAAAAATCTTCCTTCAAGATTTTTCGCGCAGGAAGAATTTTGAAGGAAAATTCTTCTTGCGCGCTCAATCGCTGGCGTTGGGAAAGAACAATTGCTGGCCGTTGGCCTCAAACGCCGCAATCACCGCCTGACCGTCGTTCAAGAGCCAATCGGTAAAGGCTGTGGCACCGTCTGCGTTCACATTCGGGCACCGCACGGGATCGATTGGGATCACGCCATATTGGTTGAACAGCGCGGGATCACCCTGGTTCAGGATGACGAAATCGCCGCGGTTTTCAAAAGCCAGCCAGGTGGCGCGATCGGTCAGCGTATAGGCCCGCATTCCGACGGCGACGTTCAGCGTGGCCCCCATGCCCGATCCGGTCTCGCGATACCAGCTGCCCGATGCGGCGGTGACATCGGCTATGCCCTGCCAGAGGCTGAGCTCTTTCTGATGCGTTCCGCTGTCATCGCCGCGGCTGGCAAAGGGCACGCGGGCCCTGGCAATGCGGGCCAAAGCCTCGGTCGCACTGGCGGCTCCGGCCACGCCTGCAGGGTCGCTTTGGGGCCCGACAAGAACAAAATCGTTATACATCAGGTCATAGCGCTCGGTACCAAAGCCTGCGGCGACAAACGCCTCCTCTGCGGTGCGCGCATGCACGATCAGCATATCGCCATCGCAACGCCCTGCATTGCCAAGCGCCTGACCCGTGCCCACCGCCACCACGCGAATATCCAGGCCAAGCGCCTCGGACGCGATCGGCAGGATATAGCCATAAAGGCCCGAATTTTGCGTCGAGGTGGTCGATTGCACAAGGACGACGGGATCCTGGGCCAGCGCCGGGGCGGCAAGGAAAGACAGCAAAGCAAAGACGACCGGCCTCACAGCAGCAGCTTTCCGTTCAGATAGGCGCGCGCGGCGGCGCTTTCGGGGGTGCTTAGAAATGCCGCTTTCTCGGCCCGCTCATGGCAACGTCCCTGATGCAGAAACGCAACCTCGTCGGCCAGCCTCTGCACCTGCCCGATATCATGGGTCACAAGGATCACCTTGGTGCCCTCGGTGGCGATGCGTTCGACCAGGGCTTCGATGGCATGGGTGGCCTGCGGGTCGAGATGGGCGGTCGGTTCATCCAGCATCAGCAGCAGCGGATTGGCCGCCAGGGCACGGATGATCGAGAGGCGTTGCTGCTCGCCGCCCGAGAGGTGGCGCGCGGGGCGGTCTGCAAGCCCTTCCAGATGGCCAAGCGCCAGAAGCTCGGTTATGCGATCGCCGCGGTCGCGTCGGGGCACCCGGGCCAGCGCCAGCGCGTGACGCAGATTGGCCCGCACCGAGCGGCGCAGCAGAACCGGCCGCTGCAGCACCAGCCCGATCCGCCCTTGCATGGCGCGCGGGATCTGTACAGTGCCCCGATCGGGCGCGATAAGCCCGGCGATGACACGCAAGAGCAGCGATTTGCCGGCCCCGTTCGGACCCAAAAGCGCCGTGATGCCGGCAGGCGACAGCGCCAGATCGACGCCCTTCAGCAACGCCGCGCCGCGCCGGGTCAGGTGCAGGTTCGTGATGCGCAGGCCCGGCAGGTCCGGACGCCGCTTGGGGTGGAACGCGATGACATCGGCTGCGTTATGCTCAGGCATGGGCATGGGCCTCCAGCCGACCGCGCAAGCCAAGCACGACGGCATTCAGCACCAGCGTGATCAAAAGCAGCACTATCCCCAGACCAAGCGCCAGGGGCAGCGCCCCGCGTGAGGTTTCCAGCGCAATCGCCGTGGTCATGACGCGGGTGACATGGTCGATATTGCCGCCCACCAGCATCACCGCCCCGACCTCGGCCAAGGCCCGGCCAAGCCCGGCCAAAAGCGCCGTGGCCAGCGAAAATCGTCCATCCCACAGCAGTGTGCCGATCACATCCAGACGGTTGGCACCCAAGACGCGCAGCGTCTCGTCATATTCACCCAACAGATCGCCAAGCGTCGAGCGTGACAGCGCCGCGATGATCGGCGTGACCAGCACCGTTTGTGCCACGATCATCGCGGCCGGTGTATAGAGGAACCCCAACACGCCAAGCGGCCCCGAGGCCGAGAAGGTCAGATACACGACCAACCCAACCACCACCGGCGGCAGCCCCATCAGCGCGTTGACCAGAACAACCAGCGCGCCGCGCCCCGGAAAGCGATAAACCGCCAGCGCCGCGCCAAGCGGCAGACCAATCACCGTTGCCAGCATCACGGCCGTCAGCGAAACCCTGAGCGAAAGGGCCACTATCTCGAGCAAGTCGCCATCCGCCGATAGGATCAGGCCAAGCGCGCTCAGGATACTGTCGGAAAATGTGGGCATGGCGGACCTTTCTGAGGCGCAGAATGGCGCAGGCGGCAGGGGGAAGGTAGGTCAGAATGCGACCGAAAACCATCCGGCCACGAACAGGGTGCCGGTCGCGTGCCGGCAGTTCCGAACGGCGGCCGGGCACCGCAACGAAAATCGCCCCCGCGCCGGGCCAGGGCGGGGGGGCGAATATGGCAATCTGTCGGCCAGGGGCCAGGGCCGCCTTGGCCGGGTCGGAGGCCCCTTGCGGGGCCCGGGATCAGAGCCCCAAAGCGCTGCGCAGGCGGGTCACAACCTCGCCCACCATCGCCGGGTTGTTGCGGGCCTGCTCGATAGCGGCGCTCAGCGCGACGCGCGAGATGTCCGACAATCCATCGGCCCCCGAGACCAGCCCCAGCGCAGCGTCGGGGTCAAAGCCATCGACACTCAGGACCGTGGCCGGATCGACGGCCTCTGACGCCTCTGCGACGACCTCGGTCGTGGCCTCGACCGCGCCCTCGGTCTGCTCCGCCGCAGCTTCGGTTGCCGCTTCGGTTACGGTTTCGGCAGCGGTCTCCGCCACGGATTCGGGGGCCGTTTCGGTCACGCCCTCAACGGCTTCGGTGGCCCCTTCGGTCACGGCATCGACAACGGCCGCGGCCTCTTCAGACAGATCCGAGTCGCCTTCGATCACGGCATCCACGGCCTCCTGGACACCCTCGGCAATGGTGTCAACGGCGTCGGCGGCCTCTTCGGTCACGGTCTGCATGACCTCCTCGACGACGGTCTCTGCGGCCTCTTCGGCGGTTTCCTGGGGCTCCTCGGCCATGTCCTCAACGTTTTCGACGGCCTCTTGCACCGCCTCTTCGACCGCCTCTTCGGCGGGCGCGGGCGCTTCGGTTTGCTGGCTGAGCGGGCTCATGAAATAGCCAATGGCGGCGATGGCGGCCAGGGCGACGATAATGATCAGTGAGCGGGACATGGGGCCTCCGGGATTTGAAAATGGATTGCTTTTGAGCCCTCAGATAAGCCTCCTTTTGGATCAACGCAACGCAAACCGGGGCCCGGCTGCCGCATTCATTGCCAAACCGGCGGGGTTTCGCCTTGAACCTTGCGATGGGCGCGGCTAATTTCGCGCAAATCTTGGTGGCAACAGAAGGAATTCGCCAATAGCCCGCAGACCCCATAACGCGCCCCCGCAGCGCGATACCGGCCCCCGCGTCAATGAACGCATCCGGTCCACAGAAATTCGCCTTATTGGCGCAGAAGGTGAGAATGTCGGGGTTGTCAGCCCCGCGCGTGCCATGGTCATGGCCGCCGAGGCCGGGTTGGACCTGGTCGAAATCTCGCCCAATGCCGAGCCGCCCGTGTGCAAGATCATGGATTTCGGCAAGTTCAAATACGAACAGCAAAAGCGCGAATCCGAGGCGCGCAAAAAGCAAAAGACCATCGAGGTCAAAGAGGTCAAGTTCCGGCCCAACACCGATACGCATGACTACGAAGTCAAGATGCGCAACGTGTTCCGGTTTCTCGAAAACGGCGACAAGGTAAAGGTCACCCTGCGGTTCCGAGGGCGCGAAATGGCGCACCAGAATCTGGGGCGTGAATTGCTGGAACGCGTGGCCGAGGACGTCAAGGAAATCGGCAAGATCGAGAACATGCCGAAAATGGAAGGCCGTCAGATGGTCATGATGATCGGCCCGACCAAGTAATCTGTGGACGACCGAGAAAGAAAAGGCGCGCCTGGAATGGCGCGCCTTTTTTTATCCAAACCACCGCAAGCGGCGGTCGTTGGGGGCAAATTGCCTCGGAACCCTCAGTCCAGAAACGCCTTTTCCACCACATATTGCGCGGGCCGGGAATTGGCCCCTTCTTCCAGCCCGAACTCCTCCAGCATCTCCTTCAGCTCAAGGTTGAAGGCCAGGTTGCCGCAGATCATGGCGCGGTCGGTTTCGGGGCGGATGGGGGCGACGCCGAGGTCGGCAAATGCCTCGCCCGAGCGCATCAGATCGGTGATGCGGCCCATCTTGGGGCTCTCTTCGCGCGTTGTCGTCGGGTAATAGCGGATCTTGTCGGCAAAGCCCTCGCCGATCAGCTCGGCCAGCATTTCATCGTTGCGGATGTCGTCGATCAGTTTCGCGCCATAGGCCAGTTCGCCCGCCTCGCGGCAGGTATGGGTGATGATGACCTCGTCGTAATCCTCATAGGTCTGCGGATCGCGCAAGAGGCTGGCGAAGGGGGCAAAGCCGGTGCCGGTGGCAAAAAACCAGATCCGTTTGCCCGGCAGCAGCGCGTCATGGACCAGCGTGCCCACCGGCTTGGGCCGCAGGATGATCTCATCGCCGGGCCGGATGTGCTGCAGGCGGCTGGTCAACGGACCGTCCTGCACCTTGATCGAATAGAACTCCAGCTCCTCATCCCAGGAGGGCGAGGCGATGGAATAGGCGCGCAGCAGCGGCTTTTGCCGGCCGGTCCCCGGGTCGGGGTCGCCCATCAGGCCGATCATCACGAACTCGCCCGAGCGGAACCGCAGCGATGCGGGCCGCGTCACGCGGAAGGAAAACAGCCGGTCGGTCCAGTGCGTAACCTCGGTCACGGTCTGGGCGTCGGGCAGGGTGGGCACTTTCAGGGCGCTTGCTTGGGTCACGGGGGATTGCTCGGTCATGTCTATACTTGCGGCCTGTCGGTAAACCGCACCTTCTGTCTAGTCTTTGATCTCGGTCAGGAAAAGGGGGCTCAGGCGGCCATCAGCCTTGCGCGGTAGTCATGGGCGCGCCAGTTGGCCCGCGCCCGCCACTGATCCTCGGGCTGGCGGGTGGCCAGATCGGCGGAAATCTCCACCATGTCAAAGCCCGACCGCCGCGCCATCGCATATTGATCGGCCAGCACGTGACCGGCGGCGCGCAGATGCCCGGCATAGCCCATCTGGCGCAGGCGACGGGCCAGTGTGAATCCGCGCCCGTCGGCAAAACTGGCAAAGGGGATACGAATGGCGGGGATATCGGCCAGATCCGGGGCCAGTGCGCCCAGATCGGCATCGGGCGCGATATCCAGCGGGGTCGGGCCGGTATCGGGCGCAAAACCGGCATCGGTGATCAGGACAGCGATGAGGCTGGCTTCGGTAACGAGATCTTTCATGGCGTTTCCTTTCTCAGGAGGCGTGTTTCAGGGGCCCACGCACGATGCGCCCGTCGATGAAGTGGATGCCGCATTCTTCCTTGTCGGCCCCTTGCCAGCGGCCCGACCGCGGGTCGTCGCCAGCGGCCACAGGCGCGGTGCAGGGGGCACATCCGATGGAAGGGTAACCTTGGGCGACCAGCGGGTGGCGCGGCAGGCGGTTATTGATCATGTAGTCCTGCACATCTTCCGGGGTCCAATGCGCCAGGGGGTTGATCTTGATGCGCAAATCGCCCTCGGTCTCGAAAAATTCGAGGCTGGCGCGGCTGCCCGACTGGAACCGTTTGCGGCCCGTGATCCAGCTGTCGAACGGGGCCAGCGCGTGTTCCATCGGGGCCACTTTGCGCAAGGCGCAACAGGCATCGGTGTCGCGCTGATGCAGGGTGCCGTCAGGGTCACCGGTGACGGTGGCGATCTTGCTGGCATGGATGATGCGCATATCGCTCAGGCCCAGATGGTCGGCGACCTCGCGCTGATAGCTCAGCGTTTCGGGAAACAGCATGTTGGTATCGATGAACAAGACCGGCGTGGCCTTGTCGATCACCGAAACCATATGCAGCAAAACCACCGATTCCGCGCCAAAGGACGAGACCAGCGCGATGCGCCCCAGATCGGGATCGCCGAGCGCGCGCTGCATCACCGCCGTGGCGGAATGGTGCCGGTAGCGGTCATTCAGCGCCGCGACCCAATCGGCCAGCGGACCGAAGGGGGCGTCAAGCGGCATTGGGGGCGGCCTCCGGGTAGAGGGCTTCCTTGAACGGCTCCATGCCGAGGCGCTTATAGGTCTGCAGAAAGGCCTCGCCGGCATCGGCGCGCAACTCCAGATAGGCCATCACGAGACGCTCGATCGCGGGCACGATCTGGTCATAGGAAAAGCCCGGGCCGGTGCGCGTGCCGATCACCGCATCCTCGGTGCCGTCGCCGCCAAGCGTGATCTGGTAGTTCTCAACGCCTGCCCGATCCAGCCCCAGGATGCCGATATGGCCGACATGGTGATGGCCGCAGGCATTGACGCAGCCCGAGATCTTGATCTTGAGCGGGCCAATATCATGCTCCAGCTTGAGGTCCTCGAACCTTGTGGCGATCTCCTGCGCGACGGGGATCGAACGGGCGGTGGCCAGCGCGCAGTAATCCATGCCGGGGCAGGCGATGATGTCTGATATCAACCCGATATTGGCGGTCGCCAGATCGGCGGCGCGCAGCCGGGCGTGGATCTCGGGCAGATGACGTTTATGGACATGCGGCAGGATGACGTTCTGCTCATGGCTGATGCGCAGCTCATCATGGCCGAATTCGGCCGCCAGATCCGCCATCACCCGCATCTGGTCGGCGGTGGCGTCGCCCGGTGTAGCACCTTGTTTCTTCAGCGAAATGCTGACAATCGCATAGCCATCGGCGCGATGCTCCGACAGGTTCGTATCGGCCCAGGAGCGGAACAGCGGATCGGCGGCATAGGCGGCATCGAAGCCTTCGACCGGCGCGGTTTCAAAGGCGGGCGGCGCAAAGCTGGCGGTGATCTCGCTCAGCAGATCGCGCGCCCGGGCCGCATCATAGAGCGATTTGCGCAGGGCAAATTCGGTTTCCACCTCGGCGCGCAGATTCTCCAGCCCGTATTCGTGGACCAGGATCTTGATGCGAGCCTTGTATTTATTGTCGCGCCGGCCAATGACGTTCCAGACCGCGACGGTGGCCTCCAGATAGGGGATCAGATCCTCCAGTGTCAGGAAATCGGCCAGCACCTTGGCAATCATCGGGGTGCGGCCAAGCCCGCCGCCAACCCAGACCTGATACCCGATCTGGCCGTCCCGTTCGACAATGCGCAGCCCGATATCATGGGCCGCCGTCACGGCGCGGTCATTGGGTGCCCCGGTGATGGCGATCTTGAACTTGCGCGGCATGAACTGAAATTCGGGATGGTCGGTGGACCATTGCCGCAGCAACTCGGCCACCGGGCGCGGATCGGCGATTTCATCGGCGGCGGCCCCGGCGAAGTGATCGGCGGTGACGTTGCGGATGGTGTTGCCGCTGGTCTGGATGGCATGCAGGCCGACCTCGGCCAGCGCATCCAGCATATCGGGCACATCGCGCAGTTTCGGCCAGTTATACTGGATGTTCTGGCGCGTCGTGAAATGGCCATAGCCCTTGTCCCAGGTCTCGGCCAGATAGGCCAGCTGCCGCATCTGGGCGCTGTTCAGGGTGCCATAGGGGATGGCCACGCGCAGCATATAGGCGTGCAATTGCAGGTAGAGCCCGTTCATCAGCCTGAGCGGCTTGAACTCATCCTCGGTCAGGCTGCCATCGATGCGGCGTTCCACCTGCGCGCGGAACTGGGCGTTGCGCTCGGCCAGAAAGGCGTGGTCGAATTCGGTGTAGCGATACATCGATTAGGCCTCCGCCTGCTTGCCATGGGCATAGTTCGAGGGGCCGCGCATGCGGAACGCCTCGCGGAAATGGGTGGGGGCGGGGCCGCCTTCGGCGGCGCGCGCATCGGCCAGATAGGCCCCGACGATGGTGTCGGGCTGGCGCTCTGCATCGAGCAGGCGGATGGTGGCATGGGCCTCATCCGTGATCAGCTCGGCCTCGTTCAGGCGGCGCGACCAGCGGTCATCGGCGGTCAGATAGACAACGTCGCCTTCCAGCAGATCGTTGGCGGTGACGACTTTGGGGGTGAATTCACGGGCCATGGAGCACCTCGGGGAGTTGAGCGAATTGGGCCAGGCCCGCGCGCGGGGCGAGGCCATAAAGCAGGATGGCGGGGCCGGACATATCGGCGCGGTCAAGGTCAGCGGCCAGCGTCGCCAGACGGCTTTCCAGCACCGCCTGATTGGGGCGCGAGGCGTTTTCGACAATGGTGACAGGGGTCTGCGGCGCGGCCCCATGCATCAACAGGCGGCCCTGCAGGAACCGCGCGCCGCGCTTGGCCATATAGATCGCGGCCGTCGCGCCGGGACGGGCCAGCGCGGCCCAGTCCTGTTCAGCAAAGCCCGCCGTGTCGTGGCCTGTCAGGATGCGCAGCGCCGAATTGCGGCCGCGTTGCGTGAGGCTCTGGCCGATGCCGGCGGCGGCAGAGGAGGCGGCCGTGATGCCTGGAACGATTGACCAGTCGATGCCAGCCTCGTCCAATGCGGTTAATTCTTCGTCCAACCGACCATAGATTGCCGGATCGCCGGACTTCAGCCGCACCACCTGGGCCCCGGTTTTGGCGTGTGCGATCATCAAGGCGGCGATTGTGGTTTGCTCGGTCGCGGGGCCGAAGCCTTGCTTGCCGACATCCAGCATCACCGCCTCGCGGCGGGCAAGCTCCAGAATTTCGGGCGCGATCAACCGGTCATGGATGACGATATCGGCCTCGTCCAAAGCGCGCCGCGCCTTCAGGGTCAGCAGTTCCGGGTCGCCGGGGCCTGCACCGACCAACTGAACATGCCCGGCGCGCGGGGCAGCAGAGTGATGTGCCTCCAGCAGGGTATCGAGCGCATTGCGCGCCCCTTGCGCGCCACCCTCGGCCAACGCCCGCGGTCCGGCATCGAAATAATACTCCGCCCAGAAATCGCGGCGCTTGCGGCCGAAGGGCAGGGCCTCGGCGGCGCGGCGGAAGGATTTGCCGATCCGGGCAAGCGCCCCGAGCGTGGGCGGCAGACGATCCTCAAGCTCGCGCTTGATGGCGCGCGCCAGAACCGGGGCCGCGCCTTCGGTGCCGATGGCCACGGTGACCGGGTCACGATCGACGATGGCGGGGGTGAGGAACTGGCTGTCGGAGAGGTTGTCGACGATATTGACCAGCGCCCCTTCGGCGCGGGCAATGGCACCGGTGCGGGTATCTTCGGCAGCATCCTCATCGGCGGCATAAAACAGCGCCGCTCCCGCGACATCGCCGGGCTTCAGCGCGCGGCGGTGCAGCTCCAGCCTGCCCGCCGCCGCCCAGTCCGCGATCTCGGGCGCGGGATCGGTCGCAAAGACGGAAATGCGCGCCTCGGTCTTGAGCAAAAGGCGCAGCTTGGCCAGCGCCGCGGCACCGCCGCCCGACAGCATCAGCCGCTGGTTTTCCATCGCAAGGAAGATTGGAAAATGTTTCATATCGCGGGTTCCTGTTTCTACGCATAGATATAGGATAATTTCCCGGTTTTGCGCCAGATATGCTTGTCAATAAGGACACTTGTTCTGTATGGTCGCGCAAGCCGCACTCTGCGTTCCAACTCAAGGGGAATTGGCAAATGTCTGTCCAGATCGACGCGCTGGATCGGAAGATCCTTCAGGCCCTGCAGGAGGATGCCAGCCAATCGCTGGATGAAATTGCCAGGAAAGTGGGCTCATCCAAGACGCCCGTTTGGTCGCGCATCCGCAAAATGCGCGAGGCGGGCGTGATCGGTCAGCACACCGTCGTGCTGGATGCCGATGCGCTCGGGCTGGAGGCGTGTTTCTTTGTCCTGATCCGCACCTCCGAGCACGAGGCCGATTGGCAGCAGAAATTCCTGGCCGCCCTGAAAGCGCGCCCTGAAGTGATGGAAGCGCACCGGCTGGCGGGCGATATCGACTATATCCTGAAGGTGCGTGTGGCCAATGCCCGCGCCTATGATGAGTTCTATCAGGCACTTATATCAGAGGTGCGGATCTACAACGTGACCGCGCTGCTCAGCATGGAAGAGATCAAATCCACCACGATGCTGCCGCTTTAGGCGCGGCCCGAACGCGGGCGTCAATCCGTGCCCGGGTGGACCAGCTCGGTCTCGACATGGGCCCCGCTTTCCAGGGTCCGGTGGACCGGGCATTTATTGGCGATCTCCAGCAGGCGCGCGCGCTGATCGTCATCCAGATCGCCCTCCAACGTGATGCGGCGGATGAATTGATCGATCTTTGATGTATGGGCGCTGGCATCCTGGGCATGCACCTTGTCATGCAGGATATCGACGGAAATGCCGGTCAGCGGCCAGCCCTTGCGCCGCGCATACATGCGGACCGTCATCGAGGTGCAGGCCCCAAGCCCGGCGGCGACAAACTGATAGGGCGTGAACCCCTGATTGGTGCCACCATAAGAGAGCGGCTCATCGGCGACGGTGTGGTGGAACGGACCCGCCTGAACATCCTGACGGAACCCGGCCGCGTCGGCCTCGATCACGCGGGTCACGCCTTCGGGTGCCCCGATGGGGGGCGCGGGCGGGCGCAGCGGCACGTATTTCGTGGCCCAGGCGGCGATGACCTCGGCGGCATATTCGGCATCCTCAGTGCGGGTCAAAAGGTGATCGGCATCATCAAGCGTGACAAAGCTTTTCGGGTGCTTGGCGGCGATGAAGATCTGGGTGGCATTCTCGATGCCGACGGTGGCGTCGCGCGGCGCATGAAGCACCAGTAACGCCTTGTGAAGGTTGGCAATCGCGGGGGCCAGAGTTTCGGCGCGCACATCCTCGACAAAGCCTTTGCCGATGCGGATCGGGCGGCCTGCCAGCAGAATCTCGCCAACCCCGTCGGCCTCGATCCGGTCCAGCGCGTCATCGAAATTATGCGTCACGTGGCCGGGATCGAACGGCGCACCGATGGTGATCACCGCCTTGACGCTGTCGATGGCACCGGCCGCGCGCAGCACCGCGGCCCCGCCAAGCGAATGCCCGATCATCAGCGCCGGGGCCATGCCGCGCGCCTTGAGCGCCTCGGCGGCGGCCCCCAGATCGGCGACATTGGTGGAAAAGGAGGTGTTCTCGAACTCGCCCTGCGAATGGCCAAGCCCGGTAAAATCGAACCGCAGCACCGCGATGCCCATGCCCGCCAGTCGCGCCGCGATCCGGCGCGCGGCTGCGATATCCTTGCCGCAGGTAAAGCAATGCGCCAGAAGCGCCGTCGCCAGATGCGGGCCGGTGGGCAGATCGAGCCGCGCGGCCAGATCCCCGCCATCATGGCCGGGAAAGGTGAAACGTTCGGTGGGCATGGGGCGCGTCCTTCGCGAAACTGCGTTGCATTGCAGAATGTGGGTCAGAGCGCGCGCCCGCAACCCACCTCACGCGGGCGTGTAGGCCCGTGTGCGGAGTCTGGTGATCCCGGAGTGGTGACTCCAGCCAGCTATCGTCGGCGGGGTCGGATGCCGATAAGCACCGACCAAGCGTCCAGGCGAAGAATTTGGCCGCAAATTCTTCGGGCCCGAAAAATCTTGAAACAAGATTTTTCCGGCGGCCGTTCAGCCGCCCATCAGCCGTTCGTCAAACGGATATTGGGTCAGGTTCTCGAAGCCATCCTCGGTGATCAGAACCTGATCCTCCAGCTTGATCGAGAAATCACCGCCTTCGGGTGAAATCAGCGCCTCGACACAGAGCGTCATGCCCGGCTCCAGTACATAGTCGAACGCGCCTTTCACCGCAGTGTCGGGATAGGCGATGAGCGGCCATTCATCGCACAGGCCCACCCCATGCATCAGGCAGCTGTATTTCTGCGCCTGATATTGCGGGGCCAGAACATGGGTATTCGCGGTCAGATCCTCGAACCGGACGCCGGGTTTCAGCATTTCCATATTGGTCATGATGTGATCATAGCCGTGGCGCATGGCGTCGATCATGTCGGGGCGCGGGGCATCATCGCCGATCCACCAGGTTCGGGAAATGTCGGCGCAGATGCCGTAGCAGCCGATCAGATCGGTATCGAAGGCCAGGATCTCGTTGTTCTGCAGAACGCGCGGCCCGCATTCCTGAAACCACGGGTTGGTGCGCGGCCCGCTGGTCAGCAGCCGGGTTTCGATCCATTCGCCGCCGCGCGCGATATTGGCCTTGTGCAATTCGGCCCAGATCGCATCCTCGGTCATCCCCGGCTCGGTCGCGGCCTCCATCTCGGCCATTGCGGCCTCGCAGCCCTGCATGGCGCAGCGCATCGCCAGGATCTCATCGGGGCCCTTGATAACGCGGGCTTTTTCGGTGACTTCCTCGCCATCCTTGACCTCGAAACCATGGGCCTCCAGCGCGCGCAGCCCGTGCAGCATGATCTTGTCGACCGCCAGCCGGGTGTTGCCCGGGCTATGTTCGGCCATCAGGTCGCGCACGTCATTGGCAAAGGCATCGGCGGCGACATCGACCTTGTCGCCCCGGTCGAAATAGAACAGATCGGCCCCGGAGCGGACCTCGCGCACCAGCGGGTTGAACCCGGACAGGAACGGCGCGTTCTTGTAATCCCACAGCACCATATAGCCATCGGCCAGGATCAGGCAGGCGCGAAACGGGTTATGCGTGTTCCACAGTTGCATATTGGTGCTGTCGGTGGCGTAGCGGATGTTGAGCGGGTCAAAGACCAGAAGCCCGCCATAATCGCGCTCGGCCAGCTTTTCGGTGATCCGGTTCAGCCGGTAGGCGCGCATCTCGGGCAGGTTCGGCAAGGTGAGGCCTGCGGCCTCCCATTCGGCATAGGCCAGCGGCGTCGGCCCGATCTCGACCCGGTCATTGTCGTTCAGAGTGCCATCGGGCAGATGCGGTCCCCTGGACGGGTCGATCTTGCGCACCTGCGGGCGATAAGCTTCATTCATTCTGGACCCTCCCGATACTCGGCCCCACACTGGCCCGGGGGAATCGCACCCGCGCGCAGATTTGCGCCACGAAAGAGGTCGAATTTGGAACAGATCTGCCAACACAGCCTGCCATTTGCGCCCTGGATGGTGCCTGCCGCACGGCGGCTGCCGGGCATACAGCCGCTCGATATGGCGGATTGGCTGGTGGTTGATGAGGCCTTTGCCGCCCAGATGGCGCTGCGCGACAGGCTGCTGGCAGAGCGGCGCTGCGATGTTTTCGGGGCCTGCGATATCGCCCCGGCGCAGGAATTGCTGTCGCGCGTTCTGGAGCATCTGGGCCCGGAATATCAGATAAGCCCACGCGGCGTGATGCGGCCCGATGGCGTCAGCGTCGCCTTTGACAGCGACCATCCTTTGGTGGTGGCCGCCCGGCTGGTGCAGGAGGATCTGTGCCTGTTGGAACAGCCCGAGGGGCGCGATGAACACGTCCTGACCGGCGCAGTTCTGTGCTTTCCCGCCAGTTGGACATTGGCCGAGAAACTGGGCCGCCCCCTGACCACGATCCACGATCCGGTGCCGGGTTATGCCGGTGACATGGCCGCCCGCGTTCAGCGTCTCTTTGACGCGCTGCATCCAGACCGCCCGCTGTGGCGCGCCAATGCTCTGCTCTATGACGATCCGACTCTCTATCAGCCGCGCCGCCACGCCGATCGCCGCGCCCGACCCGAGGGCGCGCCGCCCTTTCTGCGGTCCGAACGCCAAAGCCTGCTGCGCCTGCGTGAGACCCGCGCCATCGTGTTCTCGATCCATACCTGGGTTGTGGCCTGGGAAAACCTCACATCCGAACAGCGCGCGGGGCTTGCAGCGCATCCGGTCGACATTGTAGGTGCAGCGCCATGAGCCTGATCGAAGACCAGTATGACGCCTATCCTTATCCTGAACGCGATCCCGCCGATGAGGCGCGCCGCCTGATCACCGGCTCTCCCTCGCACCCGCTTGAGATTGATCATTTCCTCTTTGCCGGGCGGCGCGACTGGAGCCAGCCCTTTCGTGCATTGGTCGCAGGCGGCGGCACCGGCGATGCGCTGATTCAGATGGCGCAGATCCTGACCACCGCCAAGAGGCCCTATGAGATTACCTATATGGATCTCTCAAAAACTGCCCGTCGCATCGCCGAGGCGCGGGCCGCCGCGCGCGGGCTGAAGGGTATCACCTTTATCACGGGGTCGCTCCTGGATGCTGGGCGTCACGGGCCGTTTGACTACATCGATTGTTGCGGTGTGCTGCATCACCTGCCCGAGCCGCAGGCCGGCTTTGATGCGCTGGCAAGTGCCCTGAAACCCGATGGTGGCATGGGTGTGATGGTCTATGCGCCCTATGGTCGCTCGGGTGTTTACCCCTTGCAGGAGGCATTCGCCACATTGCTGCAAGGCAGCCCCCAGGAGCGCCTGCGCAACGCCAGGGCGATTTACGCCCGCCTGCCCAAAGGCCACCCGTTCAAATGCAATCCGCATCTGGGCGATCACGACCAAAGCGATGCGGGGTTTTACGATCTCTTGCTGCATTCGCAGGACCGCGCCTACAGCATACGCGAGCTCTGCACGAGCTTCACCCAGGCCGGGCTGGAGATTACGGGGCTGCCGCAGGCCCATCTTTATGATCCGGCACCGCTTTTGGCCGACCCGCGGGCCCTGGTGGGGCTTGACGCTGTTACCCGGATGGAATTGGCCGAGAAGCTCAATGGAACGATCAAGCTGCATGTGGCCTATGGTGCCCGGGCGGCGGCGGGGCAGGGTCGGCTTGCCAGGCCGACCCCGAATTCGGTGCCACATCTGAAAGGTGTCAAGCCAGCAGATCTGGCCCAAGCAATCGCAAAGAAGGGGGTCTTGCCGATCACCGTCGCCGGTGAGAGGAAGGAGATTCCAGTGTCAGCCGCAGCAGCGGGCCTGGTTCGCCACATCAACGGACGCGCAAACCTGGCCGAGATCGCGCGCGCTGAACGGCTGGATCCGATCGCGTTTTCGGCGCTTTGGAACGGCCTTTCGGAAACCATGTGCACCTATGGGCTGATGTTCTATTCGTCGCTGTTGCGCTGAGCGGCCGACAGCGCGCTAAATTTTTTCCAAAAAAAAATTGCACCGCGAAATTTCTTCGGGAAGAAATTTGCGCCCAGATTTCGCGCTACATCTGAAAATGTTTAGACAATTTCAGACCCTGGCCTTGATAGTTCGACGCAAGATCGGCCCCATAAAGCGTGCGGGGCAGGGCGGCCATCTTCTCATAGACCAGGCGGCCCACAACTTGCCCGTGTTCCAGCACAAACGGAGCCTCGTGACAGCGCACCTCAAGCACGCCACGCGCGGGAACGCCATGGCCGAACCCGGGGTCAAAAAACCCGGCGTAGTGGACCCGGAACTCGCCCACCATCGCCAGATAGGGGGCCATCTCGGCGGCGCAATCGGGCGGGATGGTGACCGCTTCCTGACTGACGAGGATGTAAAAGGCCCCGGGGTCCAGAATGATGCGGGCATCGGTGGTTTCGAGCCGTTCCCAGAATTCCCCGGGCGCGTAATGCCCGATCCTGTCCAGATCGATCACGCCGGTATGGGGCTTGGCGCGGTAGCCCACCAATCCGCCCTCGCCGGGCCTGAGATCGACGGAAAAGCCCAGGCCATCGCTGATGACGGGATGGCCTGATACCAGCGGGCTCGCCGCATGGCGGGCGCTCAGATCGGCGTCGCTCAGCACCGCCTGCCCGGCGCGAAACCGGATCTGGTTGAGCCGCATGCCCGGGCGCACCAGAACGGAAAAACTGCGCGGGCAGATCTCGGCGTAAAGCCCGCCCTCATAGCCTGCCGGGATGCGGTCGAACTCGGTACCGTAATCTGTGATCGTGCGGGTCAGCAGATCCAGCCTGCCGGTTGAGCTTTTGGCATTGGCCACGGCGCTGATCGTATCGGGAAGCGCCAGCGCCTCCATCAGCGGGACCAGATAGACACAGCCCTTTTCCAGCACCGCTCCATCGTTGAGATCGACCGTGTGCATGGTAAATTCGCTCAGCCTTTCGGCCACGGTGCGCCCGGCCCCGGCGAGAAACGAGGCCCGCACGCGATAGGCCACGGCCCCCAGCCGCAGATCCAGGCTGGCCGGTTGCACCTGGGTCTCGGCAAAGGGGCGTTCCGGGCGGATCTGTCCGGCAGACGCCATCGCCTCGATGGCGTGATCGGGCAGGACACCGGGTTGCGGCAGGTCTGGGGTCATCACATGGCTCCACTTACGCGAAAACCGCCCGCACCCATCCGGGCATGAGCGGTTTTCAGGTTGGTCGGGCTAGCAGGACTCGAACCTGCGACCTTCCGTCCCCCAGACGGACGCGCTACCAGGCTGCGCCATAGCCCGACTGTCCTGCGTTCTAGCGATTTTGCTGGCTGGTGCAAGCGCGAAAGGGAGCGATATCTGCGCAAGGTCCGAGATTTGCCTAGGAGGCGCGGGATTTGACGGACAACCTGTCCGACAGGCCCTGCAGCCGGGCCACATGCGGGGTCAGTTCCGCGATCTGTGCGGCATTGAGCGCGCCAGCGCCGGCGATCAATGCGTGGAGCGCCGACAGAGGTTCGACATCGGCATCGACGTCGGTCGCGGTCTCAGCGGGTGGCGCTTCGGCGGGCGCGTGACGTGTCGCCGCCTCTGCTTGGGCGGGCAGGGCTTGCGCGGCGATTTGAGGTTCAGCGCGCGCCGCAGCGTCGAAATCGAAAAACCCGGTTGCGGGCTCGGGGGCGGGCGGCTCCTCCGGTTCGGGCGATGCCGCCTCCGCCTCGATCACCGCGCCCGATTGCAGGCCATCTTCCAGCGGTGGCGACAACGTCGCCACATGGCTTGTGCCGTCCTCACGGATCAGTTTCTGGACACCGCGAATCGTCAGCCCCTGATCGTGCAGCAGCACTTTGATACCGCCCACCAGCTGCATGTCTGCGGGGCGGTAATAGCGCCGTCCACCGGCGCGTTTAACCGGCTTGATCTGGCTGAATTTACTTTCCCAGAATCTGAGAACATGCGCCTCGATCCCCAACCAATCGGCAACCTCACGAATGGTGCGAAACGCCTGGGGTGATTTTGAGGCCATCGATCCGCCTACTTCCGGTTGCCCGTGGCAACGCGGTCTTTCATCAGGTGCGACGGGCGAAAGGTCAGCACCCGGCGCGGCGGTATCGGGGCCTCTTCGCCGGTTTTGGGATTGCGGCCCACCCGCGCGGTTTTGGAGCGCACCGAAAATGTGCCAAAGGACGAGATCTTGACCTGTTCGTCACCCACCAGGCTGTCGGACATCAGCGCCAGCACCCGTTCGACCAATTGCGCGCTTTCATTGCGCGACAGGCCAACCTCGCGGAATACCGCTTCGCTCAGGTCCATACGTGTCAGTGTTTTTCCGGCCATATCACAAGATCCCCCAGATGCTGCTGCCATCCTGCGCGCTGTGGTTTCCCAAGTCAATATCAAGGGCTTGCGCGGCGGAGTTTCGCCGCCCTTGGGCGCGTGCTACCAGCGCAGGACCGCCGATCCCCAGGCCAGCCCGCCGCCAATGGCTTCGGCCACCAGCAGATCGCCGCGCTTGATCTTGCCCTCCGCCACGCCGACCGACAGCGCCAGCGGGATCGAGGCGGCCGAGGTATTGCCGTGATTCTGCACCGTCACGATCACCCGATCCATGCCGACGCCCATCTTTTGCGCGGTGCGCGTGATGATGCGCAGATTGGCCTGATGCGGCACGATCCAGTCGACATCGTCGGCCCCAAGCCCGGCTCGGTCCAGCGCTGTATGCGCGGTTTCGGCCAGTTTCTCGACCGCATGGCGGAACACTTCACGCCCCTCCATGCGCAGCACGCCGGTGCTCTGGGTCTGCGAGACGCCGCCATCGACATAGAGCAGATCCTTGAACCGCCCGTCAGAATGCAGGTCGACCGCCAGAATGCCGCGGTCTTCTCCGGTTCCGGCCCCGTCCTGCGCCTCCAGCACGATCGCGCCGGCCCCGTCGCCAAAAAGAACCGAGGTGGTCCGGTCGCTCCAGTCCATGATCCGCGAAAACGTCTCGGCCCCGATCACCAGAACCCGATTTGCCTGACCCGACAGAATAAAGGCATTGGCGGTCGACAGCGCAAAGATGAACCCGGCGCAGACCGCCTGCACATCGAAGGCAAAGCCGGTTTTCATGCCAAGCCCGTTCTGGACCATGGTGGCGACCGAAGGAAAGGTCAGATCCGCGGTCGAGGTGGCCACGATCACCGCGTCGATATCGGCGGCGCTCAGCCCGGCATTGGTCAATGCGGCCTCGGCGGCCTTGACGCCCAGATGCGAGGTGGTCTCGCCCTCGGCGGCGAAATGGCGCCGTTCGATGCCGCTGCGGCTGCGAATCCATTCGTCGCTGGTTTCGATCGTGGCCTCGAACTCGGCGTTTTCGACCCGGCGCTCGGGCAGGTAATGACCGATGCCAACCGCCACCGCGCGGCGTGTGTTGTCGCCTGCGCTCATGTCTTGGCCTCTCCGTTTGCAAGGGCCAGCGCCCGTTCAGAGGCCGCGATGCGCGCGGCCAACCTGTCATTGAACCCGGCCTCGGACAATTGCGCCGCCAGGTTGATGGCGGCCGAAACGCCGGTGGCATCCGAAGACCCGTGTGATTTGACGACCGTGCCGTTCAGCCCGAGAAACACGCCGCCATTGACCCGGCGCGGATCGATCCGCTGCGACAGCCGCCGCATTGAGCCCATCGACAAAACCGCGGCGATTTTCGACAGGATGGAATAGCGAAAGGCCTGGCCCAGAAACTCGCGGATCAGCCCCGCGGTACCCTCGCCGGTTTTCAGCGCAATATTGCCGGTAAAGCCGTCGGTCACGATGACGTCGACCCGGTCTGACGGAATATCGCCGCCCTCGACGAAACCGACATATTCGAACTGCGCGGCAGGGGCGGATTGCGCGATGGCCTGACTGCCCAGTTTCAGCTCGGCCCGGCCCTTGAATTCTTCGGTGCCGACATTGAGCAGCCCCACGCGCGGACGCGACAGGCCAAAGCCGTTGCGCGCATAGCTGGCCCCCATCAGGGCATATTGCAAAAGATCGTTCTCATCGGCGCGAATATCGGCCCCGACATCCAGCATCACATTGAAGCCACCGGGATTGCGCGATGGCCAGAGACAGGCGATGGCGGGGCGGTTGACGCCCTCGATCTTGCGCAGGCGCACCATCGAGATGGCCATCAGAGCACCGGTATTACCGCAGGAAATGGCGGCGGTCGCCTCGCCCTCGCGGACCGATTCGATGGCCGACCACATCGATGTGCCCTTGCCGGAGCGCACCACCTGGCTTGGCTTGTCATCCATCGTGACGACCGCGTCGGCATGGCGCAGATCACAGCGCCCCGCCAGGATCGGCTTGCGCCCGATCAGCGCCTCAAGCTCGCGCTTGTTGCCATGCACAATGAAACGAAGGCCACCGATCGTCTCGGCGGCCTTAGCCATGCCATCGACAACAACCGATGGCCCCAGATCACCGCCCATGGCATCGATTGACAGCACAGTCTCGGACGCCGTGGCGCCGGTTGCTTGTGCTGTTTCTGCCATTGCGGACCTGCCTTGCGGATAACGCCGGCTTAAGCCGCGTCGTCGTCCAGATCGACCTCGGCCTGCGCGATCACTTCGCGCTCGGCATAGGTGCCGCAGGAGGGGCAGACATGATGCGGGCGCTTGAGCTCACCGCAGCTGGGGCATTCATTGGGGTTGGCCGCAACCAGGGCGTCATGCGACCGGCGCATGCCACGGCGGGACGGCGAAATCTTATTCTGTGGGACAGCCATGTCTCAACCTCGGGTTTTGTAGGGGGCGGACCTTGGTCGCGGATGGCCCCTGTAGTGTCATGTATCGTTCATATCTCGGCACCGCCTAACGTCTGAAAACCGGCTCGGCAACCCTTTTTCGGGCGCTTGGCCGGGCGCGCCATTGGGCGCGGCATTCCTACGCGGCGAATGAGGCCGGGAACATACTGGGATTTTGCGCCCATGCAAGCCCTAATCGCGCCCCCTCAGGACGCGCCATCGGGCGTGTCATCGGAATCTTTTTCGCCCAATGCATCGCGCAACCCGGCCAGGCCGGCAAAGGGGCGGGCATCCTCATCGCGCATCGGTGCCACGCCCGGCCCGGCAAAAACGGCATCCCCCAGATCGGCCCCGGCGGCGCGCGGATAAAGCGGCAGGTTCAGCGCCAGCGCCTCGATCATCACGGCGGCAGGGTCGATCGTCGGGCCAAGCGCCTCGATCGTGTCATCCTCGGGCATCAGCGCCTCGCCGTCCTCGTCGATCTCGGCTTCGGGTGGGGCCACCATATAACGGCGCCGGACTTCCAGATCGAGCCGCGTGGTCACAGGCTCAAGGGTCACAACGCACGGTTGGACAACGGTGGCCCCAAGCGTCGCCTCAAGCAGCCAGTCCTGGCCGGCATCGGCGCGTATCGCTCCTTGAAACCGCAACTTGCGCAGGCCAGAGATGTCCAGCGCCTCGGCGATTGCGGCGCGGGCCTCGGCCTCGGGGCGCAGATCGAACTCATTGGGCCGGTTCGGCGTCAAGTCGCTGACACGCAGCGGGGTGCTGGGCAGATCGGGCATCATCAGGGCCTTCCTTCTCGGCATACGCGGCAAAACCGTCAGGGGGAACTTGCCCTAGCGGTTCTGGTCGGGTAAGCCGATAGAAAGCTTTGCCGGGCCTTGCAAGAGCCCGCAAGATGTTTGAGGCATCCAGAGTTGATGGCACGAAAGAGGGCCGGGCAGATGACAACGCATCCCAAAGGCATAAAATGGGCTCTGGCGGCTTTGTTGGCGCTTGGCCTGTCCGCGTGCGCCGCGACCTATGTCAATCACGGTTATATTCCGCCGCCCGAGGAGCTTGAGACCATCCTTCCCGGCGTCGATACCCGCGCCAGCGTCGAGAACGCGATCGGCCGGCCGACCGCGTCAGGGGTGGTTGGCGAAAACACCTGGTTCTATGTCGCGTCGCGGCAACGGTTCTATACATATCAAGCGCCCGAAGTGATCGAGCGCGAGATCGTGGCGATTTCCTTCGACGAACGCGGTGTTGTGCAGAATATCCGCGAACTGGGCCTGGAAGACGGCCAGGTCGTCCGCCTGTCCCGCCGGGTGACCGAATCGAACATCCAGGAAGTTACCTTCCTGCGCCAGTTGCTCGGCAATTTCGGGCGCATCAACATTGGCGATGCGCTGAACGGGTCGTGATCATTCCGCGTCGGGTTTGAAATCCAGCGCCACCCCGTTGAGGCAATAGCGCAGCCCCGTGGGTGCCGGCCCGTCGGGAAAGACATGGCCCAGATGCGCCTCGCAGCGGCTGCAATGAACCTCGGTGCGGCGCATGAAGAAACTGCGGTCCTCCTTTTCACCAACCGGGGCACCTTCGATCGGGGCGTAAAAGCTGGGCCAGCCTGTGCCGCTCTCGAATTTGGTGGCTTGGTCAAACAACGGCGCACCACAGCAAAGGCAGTGAAAAACACCCGGCTCTTTGGCAAAGCTATCATGGCTGTGGGCCCGCTCGGTGCCGTGTTTGCGCGTTACCTTATAGGCGAGGTCACTCAGATCGCGACGCCAATCAGCATCGGATTTGACCACTTTTTCCATCCAGATTCCCCCTTGTTGCCGGTGTCGCATGGTCCCATTGTCGAACCATCCCGAACCCGGGGTGTAGACCTTGGCGCGACGTGACCAAGGGACCGGGCGTGAGAGGGACGGTAACATTGGCGGGAGCATCGCAACAGATGCTAACACTCAACAAAGGCCGCTATCGGGCCCGCGTGGCGCAAACTGCCGGGGATCTGCTGCGCGCGCAGCGCCTGCGCGCGCTGGCTTTTTACGGGCGTGACGGTGTCGATCACGATGCCTTTGACGACCGGTGCCAGCATGTTCTGATCGAAGAGGCCGCAAACGGAGCGCTTGCCGGTTGCTTTCGGCTGCTGCCCTTTGCGGATGGCGCGGCGATCGCCAACAGCTATTCGGCCCAGTTCTACGATCTGGCCGCGCTCGCATTATTCGCGGGCCCAATGGCCGAGATCGGAAGGTTTTGCCTGCATCCCGCCCGGACAGATCCTGACATTCTGCGGGTGGCCTGGGGTGCGCTCACCGCGCATGTCGATGCCAACGCTGTGGCGATGCTGTTTGGCTGCTCCTCCTTTCCCGGCACCGATGCGAGCCCCTATGACGACGCCTTTGCACTGCTGCGCGCGCGCCATCTCGCGCCCGCGTCCTGGCATCCCGGCATCAAGGCGGACGAGACCTATGCCTATGCCACGACCCTGCAGCACAAACCGGATCTGAAACGCGCCAATGCGGTGATGCCGCCCTTGCTTAAAACCTATCTGATGATGGGCGGCAGGGTCAGCGACCACGCCGTCGTGGACCGCGAGATGAAGACGCTGCACGTCTTTACAGGGCTTGAGATCGCCGCCATCCCCCCCGAACGGGCGGCCCGGTTGCGGGACATGGCGCGTTGACGTGCCACCGCCAGCCCTGGGCGCAACGCCGGCAAGCCTTCCAAGGCCCGGCAAGGCCGCATTAACCTTAACGGCCTTCTTCTTTGCAAAAAATACTCTGGGGGAGGCCGCCTGAAAGGCGGGCGGGGGCAACGCCCCCCGATTACCCCTCCAGGATAACCATCGCATGGCGCTTCTTGCCCGCGCTCAGCTTGATCGGCTCCGCAAGATCGCTGGCCGCGATCATCAACCCGGCATCACTCAGCGGCGCGTCGTTCAGCCGGGCGCCGTTTTCGCCGATCAGCCGCTTGGCCTCCTTGCCCGATTTCGCGAGCCCCGCCCGCGTGATGAGTTGCACCACCGAAATGCCGCCCTCCAGCTCCGCCGCGCTCAACCGCAAGGTTGGCAGGTCCTCGCCCAGGCCGCCCTTTTCGAACACGTCGCGCGCGGTGGCCTCGGCGGCCCGCGCCGCCTCAGTCCCGTGCAACAGCGCGGTCACCTCGTTGGCCAGCACGATCTTGGCCTCGTTGATCTCGGCCCCAGCCAGCGCGCCCATCCGGTCGCATTCGTCAATATCCAGCTCGGTATAGAGCTTCAGGAACCGTCCGACATCGGCATCGGTCGTGTTGCGCCAGAACTGCCAGAATTCATAAGGGCTGCGCATCTCCGCATTCAGCCAGATCGCGCCATCGGCGGTCTTGCCCATCTTCTTGCCATCCGAGGTGGTCAGCAGCGGCGTGGTCATACCGTAGATCTCATGGTCCAGCACGCGCCGGGTCAGGTCGATCCCGTTCACGATATTGCCCCACTGATCCGATCCGCCAAACTGCACCAGGCACCCGTAACGCCGGTTAAGTTCCAGGAAATCATAGGCTTGCAGGATCATGTAGTTGAATTCGAGAAAGCTCAGCGATTGCTCCCGATCCAGCCGCGATTTCACCGATTCAAAAGACAGCATCCGGTTGACGCTGAAATGGCGCCCGATATCGCGCAGGAAATCGAGGTAATTCAGATCCGCCAGCCATTCATCATTGTTCAGCATCAAGGCATCGGTGGCCCCGTCGCCAAAGCTCACGTAATTGGCAAAGACCGATTTGATGCCGGATATATTGGCGTCGATCTGCGCGGGCGTCAGCAGGGGCCGCTCATCGGCGCGAAAGCTGGGGTCGCCCACCTTGGTGGTGCCGCCGCCCATCAGGGTGATCGGTTTGTGGCCGGTTTTCTGCAACCAGCGCAGCGTCATGATCTGGATCAGGCTGCCGACATGCAGCGATGCGGCGGTGGCGTCAAACCCGATATAGCCCGGCACCACACCCTTGTTCAGCGCCTCGTCAAAGCTCTGATAATCGGTGCAATCGGCCAGAAAGCCGCGCTCCATCATCACGCGCAGAAAATCGGATTTGGGGTGGTAGGTCATGGCTTGTCCGTCCATTCTGTCAATTCAGGCGTGATACCGGGAAGGATGGCGCGATGGAAGGGCCGATATGGGTGGCCGGCGCGATGTCGGGGACGTCGCTGGATGGCGTCGATGCCGCGCTTTTGCGTACCGATGGCCATGACATTCTGGAGTTTGGCAACAGCCGCTACCGCGCCTATTCCGAGGCGGAGCGTGATGTGCTGCGGGCAGCGCTTGGGCGCTGGCCGGGTGAGGCCGGGGTGGCAGAGGCCGCCGAAACGGTTGAAACCGCGCATGCGGCGGTTCTGTCCGGGCTCAAGGGCACCGATCTGATCGGGTTTCACGGCCAGACCCTGGCCCATGACCCGAAAGGCCGCGGCACGCATCAGGCGGGCGACGGTCAGGTGCTGGCCGATGTCCTGCGCCAGCCGGTGGTGTGGGATTTCCGCAGCGCCGATGTCGGTCTGGGCGGCGAGGGCGCGCCGCTGGCCCCGTTTTTTCATTTCGCCTGTGCCCGCTGGATCGAGGCCACCGCGCCGGTTGTGTTCCTCAACCTCGGCGGTGTCGGCAATCTGACATGGGTGGACCCGCGCGCCAGCGCCCCGGAGGATGCCGGCGCGTTGTTGGCCTTTGACACCGGTCCCGGCAATGCGCCTTTGGATGACCTGATGCGGGCGCGTTGTGGCAAGCCCCGCGACGAAGGCGGTGCGATGGCTGCCGCAGGCCGGGCGGATGAGGCGCTTGTCACGGCGGCTCTGGATCGGGTGTTCATGTCAAGAATGCCCCCGAAATCACTGGATAGAAACGATTTTTCTGATTTGATCGATCTGGTTGAAGCCTTGAGCACCGAAGATGGTGCTGCCACGCTCACCGCAATCAGCGCCGAGGCCGTGGCGCGCGGGTTGCAGCATTGCCCGGCTCCACCCGCCCAGGTTTTGGTCACCGGCGGCGGGCGGCACAACCCGGCGATGATGGCGGCGCTGGCTGCGCGCATCGCCTGCCCGGTGCAGCCGGTGGAGGCGGTGGGCCTGGATGGCGATATGCTGGAGGCGCAGGCCTTTGCCTATCTCGCGGTGCGTGTGCAGCGCGGCATGGCGACATCGGGGCCCGCCACCACGGGCGTTCGGGCGCATGTCGGTGGCGGCATCCTTAGTCGCCCGTGTTAGGAACGGCCCGCGCGCCCCGGATGGGCAGGGCCTGACCGCTCTGCGCACCGTGGCGGTTGTCTTGCCCCCCGGCAACGCCACCATCCAATACCGGCAGCCAGAACGCGATAATGGTGCCGCTGCCCGGCTGGCTGAGCAGTTCCAGCGCGCCGCCCGATTGTTCGACAAATCCCTTGGCCATCGACAGGCCCAGGCCCGATCCTTTGCCGACCGGCTTGGTGGTGAAAAACGGATCCAGCACCGTCATCTGATGCTCGGGCGCGATGCCCGGCCCCGAATCTTCGACCGAGATCCGGCAATAGAGGCCGACGGGCAGGGCGGTGCCGTGGAAATCGCGTTCGTGACCGGCCTCGACCCAATCGAGGCGCAGGATGATGGTGCCGCTCGCGGCCATCGCATCCCGCGCGTTGATCACCAGATTAAGCAGCGCGTTTTCCAGCTGGTTCACATCGGCCGATATTCGGTGTGGGGCCGATACAAGCTCCAGCTGCAGCGACACCGCTTCTGGCAATACACGGCCCGTGAGGCTCACGAAACTGCGCAGGAACCGTTCGGGATCGAAGGGTTTCGGATTGAGCTGCGCCTTGCGCGAAAAGGCCAGCAGTTGTGATGTCAGGGCGGCGGCGCGCAGCGCGGCCTGGCGCGCTTCCTCGGCCAGTTGGTTTTTCTCGCTACGCGTTTCAACCTCTGAATACAGGTCGAGATTTCCAATAATGACGGTCAGTAAATTGTTGAAATCATGTGAAATTCCGCCAGTCAACTGGCCAACGGCCTGCATCTTTTGGGCCTGGATATTGCGTTGTTCCGCCTGCTTCAGTGCGCTGCGCATGCGAACACTTTCTCGCAGGCTGATCAGGAAATAGAGCACCATCAGAACCGAAACCAGCAGGCTCAACCCTCTTACGACGGTGGTATCGGCATGCAGCGCCATATCGTAGCCGAAATAGAGCGCAAGCGCGGAAATCAGGATGCCATCCCAGATCGCGATCCGGCGCAGGCCCGAATACCGTGTGATCGAATAGAGCACCATGCCCACAACCAATGACAGCGCCGCGAATTGCATCACGATGACATGCAGCGACCACAGATAGACCGGCAGCGTCGCGAACCAGAGGGTGGCGATGAAATTGAGCGCGGTCGCAATGCGCGTGTCCAGGACGGTGCCCGGTTTGCGGCGGGTGGCGAGAAAGCTGATATTGGCGGCCTCGGAGAGTGCATAGATCGCCAGCCAATAAAGCGCCGAGGTCAGATCCAGCCAGATCGCGATGCTGATGCAAAAGATGGATAGCAGGCCGAACCGCGCACCGATCTCGAAAACCGGCTTCACATCGGATTCGATCATCAGAGACAGGGTTTCCCACGGCTCTTTGCGCATTCGGGGCGGGGGCGATTGGGGCGGGCGGCATCTCAAATCATTCGCAACTGTCACGAGGCTCCGGGCCGGGGGCGGGTCACGGGCCGCAGTAAGACAGCGAACGGGTACGGGTGTAAAGGGCATCCGGGCCGGGGCGTGCGCGGCCCCGAATGCCGCTATAAATGCCTCAGCGTAAAATGCTGCGGCCAGCAAACTCGGCGGTTTCACCGAGCATTTCCTCGATGCGGATCAGTTGATTGTATTTCGCCAGCCGGTCCGAGCGCGCGAGGCTTCCGGTCTTGATCTGCCCGCAATTCGTGGCCACGGCCAGATCGGCGATCGTGGCATCCTCGGTCTCGCCCGAGCGGTGGCTCATCACGCTGGTCATGGCGTTGCGATGGGCCAGTTCGACCGCCGCCAGGGTTTCGCTAAGGGTGCCGATCTGGTTGACCTTGACCAGAAGCGAATTGGCCGCGCCCTGCTCGATCCCCATTGCCAGCCGCGCGGGGTTGGTGACAAAGAGATCATCGCCCACCAGTTGCACGCTGTCGCCCAGACGGTCGGTCAGCAGTTTCCAGCCCTCCCAGTCATCCTCGGACATGCCATCCTCGATCGACAGGATCGGGTAATCGGCGCAAAGCGCGGCGAGGTAATCCACATTCTCGGCGGGGCTGAGGCTTTTGCCTTCTCCGGCCATCTCGTAGTTGCCATCACGGAAATATTCGGTGGCGGCGCAATCGAGCGCCAGCATGATGTCATCGCCCGGCCTGTAGCCTGCCTTGTCGATGGATTTCAGAATGAAATCAAGCGCGTCGCGGGTGGAGCTAAGGTTCGGCGCAAAGCCGCCCTCATCGCCGATTCCGGTGGACAGACCGGCGGAGGAAAGCTCTTTCTTGAGCGTGTGAAACACTTCCGACCCCATGCGCACGGCCTCGCGGATGTTTTCCGCGGCGACCGGCATGATCATAAATTCCTGAATATCGATCGGGTTGTCGGCATGTTCGCCGCCATTGATGATATTCATCATCGGCACCGGCAAAACCCGCGCGCCCGTTCCGCCGACATAGCGGTAAAGCGGCTGCCCGGTATAGTCGGCCGCCGCCTTGGCCACGGCCAGCGAGACGCCGAGAATGGCATTGGCCCCCAGCCGGCCCTTGTTCTCGGTGCCGTCCAGCTCGCACATCGTGGCGTCGATGGCGGCCTGTTCGGTGGCGTCAAACCCCACAAGGTTTTCGGCCAGCTCGCCATTCACCGCCGCCACCGCCTCCAGCACGCCCTTGCCCATATAGCGCGCCTTGTCGCCGTCGCGTTTTTCCACCGCCTCGTGGATGCCGGTGGAGGCCCCCGACGGCACCGCCGCGCGGCCCATGGTGCCATCTTCCAGCACGACATCAACCTCGACCGTGGGGTTGCCCCGGCTGTCCAGAATTTCGCGGGCGTGAATGTCTATGATGGTGCTCATGGGGCAGGGTTCCTTGACGGCAGGTTTGGCAGGTTGGCGCAGCTATAGCAGGGGCGGGGCGAAAGTAAACGACATATGATAGCGCTAACGGCGCGACGAATGCGCGCTGAGCCGGCGTTCGCGCCAGGCGGAATAGAGCCCGGTGCCCAGGATCAGCCCCGCACCGAGATAGGTCAGCGCATCGGGGCGCTCGGCGAAAATCAGGATGCCGAGGATCAGGCCAAAGATGAGCCGCGAATAGCGAAACGGCGTGACGGCCGAGATCTCGCCCACGCGCATCGCCGCCGTGATGGTGTAATAGCCCACGATCGTGGCCAGGATCGCGCCCAGAAGGATGCCCCAGTCCTGTAATGCGGCTGCGACCGGTGGCCCGATAAAGAGCAACAAAAGCGCGCCGCAGGGGATCAGCGCGGAAATGCCAAAGGTGGAAAGCTGCAGCGTATGCAGCGACCGGGGGGCCGCGCGCGTGGCCAGATCGCGCGCCGCCAGCCCCAGCATCGCCACCACCGCCCAGATCGTGTCGGGGTCGAACCCGTCCATCCCCGGGCGCAGGATCAGCAGCACGCCGCCGAGCCCCAGGGCAATCGCGCTCCAGCGCCGCCATCCGACGCGTTCGCCGAAGAACACCGCCGCCCCCATCGCCACCACCAGCGGAGCGGCCTGCAACACCGCCGTGACCAGCGAAAGCGGCACCCGCGTCAGGGCCAGCACCATGCCGAACCCGGCCACGATCTCGGCCAGATAGCGCAGGCCCACCGCCCTGTGCCACATCGCGCCCGGCAAGAGCGCCAGCCCGCGTGCCCGCGTCCAGAGGCCGAAGATGAGGGTGCCGAGAATGCCAAGGCTGCCCATGATTTGCCCCGGCGGCATCGCGCCGGCCAAGAGCTTGATCCCGACATCGCCAAGCGCAAAGGCGGCCATGGCGGCGAGCATCCACAGGATGCCGCTGAAATTGTCCTTGGCATCCGTCATCATGGGCCTGTCGGGTTGGGGGGCTGCCCGGGGCCGGGCGGCGATCATTCCGCCTTGGGTTTTTTCAGCGGCACGCCGTAAAGCTCCAGCTTGTGCCCCTTCAGCGTATAGCCCAGTTTCTGGGCAATCCGTTCCTGAAGCGCCTCGATCTCGGCATCGACAAATTCGATCACCTCGCCCGATTGCATGTCGATCAGATGGTCATGATGCTCGCGCTCGGCATCTTCATAGCGGGCCCGGCCATCGCCAAACTCCAGCTTTTCCAGAATGCCGGCCTCCTCGAAGAGCTTGACGGTGCGATAGACCGTGGCGATCGAGATATTGGGATCGCGGGTGGAGGCGCGGGCGTAAAGCTCCTCGACATCGGGGTGATCCTCGGCCCCTTCCAGAACCTGCGCGATCACCCGGCGCTGATCGGTCATACGCAGGCCCTTGGCCTCGCAACGTGCTTCGATGGTTTCCGGCATGGGGGCCCCTGTCGTGGTCTGGCCTCAGGGTCTAGCCGATTTGCCCCCCGTGCGAAAAGCCCCGATATCGCGGGGGCCCGTCAGGTAACGCGCCGCCAGAGGCGCGTGGGCAGGTGGAGCGCATAGCTGCCTTCAAGATCGCGGTAGCCGGGCTCCAGTTTTCCGCCCGAAACCAGAATATCCTCGCCCACCTGCACCGCGTCATGGCGGTGGATCCAGCCGGGGGCCTGCCCCGAGGTGGCAATTTGGGTGACACTGAAATCACCAAGCGACAGGCAGAGCACCTGCGTCTCGCCCGCGATCCGCCGGTCCCTGTAGCCAAGGCAGCCGATCAGCCAGATCTCACCCCCGATCAGGGTGGCGCTGTGAAAATCCGTCGGTGGAAATATATCCCTGGGGTAGAGGAAAAGCGCGACCTCGCCGCGCCCATCCAGAACCGCGACATCATTGTAGATGCAGAAATCATCGTCGTAATGGTCCTCATGCTCTCCCGCAATGAGCACAAGCCGGCCATCGGGCAGCCGGGTGATGCTGCGCCCGAACCGCTGGAAGGACCAGACCGGGCCATCGGGTGCATCGCGCGTGCCGGATTTGCCGCCGAAAACCTGCCGGGCCCCAAAGCCGCTGCGGCCCGTGCGAATCTGATCCAACAGGAACGGCGCATCGCAGCGTTCAGGGTTTGAGATGCCAAAACGCGGGGCCATCGTCGCGCTAAAATCCGCAGGCGTGACCTTGGGGTCGGGGATCCGCGCGGCCCCGGTGGCATGCGGCAGGAGATCATCGTCGAACTGCGCGAAGGGCGGATCGAAACGGCCCAGAAGGGCGGCCATCTCGGCGCTTTGGCAGGCAGAAACGGCGGAGGTTTCATAGCTGTGGACGACTTCCGAGGACGGGGGCGTGAATACCTGCGTCGTGATCCTGAACCCGGCCCCGGCCTCCAGCAGAAAGCCTGTGATGTCCAGGTTGTCGGCCGCCACCGCGCGTTCCAGCAGCGTTGTGCCCGCATGCAGCCCGTCCACGCCATAGCCTTCACCCACCAGCATCCGGGCCGCATCCAGCGCGGCCCCGTCGCCATTCAGCGCGGCCAGAACGACGCGGGCGATATCGGGGTCGGCGGCGGTCATATCTCAAGCCCGGGCTCGCGGCCCAACCGGCGGGCCAGCCGCGCCACCGTCAAACCTTGCACGATGATGGAAAACACCACGATCAGATAGGTCACGCCCAGAATGAGGGGTTTCCATTCGCTTTCGGGCAAGGACAGCGCCAGCGCGACCGAGATGCCGCCCTTGAGCCCGCCCCAGGTCATGATCGGGATCACGCCGGCCGAAAACCTGCGAAACGGGCGCAGCACGAGCACCGGCACCGCAACCGCCACCAGCCGCGCGGCCAGCGCCAGCCCGATGGCCGCCAGCCCGGTCAGCAGCACATCGCCCGAGAAAACCACGGCAAAGACCTCGATCCCGATCAACAGGAACAGGACCGCGTTCAGGATCTCGTCGATCATGAACCAGAACGCATCGACATATGTGCGGGTCTCCTCGCTCATGCCGCCCTTGGGGCCGGTATGGCCGATCAAGAGCCCCGCCACCACGGCCATAATCGGGGCCGAGATCTCCAACCCGATGGCCAGCTCATAACCGCCAAAGGCCAGCCCAAGCGTCAACAGAACCTCAAGCGAGGGATCGTCGATCAGGCGCATCACCCGGAAGGTGAGCCAGCCGAGAACCGCGCCCAGGGCCGCGCCGCCAAGCGCCTCTTTCGCAAACAAGGTCAGCGCCCCGGCCGCGCCACCGCCGCCATGCGCGCCGGGATCGGGAAAGGCCAGCCCGACCAGAACCAGAAACACCACATAGCCGACCCCGTCATTGAAGAGGCTCTCGCCCGCGATCTTGGTTTCCAGCGATTTCGGCAGATTGGCCTGCCGCAACACACCCAGAACCGCCACCGGATCGGTGGGCGTGACAATCACGCCAAAGACCAGCGCAATCAGCAGGGGCATTCCCGTCAGCCAGGAAAACCCGGCCCCGATGATCAGCGTCGATAGCCCGACGCCGATGGTCGCCATCAGCGCCACAACGGGCCATTCCGCACGCAAGTCCTCGATCTTCACATGCAGCGCCCCGGCAAACAGCAGCAGCCCCAGCATGCCCTCCAGCAGCGCGCCGGAAAAATCGATCCCGGCCACCATGTCGCGGATCGTATCGTCGATGCCAAATCCCGGCACCACCAGATCGAGCCCCAGCACCACCAGCGAGGCAACCAGCGCCACGATGAGAATGCCGATGGCAGCAGGCAGGCGCAGAAACAGGTAGTTTATCGCCCCGAACGCTCCGGCCAGAACGATAAGAAGCGATGTGATCTGTAACACGGACATGCGCAGACAGGCCTTTTCTGGTTAGGGCGGGTTTTGAAAGACAGCGGACTCTTTCGCTCCATCAGAGCCGTCAGCCTAGCGCTGAACCCGTTCGACTGAAAGACATGGGCCGCATCCGGGGATGGGCCTATGCGCAACACGCCCCGGCTTGACACCGATGCCGGGCCGAGGTCTGTGGCCGACGGGGGGACGGGGATCACGGATGGACCGCAAGGACAGCATTGATACATTCGGCGCGGTCTCGCTGATCGGAATCGCCATCATCCTGGCGGTCAACCAGGTGGTGATCAAACTGGGAAATCAGGGGGTCGGGCCGGTTTTCATGGCCGGTCTGCGGTCGGCACTGGCGCTTGTGTTCCTGCTGATCTGGATGCATCTGCGCGGCAAGCGGTTCTCGATCGAGCCGGGCACATTGCCCGCCGGTCTGTTGCTCGGTCTGCTCTTTTCGATCGAATTCATCAGCCTCTTTCTGGCGCTTGATCTGACCACTGTCGCGCGCACCTCGATCCTGTTTTATTCGATGCCGGTCTGGCTGACACTGGCGGCGCATTTCCTGTTGCCGGGTGAACGCATGAGCGGGCCAAAGCTCGCCGGTCTGGCGCTGGCCTTTGCCGGTGTCGTCGTGGCGATCCTGTCGCGCGGCGGCGGCGATGGCGGGCAGGCCTCGCTCCTGGGCGATGTCTTTGCGCTTGTGGCGGCACTCAGCTGGGGGGCGATCGCGCTGGCGGCGCGGGTTCTGCCGATTCAGCGCGCCATCCCCGAGATGCAGCTTTTCTGGCAATTGGCGATCTCGGCCCCGGTGCTTATCCTGCTGGCCCCTCTTTTCGGCCCACTCTTGCGTGAGCCTGCGCTCTTTCACTGGGGGCTTTTGTTCTATCAGGCGCTCTTTGTCGCCTCGTTCGGTTTTCTCTTCTGGTTCAACCTGTTGCGCATCTATCCGGCCTCGTCGGTGGCCTCCTTCAGCTTTCTGACACCGGTTCTGGGCGTGTTTCTGGGCTGGAGCCTTCTGAACGAATATGTCGGGCCGCAGACCTTCGTGGCGCTGGCTCTGGTCTCGGTCGGGATCGTCCTGATCAATCGGCCGGCGACACGTCGCCCCAGATAGGCAGGTGGTCCGAGGCGCGCCCCGCCGCGCCCGTGCGGCAGGTGCCCGAGGCCATCAGGCTGAGGCCAGGGCCGGTGGCGATCCGGTCAAGCGCTGCGACGGGGCGGCGGGCGGGAAAGCTGTGGCCGGGATTGTGCAGCGTGAAATAGGGATCGAGCGGCGCAAAGCCCGCCGCCGCCGACCATTCGTTGAGATCGCCCAGCAACAGGGTGGGCCGCGCCGGCATCGCGGCCAGATGGGCCATGATCACGGTCATCTGACGCTGCCGGTCGCGCCGCCTCAGCCCCAGATGCGTGGCCACGATGCGCAAGGGGTGCCCGCCCTCCAGATCGGCGATCAGGGCCCCGCGCGGCTCCAGCCCCGGCAGGGGCACGCGTGCCAATGCCGCCATCCGCCATGTCGGGGAGAGCAGGATCGCATTGCCGTGCCAGCCCAGGCTGACATGGGTCGTGGCGACGGCGGCGGGGGCCATCGCGCATTCCTCGGCCACGACCCGCGCGGGCAGGGCGGCCGGGCGCGACCCCAGCCGTTTATCGGCCTCCTGCAATACGGCGATTTCGGGGGCGATCTCGCGGATCACGCCCGCGATGCGATGCGGATCGCGCCGCCGGTCGAGGCCGACGCATTTATGGATGTTGTAGCTGAGCACCCGCAGGTGACCGGGATCGGGGGGCGATGGCAGAGGCATGAGTGTAATCTGCCCGCTCCGGCCTTGCGGCGGCAAGCCCAAAGGCGCATCTTGGCAATGCTGCCGACAAGGAGCGACCCATGAAGTTTTTGCGTGACCAAAGCAGCCTGACCTATGCGATCTGGCTGGTTTTGATCATCGAGTTTTTCATCGCGTTGATCACCATGCGCTGGACGGTCGCGTTTGTGTCGCTCTCGACGCTGATGCTGTCGCTGACCCCGCCGTTTCTGGCCTCGCGCCTGCATATCCGGCTGCCACGCTGGATCATTGCCGCGGTGGCCCTGTTTCTGTTCGCGACGCTTTTCCTGGGCGAGGTGCTGGATTTCTACGAACGGCTCTGGTGGTGGGATATCGCGCTGCATGGGCTGTCGGCGCTTGGCTTCGGCTTTACCGGGTTCCTGTTCGTGTTCATCCTGTTCGAGGGTGACCGCTATGCCGCGCCGGCCTGGGCGATGGGGCTGTTGGCCTTCTGCTTTGCCGTCACCATCGGTGTTATCTGGGAGGTGTTCGAATTTTCGATGGATCAGGCCTTTGGCATGAACATGCAGAAATCTGGCCTGATGGACACGATGGGCGACCTGATCGTCGATGTGATCGGCGCGGGCATCGCCGGGATTACCGGCGCGCTTTACCTGCGCAGGCTGGCGCTTGGCTCGGTCGCGGCGCTTTTCGATGAATTTGTGCAGCTCAACCGGCGGTTTTTCAAAAACTTTCGTAGGTAAGCGGTGCGGTCGCGGGCCATCCGGGCCGTCGCGCGGGGGTCAGGTGCCGCAGAATGTCTCGCGCACCTCTTCTTCGGGGCTTGGCGGTGCCATCAGATCGGCGGCCTCGGGCTGGTCCTGAAACGGGTTGGCCAGCACCGTGTTCAAGCGGTGAAACGGCGCGAAATCGCCGGTCAGACCGGCCTCGATGGCCTGTTCGATCCGATGATTGCGCGGGATAAAGGCGGGGTTCGCGGCCTGCATCGCGGCAATCCGGTCAGCCTCGGGGATCCCCGCGATCTGGGCCTGCCAGCCGGGCAGCCAGGCATCGAAGGCGGCGGGATCGCGAAACTCAGCGCGCGCGGCGGCGGGCGTTTCGCCTGAAAGGGCGCGGAAAGTGCGGGTGAAATCGGCCTCGTTCAGGGCCATGCGTCGCAGCAGGTCATAGGCCATCGCGGCCCCGGTCTCGGACGGGTGTCCAAGCCCAAGCTTCGCGGCAAAGACGCGGTCCCAGGCCGTGGCGAAGTCATCGGCGAACCCCTGCACGGCCTCGGTGGCCGCGGCAATCGCCTGTTCCTGATCCGGGCCCATCAGCGGCAACAGCGCCGTGGCCAGTTGCGCCAGGTTCCAGACCGCGATTTCGGGTTGTTTGCCATAGGCATAGCGCCCGAAACGGTCGATCGAGGAAAACACGGTTTCGGGGTGATAGGCATCGAGAAAGGCGCACGGGCCGTAGTCAATCGTCTCGCCCGCGATGCTCATATTGTCGGTGTTCATCACGCCGTGGATAAAGCCCACCCCCATCCAGCGCGCGATAAGATCGGCCTGCGCGGCGACCACGGCACGCAACAGATCGAGCGGCCCGTTAGCGCCGGGATAGTGGCGGGCGATGACATGCTCCATCAACGCCTTCAGCCCCGGCCCGTCACCACGCGCCGCGAAATACTGGAACGTGCCCACGCGGATATGCGAGGCGGCCACCCGGGTCAGAACGGCCCCTGGCAGCCTACGCTCGCGAAAGACCGGCTCACCGGTGGTGACGGCAGCCAGCGCGCGGGTGGTGGGAATGCCAAGTGCGGCCATCGCCTCGGAGACCAGATATTCGCGCAGCACCGGGCCAAGCCCCGCGCGCCCGTCGCCGCGCCTTGAATAGGGGGTGGGGCCTGCGCCCTTGAGCTGGAGATCGCGACGGTTTCCGGCGGCATCGATCACCTCGCCGATCAACAGCGCGCGGCCATCGCCCAATTGCGGCACCCAGCCGCCGAACTGGTGCCCGGCATAGACCTGCGCGATGGAGGCCGCGCCCTCGGGCATTGCATTTCCGGCCAGTATCGCAAGGCCATCGGCCTGGGCCAGCGCATCAGGGTCGAGGCCGAGCGCCTCGGCCAGGGGCCTGTTGAGCGAAATCAGCGCCGGGGCCGCAACCGGCGTCGGCGCGATGGCGCTGTAGAAACGGTCGGGCAGGGAGGTATAAGAATTGTTGAACGCGATCTGCATGGGCGGCCCCTTTGACCTCTATCTAGGCGCGGGCCGGTGGATTTGCCAGCATCAGAGCCGGGCGAGGCGGGTGGTCAGCAGATCAAAGAAGCCATCCGCATCCAGATCGCCCATGAACATGGCGTTGGCGGGTCGGTCGGTGACGCGCCACCAATCGGCGACAGTCATGCCGCGTGTCAGGGCCGAGCCGGTCTCGATCTCGACATTGATGTGACGCCCGGAAAAGAGATCGGGGCGGATCAGATAGGCGATCACGGTCGGATCATGCAGGGGGGCACCGGGGGAGCCGTATTTTTCGCGGTCGTAGCGTTCGAAGAACTCGGTCCAGGCAGCGACCGTGCGCCCGGCATGGGTGTCAAGCGCGGCAAAGGCCTCATTGCGCGGTTCGGTGACCAGAGCCTTGTGGGTGACATCGAGCGGCATGACAGTGATCGATACTCCTGATTTAAAAACGATATCAGCAGCTTCAGGGTCGACATAGATGTTGAACTCAGCGGCGGGTGTGATGTTGCCAACCTCGAAATAGGCCCCGCCCATCAGCACGATTTCCCGAATTTTTCCGGCGATATCGCGCGCGCGCCGCAGGGCCGTTGCAATATTGGTCAGGGGACCCAGAGCACAAAGTGTGACCGAGTTTGCAGGCTCCGCGCGCAGGGTCTCGATGATGAAATCGACGCCATGCCGATCCTGCAGCGGCATCTTGGGGTCGGGCAGATCGGGACCGTCCAGCCCCGATTTTCCATGCACATGCTCGGCGGTGACAAGGCTATGCGCCAGGGGGCGGTCGCAGCCCGCGAACACAGGGATATTGGGCCGCTGTGCCACCTCGCAGATCATCCGGGCGTTCCTTGCCGTCAGATCGAGCGCCACGTTGCCGGCGACCGCCGTGATGCCCAGCACCGTGACATCCTCCGGACTGGCCAGCGCCAGCAGAATGGCCACCGCATCATCCTGTCCGGGATCGGTGTCGATGATGATGTTGCGAGGCATGGCACGTGGCCTTTCAATTTGCGTCGGACGGGCAGACCTTATCGGGGTGAAAAAGAGATTCAATGCCTCCGGCGGGAGTATTTTTCACAAAGAAGAAGGGGCGGGGGCATTAAGGTTAACGGGATTGGCGTTAAGGTTAATGCAAGGGAAACTGCGTGTGGGTTCAAGAGGGCGAGGGCGTGGTTGTTTAGCGACAGTGTAAGGCCCGACAGAAAACGGGCCGCCCTGGCACAGGACGGCCCGCTTTTACTTCTATGGAAAGGATATCAGCGGTTTTCGATATCGACGTAGTCGCGGAAGGTTTCACCGGTGTAAAGCTGGCGCGGGCGGCCGATCTTGCCGGCCGGATCGCCGATCATCTCTTTCCATTGCGCGACCCAGCCCACTGTGCGGCTGAGCGCGAAGATCGGGGTGAACATCGAGGTCGGAAAGCCCATCGCCTCCAGAATGATGCCCGAGTAGAAATCGACATTCGGGAACAGCTTCTTCTCGGTGAAATAGGGATCGGCGAGGGCCGCGGCCTCCAACTCCTTGGCGACCTGAAGGATCGGTTTGTTCTCGACGCCGAGCAGGTCCAGCACCTCATCGGCGCTTTGCTTCATCACCGTCGCGCGCGGGTCGAAGTTCTTGTAGACGCGGTGGCCAAAACCCATCAGGCGGAACGGATCGTCCTTGTCCTTGGCGCGGGCGATAAACTCGGGGATGCGGTCGGGGGTTCCGATCTCCTGCAGCATTTCAAGGCAGGCCTGATTGGCCCCGCCATGGGCCGGGCCCCAGAGACAGGCAATGCCCGCCGCGATGCAGGCAAACGGGTTTGCCCCCGACGAGCCCGCCAGACGCACAGTCGAGGTGGAGGCGTTTTGTTCGTGATCGGCATGCAAGGTAAAGATCCGGTCCATGGCGCGGCTCAGGATCGGGTCTGGCTGATATTCCTCGGCCGGAACGGCAAAGCACATGCGCAGGAAATTGGTGGCATAGTCGCAATCGTTGCGCGGATAGACGAAGGGCTGACCGATCGTATATTTATAGGCCATTGCGGCGATGGTCGGCATCTTGGCGATCAGCCGGATCGAGGCGACCTCGCGCTGCCAGGGGTCCGAGATATCGGTGCTGTCATGGTAGAAGGCCGACATCGCGCCGACCACGCCGGTCATGACGGCCATGGGATGCGCGTCGCGCCGGAACCCCCGGAAGAAATTGACCATCTGCTCGTGGATCATGGTGTGATTGGTCACACGGCTTTCGAAATCCTCCAGCTCGGCCCCGGTCGGCAATTCGCCGTAAAGCAGCAGGTAGCAGACCTCCAGGTAATGCGATTTGCCGGCCAGCTGGTCGATCGGATAGCCGCGGTGCAGGAGCTCGCCCTTGTCGCCATCAATATAGGTGATGGTGGATTCGCAGGCCGAGGTGGAGGTGAAGCCGGGATCATGCGTGAAGACATGGCCCTGGGCGTATAGTTTCGTGATATCAATGACATCAGGGCCAGCGCTTGGGCTATGAATCGGCAATTCCAGGGTCTTGCCGTCGAAGCTGAGCGTTGCGGTTTTGCTGTCTGCCATACTCTTGTCCCTCATCTCGTGAAAAGCCAGCCCGATTGACCCGGGCAGGCGCGTGCCTGGAGGTGGAACGGTCTGCCCGATCCCCTGTTTCTCGCGACCGCCCCGACCTTGCGCAAAGATCAGGCGTTCGCTGCATCCGTCAGGCGGGCCAGGGTTTCCTGGCGACCGATGACGAGCATCATATCAAAAACGCTCGGGCTGACCGGGCGGCCTGCAAGCGCTGCCCTGAGGGCCGGCGCGACCTTGCCAAGTTTCATCCCGTGGCCCTCCGCCACACCGGCGACAATGGCCTCAAGCGCGTCACGGGTCCAGCTAGCATTTTGCAACTGCGGCGTCAATTCATTCAGTATACCACGGGATACATCCGTAAGGGCATCCAACGCCTTCCGATCGCGGTCTATCGGCGAATTTGTCAATACAAACTGTGCTTTTTCAAGCAGTTGTGGAATCGAGCGCGCCCGATCCTTGAGGCAATACATCGCAGCCGCCAATCCATCTTTCTGCACCTGCGAAAGGGCGGATTGCTGCGTAGCGGCCAAGAAACGGTCGATCTCGGTCATCAGATCCGCATCGGCCATCGCGCCGATATGGTGGCTGGCGACATGCTCCAGTTTCTTGAAGTCGAGCCGGGCCGGCGATTTGCCGATTCCGTCCAGATCGAACCATTCGCGGGCCTGGGCATCGTCAAAAAGCTCATCATCGCCATGGCTCCAGCCGAGCCGCGCCAGATAGTTGCGCATCGCGGCGGGCGGATAGCCCATGGCGGCATATTCCTCGACCCCGAGCGCGCCGTGGCGTTTGCTGAGCTTCTTGCCATCGGGCCCGTGGATCAGGGGGATATGGGCCCAGACCGGCTCGGGCCAGCCCATCGCGGCATAGATCTGGGCCTGGCGCGCGGCATTGTTCAGATGGTCATCGCCCCGGATCACATGGGTCACGCCCATGTCGTGATCATCCACCACAACGGCGTGCATATAGGTGGGCGTGCCATCCGAGCGCAGCAGGATCATGTCGTCCAGCTCGGAATTGCGGATCGTGACCGGTCCCTGCACCTGGTCGTCGATCACCGTTGTGCCGTCGCGCGGGGCCCTGAGGCGGATGACATGAGGCGCGCCATCGGGGTGGTCGGCGGCCGCCACATCGCGCCAGGGAGACAGGAACAGGGTCGAGCGTTTCTCGGCCCGGGCGGCGTCGCGGAACGCGGCGATCTCGGCCTGGGTGGCAAAGCATTTATAGGCGGTGCCGGCGGCCAGCATCTCGCGGGCCACTTCCGCGTGGCGGTCCTTGCGGGCGAACTGGCTGATGGGCTCGCCATCCCAGTCGAGGCCGAGCCAGGTCAGCCCGTTCAGGATCGCCTGCGTGGCCTCCGGCGTGGAGCGTTCGCGGTCTGTATCCTCGATGCGCAGCAGAAAGGTGCCGCCGCGTCCGCGCGCATAGAGCCAGTTGAACAGCGCCGTGCGCGCGCCGCCGATATGAAGATAACCGGTGGGTGAGGGCGCAAAGCGGGTCACGGGGGCGCGGGTCATGGGCGGGCCTTTCGGAATGCGCGCGCAGGCGGGCGCGTTAAGAATTTGGAAACCATGCAGGCGCAATGCTGCGTCAGGGGGTGTTTAGGCAAGGGGGCAAAGGGTGGCAAGGGCGCGTCTTCTCAGCCGGTTGAACGCGGTCCAGCAGGGCCAGCGCGGGGCGTTGATGCCCTGGTCGCCCGTGGCAATGGGTGCGGGCGTGGCGCTCTATTTCTCGCTGCGCTTCGAACCCACGGGGCCGATGTTGGCCGGGCTGGCGGTCCTGGCCGGGCTGCTGGTCGTGACCGGCTGGCAGAGGCGCGAGGTGTTTGGCCCCGTTGCCATGGTGCTTTTTCTGATGATCACGGGCGTCGGGCTGTCGGCGGCGCGCACGGCATATGTGGCGGGCCCGGTGCTTGGCTTTCGCTACTATGGCCCGATCGAGGGGCGGGTGGTGATGATCGACCGCTCGGGCAGCGACAAGCTGCGCCTCACGCTCGATCAGGTGGTGCTGTCGCGCATGGATCCGGACCGCGTGCCGCGCCGGGTGCGGGTCTCGCTGCATGGCGATCAGGGGTTTCTCGATCCGGTGCCCGGCGCGCGGGTGATGATGACCGGCATGCTGAGCCCGCCCGAGGGCCCGGGTGAGCCGCGCGGTTTCGATTTCCAGCGCCACGCCTGGTTTCAGCAGATCGGGGCGGTGGGCTATACGCGGAGCCCGGCGCTGCTCCTGGCACCGCCTGACCCCGGCGCGATGCCCGTGGCGCGGTTACGCAACACCATCAGTCGCGCCATTCAGGCCCGCATTCCGGGTGAGGCCGGGGCTTTTGCCACCGCTGTTTTGACCGGCGACCGCTCGGCCATCGGACAGGAGGTCCTGACCGCGCTGCGCGGCTCAAACATCGCGCATCTTCTGGCCATTTCGGGGCTGCATATGGGGCTGCTCACCGGGTTCGTTTTCCTGTGTCTGCGCGCCGGGCTCTCGCTCATTCCGGCGCTGGCGCTGCGGGTGCCGACCCGAAAACTGGCGGCCGTCGGTGCGCTTGTGGCGGGCGCGATCTATCTGGCGCTTTCGGGCGGGAATGTCGCCACCGAACGCGCCTATATCCAGGTTGCCGTGATGTTTGTGGCCGTGTTGCTGGACAGGCGCGCGGTGACGCTGCGCTCGGTTGCGATTGCCGCGATGATCGTCCTGGTGCACCGGCCCGAGACGCTGCTGGGTCCGGGGTTCCAGATGAGCTTTGCCGCCACCACCGCGCTGGTCGCGGTATTCAATGCCTTAAAAAACAACGCGTTTTTATTGTCCATGCCGAAATGGACGCGGGGCATTGTGGCGCTGATCCTGTCCTCGGCGGTGGCCGGGGCGGCGACCGCGCCCTTTGCGGCGGCTTCGTTCAACTTCGTCGCGGTCTACGGTTTGCCGGCCAATCTGCTGAGCGTGCCGGTGATGGGATCGGTGGTCATTCCGGCGGCGGTGGTGGCGCTTTTGTTGTGGCCTTTCGGGCTGGAAATGCTGCCGCTCAGGGTGATGGAGGCGGGGTTGAACTGGATCATTGAGGTGGCGATCTGGGCCTCATCGCAACCCGGCGCGATCCGGCCCGTCGCGATGCCGCCGGGCGCGGTTCTGGGGCTCATTTCGGGCGGTGCGCTGCTCCTGATCCTTTGGCGGGGGCGCGCGCGGCTGCTTGGGCTCGCCCCTGTCGCGGCAGCCCTGGTGATCTGGGCGGGGGCGGATCGGCCGGGCCTGCTGATCTCATCATCGGGGCGGTTGGTCGGCGTCATGGCGGATGCGGAGCGCAGCCTCAGCCGGCCTCGCGGCGATGGGTTCGTGGCCGGGCTCTGGCTGGAAAATGACGGCGATTTCATAGATCAGCCAGCGGCTGCCGCGCGGGGCGGTTGGCAGAGCGCGGGGGCGGGGGCGGTGACGCGGGTGGCGGGTGGCACGCTCTGGCATGGGGTCGGTGTCCGCGCCGCAGCAGAGATTGCCGATGCCTGCGCGCGCTATACCTGGGTGGTGACACCCGAGGAGATCCCGCCGGCCCTCTTGGCACAGCAGGGTTTGCCGCTTGCCGTCCCGGCCGGGGCCGCGTTGGCGCAAGGGGCGGGGTGCACGCTGATCGGGCCCGATGTGTTGCGCGACAGCGGCTCGATCGCGTTTTTGCTGGGGGCGGGCGGGCTCGACGTGCAAACGGCGCGCGCGCGGCAAGGCGTCCGGCCCTGGGTGCCGCAGCGGCGCTAGATCCGCCTCGCAGCAACCCACACCCCGAGGATGGGGGGGAAAGCCCCGGAGGAGGGGGCGATGGCGCCTGAAACGCGGCCTCAATAACTGCGGATCAGCCCCACCAATTTTCCCTGCACCTTGACCTGATCGTCGCGCAGCATCCGGGTCTGGTAGGCCGGGTTGGCAGCCTCCAGCGCGATCATGCTGCCCTTTTGCCGGAACCGTTTCAGCGTCGCCTCATGGCCTTCGATCAGCGCCACGACGATATCGCCGTTATTGGCGGTCGGGCCTTCCTCGATCACCACGATATCGCCCTCGTTGATGCCGGCCTCGATCATCGAATCGCCTTTGACCTCCAGCGCGTAATGCGATTTTCCGGCCCCCAGCATCTGCTGCGGCACCGCGACATGGGTGGCAACCTCGCTGATGGCCTCAATCGGCGTGCCCGCCGCGATCCGGCCCATCACGGGCAGCTCGGTGGCAGAGGCCCCCGACACCGGCAGCGCGCTAGGGGGTGGGTCGTTGCGACTGCCCTCGATCACGCGGGGGGCGAACCCGCCCAGTTTCGCCTCAAGGCTGTCGGGCAGTTTCACGATCTCGATGGCGCGGGCGCGATGCGCCAGGCGGCGGATGAAGCCGCGTTCCTCCAGCGCCGTAATCAGCCGGTGAATGCCCGATTTCGAGCGCAGATCCAGCGCCTCTTTCATCTCGTCAAACGAGGGCGGCACACCATCGCGCTGCACGCGCCGGTGAATAAGCTCCAACAGGTCCAGCTGCTTCTTGGTCAGCATCTTGGGTGCCCCCTCAAATATCCTTGTCGTTCAGGGAATGTTCTACCCCTGTTCCCCCTTCGTGTCAACACATGCGACCTAAAGCGGCAAGATATCCACAAGGCTGCCTGCCAGAACCGGCCCTTGCCCGGCCGGGCGCACCATCAGCAGATCGGCCTCGGCCAGCACGGTCAACAGCGCGCTGTCCTGCCGACCTGCCGGTGTCACGCGGCCATCTGCACCCAGGCGGGCGCGCATGTAATGCTCACGCGGGCCGTTTCCCGGCAGATCGACGGCCAGAGGGGCCTGCCTGCGCGGGGCGGCGGATTTGCCCAGGCCCAGACAGGCCCGGATCATCGGCAGCAGAAACACATGCGCGCAGACCATCGAGGAAACCGGGTTGCCCGGCAGACCCAACAGCGCCGCATCCCCCAGCCGTCCGGCCATCAGCGGTTTGCCGGGCCGCATCGCGACCTTGTAAAAACTGCGCTCCAGCCCCGCCCCAAGCGCCACCTGGCCCACCAGATCGTGATCGCCCACCGAGGCCCCGCCGATGGTCACGATGATATCGGCCCCCTCCGCCAGCGCCAGAACCGCGCGCAGGCTGTCCTCGGTGTCGCGCGCGATGGGCAAGAGGCGCGCCTCGGCCCCCTCGGCCTCGACCATCGCCTTCAGCCCGTAGCTGTTCGAGGCGATGATCTGATCGGCACGCGGATCCTCGCCGGGCTGGACCAGTTCATCGCCGGTGGCAATCAGCGCCACCACCGGTTTGCGGGCGACGGGCAGGGTGGGCAGGTTCATCGAGGCCGCCAGCGCAATATCGGCGGGGCGCAACCGGCGCGGCGCGGACAATTCCTGCCCAGCCGTGAAATCGCCGCCCGCCGCCCGGATATTGCGGCCCCCCGACAGGGGCTCGCCAAGCGTGATCCGGTCGCCGTCGCGGGTGACATCCTCCTGAATGACCACATGCGCCGCGCCCTCGGGCACCGGCGCGCCGGTGAATATCCGCACCGCCTCGCCCCTTGTAACGGTGCCGCGCCAGACATGGCCGGCCGCCGCCTCGCCGATCACCCGCAGGGACCGCCCCGGGATCACGTCATCCTCGGTCACCGCATAGCCATCCATCGCAGAGGAGGCAAAGGGCGGCTGGTCGCGGGTGGCGGCAACGGGACGGACCAGGATCCGGCCTGCCGCCTGCGACAGCGCGACCTCTTCGACCTCCAGCGGATCGACCAGATCGAGGCAGGCGGCCAGCGCCTCGGCCACCGGGATCATGGCGCGGCCGCCGCAAGTTGCACGGCTTCCCATTCGGCGTAGGTCTGCCCGTCGGGGCGCTTCCAGGAGGTACGGCCATTGGCCGAGCGCCCACAGACAACCGCAGCGGCGGCCGAGGGGCTGGAGAAGGCGAAATCCTCGGTGAAAACAGCCTTGTCACCGGAGGCATCTATGATGCCGCGCGCCAGTAAATCAGCGTGGATCGTCGAGTAGCTGGTCTTGTTGGAAAGATCGCCCACCCAGGTCGGGCGCACCTCCGATCCGGCCTGAACCACCATTTCGCCTGCAACCAGCAAGGCGTTGGCGGTGATCGCATGGCGTGGCAAGGACAGGGTAAAGGCAACCTCATCGCGTGCGGTTGCCGTCGCCATTTTCTCAACAGTCCGATTTGCCCGCCGTCCGGTTTGAAAGAGATCCACCCGGATCGCGGGCAGAACCATGTGGAGGATGTCCAGAAATCCTTCCATATTCGACAGCGCCGCCTCATTCAGGCTGGGGCGTGGCGGTGCATTGCCGTTTTCCAGCCGCATCGCGCCGGCCTGCAGCGCGGCCTCGACCAGGCGGCTTTCCAGATATTTGACATGCGCCTTGTTCAGCGCATCGCCCGTCGCGGTGATCAGCGTGGCCACATCCCACCATTCCTTTGCCCGCGCATGTTGGGCAAGGCGAATGGCGAGGTTCTCGGCCTCGCCGATATAGGCAAGCGGGCCTTCGTCATCGGCCCCGACGAGCACATAAACACCGGTCTGGCTGGCGGCCTCGCGGCGCAACCCCTCGGCCAGCCGCGTTCGCGGGAGGCGCAGGACATGGCCGGTCCAGTTGAAAACCTCAGCCGTCAGCATGCCCTCGGGATTGCCATCGACAAAGAAGAGCTCCAGCGCCCGGCCCCCGGTCATGCCTCGAACCGCCCCGATGTGCCGCCATCCTTCAGGACCACGCGGATGCCCTCGATCTGCATTTTCTTGTCGACCGCCTTGACCATGTCATAGACCGTGAGCGCGGCTGCTGAGACGGCCGTCAGAGCCTCCATCTCGACACCGGTCTGGCCGCCGGTCTTGACCGTGGCCGCGATGCGGATGCCGGGCAGGTCGGGGTCGGGGGTCAGGTCGATCGCGACTTTGGTGATCGGCAGCGGATGACAGAGCGGGATCAGATCGGCGGTTTTCTTGGCCGCCATGATCCCCGCCAGCCGCGCCACACCCAGAACATCGCCCTTTTTCGCGGTGCCTCCGGTGATGATCGCCAGCGTTTCGGGGGCCATCACGACCGCGCCCTCGGCCACCGCGATGCGCGCCGTCACGGGCTTGTCCGAGACATCGACCATATGCGCCTGGCCATCCTTGTCGAAATGCGTGAGCCCGGCCATCAGCTGCCCGCCATCAATGGGCTGGCCAGAAGCCGCCGGGTGGCATCCGTCACATCCTCCTGCCGCATCAGGCTTTCGCCGATCAGGAAACAGCGGGCACCATAACGGGCAATCTCGGCCAGATCATCGGGCGTCGACAGGCCGCTTTCGGACACCACAAGTTTTTCGCCCGGAATGCGGCGCACCAGATCCTTGGTGACATCCAGCGAGGTCGCGAAACTGTTGAGATCGCGGTTGTTGATCCCGATCATCTCGGAATTCAGCAGCAGCGCACGATCCAGTTCGCCCGCATCATGCACCTCGATCAGCGCATCCATGCCCCATTCCGCCGCCGCCGCCTCCAGCTCGGCGGCCTGCGCGTCGCTGACGCTGGCCATGATGATCAGGATGCAATCGGCCCCGAGCGCGCGCGCCTCGGCCACCTGATAAGGGTCATAGAGGAAATCCTTGCGCAGAACCGGCAGATCGACCGCCGCGCGCGCGGCAACCAGGAACGCATCATCGCCCTGAAACGAGGGGCCATCCGTCAGCACCGACAGGCAGGCCGCGCCGCCAAGCTGATAGGCGCGGGCCAGCGCGGGCGGGTCGAAATCGGCGCGGATCAGCCCCTTGGAGGGGCTGGCCTTTTTCACTTCGGCGATCAGGCCATAGCCCTCGCGCGAGGCATCGCGCAGCGCGTTGGCGAAATGGCGCAAGGGCGGGGCGGTGCGGGCGGCGGCCTCGACCTCGGCCAGCGGGCGCGCGGATTTGCGGGCGGCGAGATCGGCCAGCTTGTAGGCTTTGATCCTGTCGAGAATACTGTCGCTCATGTCAGCTCCGGCGTGGTCCAGTTGAGGGGCGCGTGTCCTTTGCTTTCTAACCAGTTATTGACCCGAGAAAAGGGGCGCGAGCCGAAAAATCCGCGCCGGGCCGACAAGGGCGAGGGGTGGGCGGTCTCTATTTTCAGGTTTTTCGTGGCCGAAACGTCTGTCGCCGCCTTTTGTGCGGTGGCCCCCCACAAGAGATAGGCGCGCGGGCTGTGGCCGAGCTTTGCCAGCATCTGGGCCGTCAGATCCTGCCAGCCCAGTTTGGCGTGGCCCTTGGCGTCATGGGCCGGCACGGTGAGGATCGGATTAAGCAGCAACACGCCCTGCGCGGCCCAGAACCTGAGATCGGCATTTGGCGGGCAGGATCCCAGATCGTCGGTCATCTCGCGATAGATATTGGCCAGGCTGCGGGGCAGGGGCCGGACATCCGGCTCGGCCGAAAAGGCCAGCCCGTGGGCGTGGCCCGGCGTGGGGTAGGGGTCCTGGCCCAGGATAACGACGCGCGTGGCGTCGGGCGGGCAGGCGGCTAGCGCGGCAAAGACCTGGTCGGGGGCGGGCAGCCAGGGCCGCGGATCGTCGGCAAGGGCGGCCTCGATCCCGGGCAGGGTGTCGGTGAAAAACGGCAGGTCGGCCCAGGGGCCAAGCGGAGAAAGGTCAAAGCGCATGCGGCAAAGCGTGACCCGCGTTACCCGGAGATGCAAGGGAAGAAGACTTTTCGAAAAGCCTTTACTCACACGGTTTCGTAACCGCGTTCGCGCGCCGCTTCGAAGCGGCGCGTCACCCCGCCGATGTCACCCGCGCCAGAGTTTCCACAGCCTTCAGGGCCGCGCCGTTGTCGATGCTTTGTGCTGCCAGTTCAACACCTTGGCGCAAGTCTTTCACCTTCTCGGCCACCAGCAAAGCCGCCGCCGCATTCAGCAGCACCGCATCGCGATAAGCGCCCCCGTCGCCGGTCAGCAACGCGCCAAAGGCCTCGCCGTTTTCCTCGGGCGTGCCGCCCAGGATGGCCTCGAACGAATGGACCGGCAGACCTGCATCGGCGGGCGTGATCTCAAACTCCTCCACCGCGCCGTTTTTCAGGGCCGCCACCGCCGAAGGCCCGGCGATCGACAGCTCATCGGTGCCATCCGAGCCATGCACCAGCCAGGCGGCCTCGGACCCCAGCTCGCGCAGGACTTCGGCCATCGGGCGGATAAGCCAGGGCGCAAATGCCCCGGTCAGCTGCCGTTTGACGCCCGCCGGGTTGGTCAGCGGCCCCAACACATTGAAAAGGGTGCGTGTGCCAAGCTGCTGCCGTGTCGGCATCACATGGGCAATTGCCGGATGGTGCATCGGGGCCATCATGAAGCCGATCCCGGCCTCGGCCAGCCCCCGCTCGACCACATCCGCGCCGACCATGACATTGATCCCCAAGGCCCCGAGCGCATCGGCGGCCCCCGATTTCGAGGAAAGGTTGCGATTGCCATGTTTGGCCACCGGCACGCCGGCACCCGCGACCACAAAGGCGGTGGCGGTCGAGATATTCAGCGTGCCCTTGCCGTCGCCACCGGTGCCGACGATATCCATCGCCCCTTCGGGGGCCGTCACGGGCACGCATTTGGCGCGCATCACGCGGGCGGCGGCGGCGATCTCATCCACGGTCTCGCCGCGCACCCGCATCGCCATCAGCATCGCGCCGATCTGGGCATCGGTGGCCTCGCCCTCGAACAGAAGATCAAACGCGGCCTCGGCCTCGGCCGCGGTCAGGCTGCGTTCGGCAACGGTGGCAATCAGGGGCTTCATCGCGTCGCTCATGCCGGCACCTCCTCGGCCAGTGCCCCCGGCACGGTCCGCAGGAAATTGCGCAACATCGCATGGCCATGCTCGGACCGGATGCTTTCGGGGTGAAACTGCACGCCTTCGATGGGCAGGTCGCGGTGGCGCAGGCCCATGATGGTGCCATCCTCCAGCCAGGCCGTGACGTCCAGGCAGTCCGGCAGGCTGTCCCGCTCGACGATCAGCGAATGGTAACGGGTGCCTTGCAGGGGCGAGGGCAGGCCCTCGAACACGCCTTTGCCGGCATGGTGAATCGACCCCATCTTGCCATGCACGATCTCATGGCAGCGCACGACCTTGCCGCCAAAGGCCTCGCCGATTGTCTGGTGGCCCAGGCAGACGCCCAAGAGCGGTGTGCGGGTTTCCGCCGCGGCAGCCGTCAGGCTTAGGCAGATCCCTGCCTGCGCGGGGTCACAAGGGCCGGGCGACAGCACGATTCCGGCTGGATTCAGGGCCATCGCTTCCTGCACATTGAGCGCATCATTGCGCACCACATGCGGCACCGTGCCCAATTCGCCCAGATAATGAACCAGGTTGTAGGTGAAACTGTCGTAATTATCGATGAGCAGCAGCATGGGCAGCGGTCCTTGTCGTGAAAAAGGGGTGCGCCCGGGCGCAACCCCGCGCTATACATGTTCAGAGCCGCGCCGCAGGGTCAAGACATGCGCGCCAGAACGGCTATAGGGCGGCAGGGGTCTGGACATGAGGGTAAGGTATCGCCCGCGCATCGGCGCGCGGCGCGCATCGAGAGGGTAGAAACGATGGGCAGAGGGCTTCTTCTTGGGTTGATCTGGGGGACGCTGATCATGGTGGTGGCGGTTGCGCTGCTGTCACTGACACAGCCATTGCCGAACCGGCCAGAGCCGGCGGCGACCGCTATGGTGCCGGGCACCGATGCGGGTGCCACCATGCTCCCGAACCCAAACATCGCGACGCCCCCCGACGCAGAAATCGCAACGCCCCGGGGCATAGATGTTGCACCGGACAGCGCCCCCCAGATGGCGGCTGACGCCGTGGCACCGGCCAACGAAACACCAGCCGTGCCGACCAATCCCGCTCCGGTGGCCTCCGATCCGGCCTCTGAGATCCCGCTGCCGGCAGGCTCCGAATTCAACCGCCCGCCCGCCGAAGAGACCGCGGCCCTGCCCGGCATCGATACCGGCCCGGCCAGCGCGCCTTCGGCTCTGACGCAACTGGCGCCGCCCACGGCCCCGCCTTTGCCCAACACGGCCTCCGCGCCGCAACCGGTGGCCACGGCCACGCTCGAGGCCCCGGCAGCCGCCGACATGCCCGATGCCGCCGCCCCCGCCCCGGCCCAGGGCGACGACCCCCTGCCTCCCCCACCCGAGCTGCAGCCGGTCCCGCTGGGTCTGCCAAGCATTGAGGCCGAGCCCGAAGCGGCCGCCGCCCCCGCCCCCGAAGGCTCGCCCCTGCAACGCCTGACGGCGGGGGATGACCGGGCATCTCCCGTGGCCGTGCCCGAGACGCCTCTGCCCCCGGCCCAAGGCCTGCCCGCGATTGAGGCGTATGCCGCCCCGTTCAATGCCGATGAAACGCGTCCGCTGATGGCTGTGATCTTGATCGATGACCCCAGCTTTCCGCTTGGCCGGGATGCGCTGACCCGATTTGATTTCCCGGTCACCTTTGCGATCGATCCCACCCGCCCGGATGCGGCCGAGGCCGCCGCACAGTATCGCGCGGCGGGCTTTGAGGTCGTGCTCCTGGCTGTAGACTTCGATACGACCGAGGACGAAGCGGGCGCGGCGGCGCTGCTGCGGGCCGGATTTGACGTGCTGCCCGAAGCGGTGGCCGTGCTAGACAGCGCATCGTCGCAGATTCAGTCGAACCGTTCGGTGCTCGAAGGCGTGGTCGCAGTGCTGGCTGAAACCGGGCATGGGCTCATCGCCTATCCCCGCGGGCTGAACGTTGCCGAACAGGCCGCCACGCGCGCCGCCGTTCCGGCGGAAACCCTGTTTCGTGAGATCGACCAGGAACGCGAGCGCGCCACCGTGATCACCCGCTACCTTGATCGCGCGGCCTTTGCGGCGGGGCAGGAGGGTCGGGTGATCGTCGTCGGGCGCACCTATTCCGATACCGTGACGGCGCTCTTTTCCTGGGCGCTCGGGTCGCGATCCGAAAATGTTGCGCTTGCTCCGGTATCGGCGGTTCTGACCCGTTGATCGGGATTTCGCCGCCTGGCGGCAGCGATCCGCGCGCGCCTCCGAGGCCTTGCCGGCTTTGCCGGAACCTATCCAAGAAAAGAAATTCACACCCAGGCGCTCCAGGTGTCATCTTTCAACAGGCTGTCCATTCGATCCTTCTCGAGTTGGTTGGAGTAACCAAGCAACAACACTGTTCGGAGGGATCGCATGAGCGTATATCAGAATGCCAGACTGACTCCTTTGGGTCGAGTGCGTCTTGTTGAGTTGATCGCGAACTGGATGCCGTTATCGGTGAGTATGGTGTGGATTTTTTTATGGTACAGCTTCGAGCAAGTGTTCGAGGAATTCCCAGGCCGTCTTTCGGTTGGCTTTGTCGACAAGCATCGCAACCGCGAATTTGCCGGTTCGATCAATGACAACAAAGAGATAGAGCTTGCCTCTTCGGTCCTGACTTCAGCAATATCGATGCGGAAGTCGCCAATCGGGTATCGCTTGAATCTCTGCCGTTCGTGTTGGTCACCGCCCATGTCCGGTAAGCGCGAGATGTCATACCCTTGCAGACAACGACGCAGAGAGGAGCGCGTCTGATGTGGCATCGACGGCCGCAAGGCATAAAGGCAATCGTTCAACGGCAACAGCGTATGTCGCCGGAACGCAACGATTATGGCTTCCTCTGCTGCGCTGAGAACAGCTGATCGCGGCGCCTTGGGGCCGGTCTTGCGATCCTCGACAGTCTCTCGCTTGCGCCACTTCGCAACCGTCTTGGGGTTGATGCCCAACTCACGGCTCAACTCCGTGATCGAAGCTTGCGATCGCCGTATTGCTGCTCTGCCAGCGTGCGTGGTCGTGGCGCTCCCGTGACGAACTTGTCCCATAATGCTTCCTTCCATTCCAACGAAAGGATCACGCCATCAAACCGTGGGATCAAACAGCTAGGCCAAGAACCCGATCCGTCCTCTAAACGCTGTTCTGTCTTCTTCTTTGCAGAAATACTCATGGGGTTTGGGGCTGGCCCCAAGTGGCGCAGCGACCCCGCCCTTTTCGGGCGGGCAAGCTGCGCCACCCCTGTTGCGACGGTGACAACCGGCGCAATCGGGTCGGGCAGGCGGTGCTCACCGCAAATTCGCGCAAAACTCCTGAATCCGGGTGCAGGCCTTTTCAAGGTTCTCATCCGACGTCGCATAGGACACCCGGAAATTGGGCGACAGGCCGAACGCCCCGCCAAACACCACCGCGACGCCGTTTTCCTCCAACAAAGCGGTTGCGAAATCTTCGTCGGTCTCGATACGTTTCCCGCCCGGCGTGGTTTTGCCGATACAACCGTCAATCGACGGATAGACATAGAACGCGCCCTCGGGCGTTGGGCAGGTGATCCCGTCGGCCTCGTTCAACATCTCGACGACCATGTCGCGGCGGCGTTTGAACACGGCATTATTGCTTTCGATGTAATCCTGGGTGCCATTCAGCGCCTCGACCGCCGCCCACTGGCTGATCGAACAAGGGTTCGACGTGCTCTGGCTCTGGATCTTGCGCATCGCCCCGATCAGTGCCTCGGGCCCGGCCGCATAGCCGATCCGCCAGCCGGTCATTGCATAGGCCTTGGAGACGCCATTGCAGGTCAGCGTGCGGTCATAGAGACCGGGCTCCACCTCGGCCGGGGTGACGAATTCAAACCCGTCATAGACCAGATGCTCATACATATCGTCGGTCATCACCCAGACATGCGGGTGGGCCATCAGCACATCGGTCAGCGCCTTCAGTTCGGCGCGCGTATATCCGGCACCGGTGGGGTTCGATGGCGAATTGAAGATCAGCCATTTGGTTTTCGGCGTGATCGCGGCCTCCAGCGCCTCGGCCGTCAGCTTGTAGTCATTTTCCGCCGTGGCCGTGGCAATGACCGGCTGCCCGCCCGCCAGCAGTACCATATCGGGGTAGCTGACCCAATAGGGCGCGGGGATCACCACCTCGTCGCCGGGGTTCAGCGTTGCCATCAGCGCGTTATAGAGGATCTGCTTGCCGCCGGTGCCGACGCTGACCTGCTTGGGGCTGTAGCTCAGCCCGTTATCGCGCTGAAACTTGTCGCAGATCGCCTGCTTCAACTCGATAATGCCATCGGGCGCGGTATATTTCGTCTTGCCCGCGTCAATGGCCGCCTTGGCCGCCTCGCAGATATTGGCGGGCGTGTTGAAATCGGGCTCACCGGCCCCGAGGCCGATCACATCCTTGCCTGCCGCCTTCAGCTCGGCCGCAAGGGTCGAGACGGCGATGGTGGGCGAGGGTTTCACGCGCGCAAGCGTCTTGGACAGAAAGGTCATCTGGGGTCTCCGGGTGCTGAGCCGGGCATTTGGTCCGGTTTACATATCGACGGGGCCATGCTTAGGGTCCGGGCCACAAGCGTTCAAGAGTTGAAAGTGCCCGCAGAGGACAAAGCGGGCGGGAAAGGAGACCCGATGGCGACGGCTGAGACGGATCAGGACGGATGGTTCAGCGATGAAAGTGCAACCTTCGGCGATCGACTGGCAGGCGCGCGTGACGCGGTCGGACTGACGCAGGATGAATTCGCCCGCCGCCTCGGCATCAAGCTGAAAACCATCGAAGCCTGGGAAAACGACATGAGCGAGCCGCGCGCCAACCGGTTGCAGATGATGGCGGGGCTCCTGAATGTCTCGATCCGCTGGTTGCTGACCGGCGAAGGTGTCGGCCCCGAAGAGCCCGACCAAACCGAGGTCACGCAGGATATCAACGAACTGCTTCTGGATCTGCGCCAAATCCGCATGCAGCACCAGCAGCTTGGCGAGGCGCTTGGAAAGCTGGAAAAACGGCTGCGCCTGACGCGGCCCCTGCAAAGCGATGCGAAATGATGGCGGTGCGCGCGCAAGACACGCGCCAGGTGCGCATCAAACGGCTCAAGATGCGCGCCGGCCATCGCGGTATCAAGGAAATGGACCTGATCCTGGGCGGATGGGCGGCGCGGCATCTCGATATGGCCGATGAGGCCGGGCTCGACCTCTTTGAACAGGTGCTGGAGGAGGATGATCACGACCTCTATCAATGGGTCACCGGACAGCGGCAAGCACCTGACTATATGCGGGATTTCGCGGTCGAGCTGGCGGCGGATCTGGCGGCTGCGCGGGGTTGATCCGAAAAATTCCTGGCGCTTAACGCAATGTTTGGACTTATCGGCAAATCTGCCTGCCAAGCAGATATGCGGAGATCACCATGAGTTTGCACAGCCCCATTGCGGAATCGTCCCGGCATGGTTTCATGTCCGGCTATCTGGAATCGCTTTCGCTGGTTGAGCGGCTGCACAGGCTCCTTCTCGATGTCATCAAGGATGAGTTTGAACGCCTTGGCGTGCTCGATATCAACGCGGTGCAGGCGCTGCTCCTGTTCAATGTCGGTGATAACGAGGTGACGGCCGGTGAGCTGAAATCGCGCGGCTATTACCAGGGCTCGAATGTCAGCTATAATCTCAAGAAACTGGTCGAGATGGGCTATATGCATCATCAACGCTGTGAGATTGACCGCCGCTCGGTCCGGGTCCGCCTGACCGATCGGGGCCGCGATGTGCGTGATGTGGTTACCGATCTTTTTGGCAGGCATGCCAGCGGTTTGCAGGACAAGGGAGTGCTGGGCCCCGATGGTATCGACCAGATCAACCACGCGCTGAAACGGGTGGAACGCTACTGGTCCGACCAGATTCGCTATATCTATTGAGCAGGCAGATCACACCGCCGGCCGTGGGCCAATCCGGCCAGGCAATCGGTGAGGTGAAAATGCGTGCCCCGCAGGCCATGCGGGACACGCGGCATTAATCAGGCCTCAGGCCAGATCGAACCGGCCGGCATCCATCACCTGCGTCCAGGCCGCGACGAAGGTCTCGACAAAGCGGGGTTCGGCCTCGGCATAGACCTCGGACAGGGCGCGCAGTTGCGAGTTGGAGCCAAAGACAAGGTCCACACGGCTGCCGGTCCATTTCAGATCTCCGCTGGCCCGGTCGCGGCCCTCGAACGCGGTTTCCTCTTCTGAAACCGGGGCCCAGGCCGTCGACATGTCCAGCAGATTTACAAAGAAATCATTGCTCAGCACACCGGGCCGATCGGTAAAGACGCCGTCCTGCGACCCATCGTGATTGGCCCCCAGCACCCGCATCCCGCCGACCAAAGCCGTCATCTGCGGGGCGCTGAGCCCCAGAAGCTGCGCCCGGTCGACCAGCAGCGCCTCGGCGGGCACGCTGTATTCCGTTTTTTGATAGTTGCGGAACCCGTCGGCTTGCGGCTCCAGCACCGCCATGCCGTCGATATCGGTCTGCTCTTGGCTGGCATCCATGCGGCCGGGGGTGAAGGGAACGGACAGGGCGTGGCCCGCCGCCTCCGCCGCCGCCTCGATGGCCGCGGATCCGCCCAGCACAATCAGATCGGCCAGCGACACCCGCTTGCCGCCCGATTGCCCCGCGTTGAAGGTCGACTGGATTTCTTCCAGCGCTGTCAGAACCTTGGCCAATTGTGCCGGCTGATTGGCGGCCCAGTCCTTTTGCGGGGCCAGCCGGATGCGCGCGCCATTGGCCCCACCACGCCGGTCCGAGCCGCGGAACGTGGATGCCGAGGCCCAGGCCGTGGTCACCAAGTCGCCAATACCGAGCCCGGCGGCCATGATCCGGCGCTTCAGATCAGCGATATCGGCCGCCTCGATGACCGGATGATCCAGCGCCGGGACCGGATCCTGCCAAAGCTGATCTCCTGCCGGAACAAGCGGCCCCAGATAGGTCGATTTCGGCCCCATATCGCGATGCGTCAGCTTGAACCAGGCCCGCGCGAAGGCCTCCGCAAACTCCTGCGGGTTCTCGTGGTACCGGCGCGAGATCGCCTCGTAATCGGGATCCATCCGCATCGCCATATCGGCGGTGGTCATCATCAGTTTCACCGGCGCGCCCGAGCCATCGACCTGTGGTGCGTGATTTTCCGGGCGCAGATCGACGGCCTCCCAGATATGCGCGCCCGCCGGGCTTTTGGTCAGTTGCCAGTCATAGCCGAACAGAACGTCGAAATAGCCGTTATCCCATTTGGTCGGGTTGGCGGTCCAGGGGCCTTCGACGCCGCTGGTCGTGGTATCCACCCCCTTGCCGGTGCCAAAATCATTGCGCCAGCCCAGCCCTTGCTCGGCCAGTCCCGCGGCCTCGGGTTCGGGCCCCACCAGCGCCGGATCGCCGGCACCATGCGCCTTGCCAAAGGTATGCCCGCCCGCAACCAGCGCCACGGTGTCGGCATCATCCATGCCCATGCGGGCAAAGGTATCGCGGATATCGCGCCCCGAGGCCACCGGATCGGGATTGCCGTTGGGCCCCTCGGGGTTCACATAGATCAGCCCCATCTGCACGGCGGCCAGCGGGTTTTCCAGATCGCGATCGCCGGAATAGCGTTTGTCGCCCAGCCATTCGGTTTCCGGACCCCAATAGATATCCTCTTCGGGTTCCCAAACATCAGCGCGCCCACCGGCAAACCCGGCGGTCGGGCCGCCCATGCTTTCGATGGCGACATTGCCGGCCAGGATCATCAGATCGGCCCAGGAAATCTTGTCCCCGTATTTCTGCTTGATCGGCCACAAGAGGCGCCGTGCCTTATCGAGATTGCCGTTATCGGGCCAGGAATTGAGCGGTGCGAAGCGCTGCGTGCCGGTCGTGGCCCCACCGCGGCCATCGGCGGTCCGGTAGGTGCCGGCGCTGTGCCAGGCCATGCGGATGAAAAGCGGCCCGTAATGGCCGTAATCTGCGGGCCACCAATCCTGACTGTCGGTCATCAGCGCGGTCAGGTCGGCACGCAGCGCCTCCAGATCGAGCGATTTGAAGGCCTCGGCATAGTCGAAATCCGCGCCCATCGGGTCCGAGGCCGCCCCGTGCTGATGCAGGATCTTGAGGTTCAACTGATTGGGCCACCAGTCGCGCGTGGCGCTGCCGGCATTGGTTGCGTGCATGACCGGGCATTTGCCCACTTTCTTTTCGTCCATGGCGATGGAACTCCCCTGATGTGCTATGTGCGTGGCTGACGCGAAACTGGCGTCCTGACACTGGCTATACCCGATTCCCACGATTGGTTTAAGTTGCATTTTTTCATGGGTGCGATAATTTGAGACTATGAAGGACGTCACTTTGAAACAATTGCGTTATTTCGACGCGCTGGCCCGGCACGGCCATTTCGGGCAGGCGGCGGCGGCCTCGGCGATCTCGCAACCGGCGCTCTCGGTGCAGATCCGTGAACTGGAGGCGACGCTCGGGGTGACGCTATTTGAACGCGGCGCGCGGCAGGTGCGGCTGACCGGGCCGGGGCAGGCCTTGCTGGCGCGGGTGCGCGATATTCTGGGGGCGGCCGACGATCTGCACGATCTGGCCCGCGCCGCGTCGGGGCAGGGGCTGGGGCGGTTGCGTCTTGGGGTGATCCCGACCATCGCGCCCTATTTGTTGCCGACGCTGCTGCCGCTGCTCAGCCAGGAGGCCCCGCGCCTGGATCTGCATCTGCGCGAGACGCTGACACCGCGGCTATTGGCGGAGCTGGCCGATGGTCGTATCGACGCGGCGATCGTGGCATTGCCGGTGTCGGAACCGGCCTTTACCGAGCTGCCGCTTTTCGAGGAGGCGTTCGTGCTGGTGCGCCCCTCGGGCGATGCCGGCCACCCGGTGCCCGATGGCGAAGGCCTCGCCCGGATGCGGCTGTTGCTGCTGGAGGAGGGGCATTGTTTCCGCGATCAGGCGCTTAGTTTTTGCAACCGGCCCGTGCCGGTGCCGCAGGGCGGGCTGGAGGGCAGTTCGCTGACCACGTTGGTGCAGATGGTGGCGGCGGGGCTTGGGGTGACGCTGATCCCCGAGATGGCGGTCGCGGTCGAGGGCCGGTCGGCCAGCGTGGATATCGCCCGTTTTCCGGCCCCGCGCCCCGCGCGCACCATTGGTATGATCTGGCGCAAGACGACGCCGCAGGCGGACGCGCTGACCGGGATCGCCGATCTGGTGCAGGCGGCGGGCGCGGCCCTGCAATCGGAAAAACCCTGACCTGGAAGCGCGAAAAAGGCGCGGCCGGTCCCCGCGCAAGATGCCCCTTGCACCGCGAAACCGGATTGGCTAGGACGTGCCAGCCGGGTCGTTAGCTCAGTTGGTAGAGCGCTTCGTTTACACCGAAGATGTCGGGAGTTCGAGCCTCTCACGACCCACCATTTCAACCCATTGAAATCAAAGAAAGCCCTTGCATTACAGGGCCTTGGCCCGTTCAACGGTTACAACTTTGGTTACAAACGGGTTGTCCCATGGCAGGCAAGATTAGAAATCTAGTGAATCGCAGTGGGCGCTATCACGCGCGGCTGGTCGTGCCGAAAGACCTGCGCGGAATCGTCGGAAAAACCGAACTGCGCGCCCCTCTTGGTGGCGACTACAGACAAGCCCTCAAGCTGCTACCAGGGGCCGTGGCGCAGCTACGGCATAAGATCGCGTTAGCGGAACGAAAGGCCGGGCAGGGGAAAACGACCCCCGCGCGGTATCCGCTGGCCGCTGATCAGATCGCCTTGAGCCATTACATGCAGAGGCTCGCCTTTGATGACGAACTACGGAACGATCCCAGATACGCCGACGTCGGGATCGACGATTTGTTGGTGGCCCGCTTGCGCGACGCGATAGCGGGCCGCGCCAGTAACGAAGAACTGGCTGCGCTGGTCGGTGTTCAGATCGAAAGGTTCCGGGCCGCAGGTAATATCAGCGCAGGGCAGGGCAGTGATGAATGGCGC
>Ga0316205_10000452_pt1 | contig 76695 bp, 81 predicted proteins | sample 3monthpyrite_MG_FD_204941 | JGI IMG/M metagenome (GOLD analysis project Ga0316205, IMG submission 204941) | Microbial mat bacterial communities from mineral coupon in-situ incubated in ocean water Damariscotta River, Maine, United States -... | ecosystem: Environmental > Aquatic > Marine >...
CATCATAGGCCATGCCTTGTGGGTTGCGATGACCGTAACTCCATATCTCGGGCAAGGCATTTTTGCGTGTGTAAAAAGGGTTGTCTTTAGGGACGCTGCCGTCACGGTTGAGGCGCATGACCGTGCTGGCATGGTTACTTAATATTTGCCCGTTGGGGCGCTCGCCGCGATCGCCCACACCAAAGTAAACGTGATTGTTTTCATCAAAGGCGATGCGACTGCCAAAGTGATAGCCGGTGTCGGTGGCCGATTGGGTTTCTAGTAGGTCTTGCCATTGTGCCAATGTGTTGCCGTTTAATTTGGCACGCGCCAGCACGGTAACGCCTTGGTCGTCTTTGTTTCGCACGAAGGTGAAGTAAATCCAATCGCCAGTTTTAAAATCAGGCGGCACTGCGACATCTAACATGCCGCCTTGGCCTTGTGCCAGCACAGCCGGTGCACCCCGCAGCGAAGTAATTGTTTTAGTTTTTAGATCGAGTCGTTTGATTGCCCCTTCACGTTCAGTGATCAACATCTGCTGGTCCGAGATAAAGGCAATACCCCATGGCGTGCCGAATCCTTCAGCAACTTGTTCAAGTTCAAAGCTGGCATCTTGGCTTTTAATCACCTGTGCCGCATTCGTGCCCACGGCTAAAGGCAACAACATAAGCAAACACAGCATACGGACAAGAATTTTCATAAAGCCTCCGGAATAAGCACCTAGCCTCAGAATAAATGATATTTAGGGTCAGAGTAAAAACTATTTATGAGTTTTGACTCTGACCCTAAATTATTTATTTTCAATGGGGCTCGGTAGTGGTAGATTCGAAATGCAGATTGAGACTCACTAGGCTGGAAAATTGGCCACAAGGAAAGGGAGTGAATTGAAATGGATGTAATCAATAAAGCTATAAATCACGTACCGTATAAAGTCACCATTATAATCTTGGGCATGCTTCAGTCGATTGTTGTCTGGGGTCATGCAGGTCATATCCCCGCAATCGGTAAGCCGGCACATAAGGGCGCAGTCGGTCCGGTATCGGTCGAGGCATGTGGGCACTCAGAGCATTTAGGGCCGCATAACAATACCCTGCCTCAGCGACGAGATCATACAACAGGCATGGGGGATGATGTGCGTGCTGTTGTCGTTAATGGTCAAAAAGGCCTGCGTTGTCGAACCCTGTCTGAAATAAATACGCCATTTGGTGGCAGGATCCGTGCCTTGGCCAAGCGCTCGTTTAAGCAAAATAATTTACAGTATTTCGAGCAATTTGCTTATCTTGAGAAGGGCTGGGCGCATCAATCAGTTTTTCCGGCCGCGGTTGATTTGGTTGCGACTTGTTGGATCGCACTGGCAAAAAAAATCAATGAAGCGACTGAAGCGCACGACACAGAAGTGACGGCAATTACTGCGATGAAAGATCCTAAAGGCTGGCAGAAGCTTGAGCCGTTAACAGAAACAGTCTCGCAGGCGACAAGCATTCCTATTATAAAACCGGATGGTGTTGCCTGGAAAGGCACAGAGCCTGAGGTGTCATACCTTTTGACTAGCAAACTAAAGTCGAAGAACGGTGCGCTTAATATTGAGTACCGCATGATAAATAAAACACCGAGTGCGATTAACTTTATTTTTCCTCAAATTAAAACACCTAAGCATCCTTCTGGCTGGACAGGCGTTGTAAAGGGCAACGGGTTCGCCATGGTGTCCGTTGCATTGGAAAAACCGGAGGCGCTTTATATCCAGAAGACGCAATTATATTTCTGGTCGGATGGTGATCAGGATGGATATCAGGCGGTAGCACTTCATATGTATGCCAATGAATCGGCACTGGAATTCAAAGGTCAGGTGAAATATTTAAAGGCAAAATACAATGCAGCGATCAATGCCGCTCGACTTGAGTTTCAGCTTGAAAATGACAGTGCAGAAGGCGCCGTTGTTTATCGCGACAGTGCGAAAGGTTTAGAACTTATTCAAAGAATTGAGAAAACAATTGATGAGGGAAAATCGGTAACGGTTTTTGACCCTTTCCCACCGGCTGGCAAGGTGTCTTACCGCGTTAAAGCGGGGCGAGGCGTGAATGGCCGCTACAGTAAAAAGATGACTATTTCGATACCTGCAGATAAGCCTCGCGAGAGCAAGCAAAAGGCGATAGACCGAGTTAAATAGTAGTTTCTATTTATTTAAAAAGAGGGTGCAATGATGCGATCACTCATATTTTCTATTTGTTTAGTTGTTAGTTTTCCCCTGTTAGCGGATGTACGCATTTCATTTCCATCACAACCGAACTTTTATACCTGTGTAAACAACATACCCATTCCGGCTACAGCCGGGCCCGGTATTCGACCAGCACTTGAGGCAAAGATAAGACGTTATTGTCCGGGTTCTCAAAAGAGCGGCAAGATAATGGTCTTTAAAATTGGCGACAGTCAGGATAAGGTTGCGGCCAATAAACATGTGGTGCAAACGATACGCGTAAATCACCGTATGTATAAGATAGATCCGGCGACCAATAAATGTACGCGAAAAATTCCAACAGCATATGTGCTACCAGAGTATTGGTTGAATACGACCAACATGGCAATACTTGATCATCATGTTGGTGCTGAATGTTGTGAGATGCGCATAAAAGAAAAGATCTCGGCTCATACCGCGATTATGGCTAAACCAGCGGGTGCGAGACCGCCGATACCAGGCTTTGGTGGCGCGGGTTATGCGTATACAACAGCCGCTCAGCGCGACAACATAACCAAAGCACTAAAGGCCAATGCTGAAGCGAAATGGGGCTATCGTTATGAGTACGATGGTTGCCACAATCCACCTAAAACGACCAGCGGCACCACTCATTACCTGAAAATGCGCCTTTCTTATCCGGGTGGTCCTTCTGGCGCCATAGTGCATACACAATAGGGAAATGATTATGCGTATATCAAAAAGAATATTGCTAACTGCTTTTGTTTTACTTGTAGTGATGACAAGTCTTGTTACCAGTGGCTGTTCTCAAGATGCTAAAGAAGACGAATTGCTTAAGGACGCGGTTGATATCGTTGGCGTTTTTGGTCTGAAGGTGCAGGGACGCGATTACATTATTTCGATGCTTGAAACCAAAGATGAAGAGGCCTCGGTCATTGACCATTTTTTGCAGATAGAAGGCGATAATATTATCGTTTCTTTCTATAGTTCGACGACGCCATTTGTCCCAGTCATTAACGGAGATACGATTAATTACGGCGGTCACACCTACACCATCACCCAAGTGCCTAATGTCTACATTGTAAATAATCAACGCCACCAGTTGGCGCCACAAAACCTCTATGTTTTTAATGACGGAAACTACGAAGGCCCCTTCGCGCCCTACAAATAATATTTAGGGTCAGAGTCAAAACTCTCAAATAGTTTTGACTCTGACCCTAAATTATCTCGTTGCCATAATTCGTCATAATTCATAATTTGAATGCCATATTTGTTTGCTCTAATGGTTTTTTCGGAAACCTTGGGAGTGACAAATGGAAAACGCGAGCAGTTCAATTAGAGATTGGTTGAAGCGTTCGGCTTTTTTACGGGTGATTTTTATCAGTTTTGTTGTGCTGTTATTGCAGATCCCCATTGGCATGATCGATAGCCAGGTGAATGAGCGACAGGTAACGAAAAAGCAGGCAGTTAAGGATGTGACATCAAAGTGGGGCTATGCACAGCATATTAAAGGCCCGCGTTTGGTTGTGCCGTACCATGAGATAACAACATGGAAGGACAGGGATGGTGAGGTAAGGCAAAATCGGATTAAGCGATTTGTGACTTTTTTACCTGAGACACTAAATGTTCATGCAAATGTCGAAAGTGAAATACGTTATCGCGGTATTTTTGAGATACCGCTTTATAAAACCAAGTTACGCTTTGTTGGCCAATTTAAAAAACCGGATTTTAGTCGCTGGGGTATCGACCCAAAATTGGTTATATGGAAGCATGCCGAGTTGCTTATCGGTGTGACTGATCCGCGAGGTATTCGTAAACAAGCTTTTGTGAAGTGGGGTTCACGAGAAATCGCATTAGAAACGGGTATGGGTAAATCGGGTCAGAGTGAGTCTGGATTTCATGTACTACTGAAAGAGGGCTTTGATGAAGCAAGCTATGACTACCAGATTGATTTAGCACTGAACGGTAATGAGTATTTGTATTTTTCTCCCATGGCCAAGGAAACGACGATTAAGCTTGAATCTGACTGGCCAAATCCAAGCTTTCAGGGCTACAAGTTACCAACAAGTCGCACAATTTCGGCAACAGGTTTTAATGCTGACTGGAACATCTCATCGATAAGTCGCAGCTATCCACAGGCATGGTTACATCACGATTTTGACACCAACAAACTCAATAGCGCCCGAGTAGGTGTCGATTTCATTTCACCCGTTGATAATTACAGAATGACGGAGCGAAGCATAAAGTACGTCATGTTATTTTTGTTACTAACGTTTGTGTCAATTTGGTTGATTGAAGTCATCGCAAAAGTTCGCGTGCATTTATTGCAGTACTTGTTAGTTGGTTTAGGCATGTGCCTTTTCTATTTATTGTTGCTGGCTTTTTCCGAACACATCAAATTTGTCTGGGCGTATGTGATTTCAAGCCTGGCCGTGATTATGATGACGGCATTGTATTCACGAGTCGTGTTAAAAACAGGTAAACGCGCACTGATTGTTGGAACCGGGATTACGGCTCTGTATATATATTTGTACACGTTATTACAGGAGCAGAACTACTCACTATTGTTTGGCTCTATCGGCGTTTTTGGTGTGCTTGCAGGTGTGATGTACGTTACTAGAAATATTGACTGGTATGCATTAGGTAAGGACTAACAAAAAGACGACGATATTTAGGGTCAGAGTAAAAACTATTTATCTCATTTATATCAATGACTTAGTTATCACCGGCAGCTAAACTAACTAAGCCCAACAGATGGTTGATAGTTCATAATATGTGTACTATAGTTCATCTGTTATGAACCATTGGTAGAAACCATGTCTCAGCTAGGGAATGCTTTATTTACAGTAACTCAGCAAAAGGTATTGGGCTTGCTCTATGTACGGCCTGATAAGAGTTTCTATTTAAAGGAGATACTCCGGCTTACGGGTATGGGGGTGGCGACGATTAAACGTGAGTTGGATCGTATGTTGGCAGCAGGTATTTTGAGTATGACTCAGATTGGCAACCAGCATCACTACCAAGCAAACCCAGCATGCCCGATATATGAAGAACTACTGAGTGTCGTAAAGAAAACTTTTGGTGTTGTTGATGTGATTCAATCGGCTCTGCTACCGGTGATCTCAGATATAGAGGTTGCCTTTATATATGGCTCGATCGCAAAGAGCGAAGAGTCAGCGGATAGTGATATTGATTTGTTAGTGATAACAGAATCATTGGCGTATGCTGATTTAATGAGTGTTCTCACGGATGCAGAGACGCACCTTGGCCGACCAATCAACCCATCAATTTACACGGCACAACAAATTAAGAAAAAAATTAAGCAAAAAAATGCCTTTGTAACTCGGCTGATGGAACAGCCAAAATTATGGGTAAAAGGAAGTAACGATGACGTTAAAGAATTTAGATAATCTAGTAAAGATTAAAAAATTAAAAGTTGAGCCACCGGATCAAACTGAGTTTGATGGAATGGTGAGTTCAGCAAAACGACGTTTGCATGATGCTAAAGTAAAAGCAGTATCTGAAGAGGGCCGTTTTCTTTCAGCGTATGGCGCATCGCATGTATTATCGTTGGCCGCGCTGCGCTGGCATGGTTATCGGTCTGAAAGTCGTTATTTAGTATTTCAATGTTTAGAACAAACAGTTGGATTTGAAAAAACAAAATGGCGAGTGTTCGCTAAGTGTCATCATCAGCGAAACTTGGCTGAATATGAGGGGCATTTAGAAATTACGCCACAATTGCTTAAAGAGTTGATAGTCCTTACAGCAGAGCTACTAGCTATAGTTGAAAAGTTAGATCCTGTAAGTTAAATATAATTAGGGTCAGAGTGAAAACTATCAATGTATTAAATAGACTGTCCGACATTTTTGGAGATTAAGGGATGGCATTAGGAAGACAGCAAGATTTAATGAGAGTGCGCCCACCTCGCACGAAAATCACTTACGATGTTGAGCAAGAGGGTGCATTAGTAAAAAAAACGTTACCCGTCACAATAGGGTTGTTCGGCTGGCCTAAGGATAAGTTAGAAACTCTACACTCTTTTAAATTACATAACATCAAGTTTAAACAACTTGATTTTGATTTTAAAAAACTCCTTACAGAATTAGTTAGTATAGACAATATTAAAAATTCGCAACTTTATGAGATAGTTTATGCTTCTGCGCTTAGAGACAATATAGGTGAGTTGTTTTCTGTTGTCTTTATTCGAGGCATTCGCGATTTAGATCAGCAGGAATTTTCTAGGTTAAGTGAGCTAGCAGGTATGTGTCACGTTGCATTCGTATTTAATCATGAGAGTGAATCTGATACTGATGTCGCTTTATTAGAATACCTTTGTGAACGAATTGAAATGCGAGGAGGTTTTTATGAAACAGATTACGAAGCGCCATCACTAGAAATAATTCACGGCAATAGAACTAAAGACCGAGAACTATCGGGCCTAACGTTAAGTCTTTGTGCCAGCCGGTATATCCATTACGTACTAGCGATCATAAAGGATAAAGAGAGCGCCGCTAAAAATGAATCGAATCTGCAAGATTATTTAAATAATTGGATTAGTCAGTATGTACTTTTAGATGATGAGACATCGGAAGAAATATCTGCGAGCTATCCTTTACAGTCTGCCAGCATAGAAGTTAAAAATGGTAGCTTAAGTAAAGATGGTGATGCAGTCAGTATGGATTTGCATTTTCGCTTTGGCTTTAATGATGGCCCGAAGGTTAAGCTAAACTTTCCAATTTAGGATATTTAGGGTCAGAGTCAATATATATAAATAGTTTTGACTCTGACCCTAAATATTAAGCGAGCAGCATTTTTTTCACGCGTTCAAGCTCTAACTCGCCGGAACGGACCTGTAGGCGAATGCCAGTTTGGTCGTAATCTTCTTTAAGTACACGCATGTTTGCGCGGATTTCACCGATGACACCTTTTGCGGTGTAAGGCACGAGCAATTCTTCTTCCTGCATATCACTTTCTGATAGTTGCACAATTCGGTCATGCAAAAGCACAATGTCTGCAGGGTTGCGAGATGACATCATCATGGCATCAGGAAACTCGTCCATTAGGCTTTCTTTCTGGGCGTCGTTAAGTTGATCTGACTTGTTAAGCAAAAGTAACTTTGGAATATCATCCACACCAATTTCTGCTAACACCTCATTCACGACTTCTAGCTGCGAACGAAAGCTGGGATCGGCGGCATCAACGACGTAGAGCAGTAGCGACGCATCATGTGCTTCATCCAGTGTTGAATGAAATGAGGCCACCAAATCGTGAGGTAATTTTTTAATAAAGCCAACGGTGTCCGATACCAGAATGCGTGGTTGTGTCTCGGGGTACAAGGCACGTACGGTTGTATCGAGGGTGGCGAACAGTTTGTCTTCCACTAATACTTCGCTACCGGTCAGCGCGCGCATGGTTGAGGACTTGCCCGCATTGGTATAGCCGACCAGCGCCACACTATATTGCGATGAACGCTGTGAACGGCGGCCTTTCATTACCTTTTGTACATCGTCCAATTCACGGCGCAGTTCGGCTAAGCGATCGCGGACTCTGCGCCGATCTATTTCTAAAGCGCTTTCACCGGTGCCTTGTCCCATGAAGCGCTCATTACCACCATCGTCAGCATCCCGAAGTCGTGGTACTTGGTAATTTAAACGTGCAATCTCAACTTGCAGTCGTGCGGCACGGGTGCGCGCATGTCGACTGAAGATTTCAATGATCACACCAGTGCGATCTAACACCTCAACACCCAGCGCATTACCTAGATTTCGTATCTGCGAAGGACTTAAGTCACAGTCAAACACCACTACGTCGGCGACCTCAAAGTCCATTTCCTCAGAGGTGTCATGTTCATCCTCAACATAGTCTTCCGCGCCACGGTTACCGGTCAGCCGCACCAGCTCCTGCAGCTTACCCGAGCCGACAGCCGCCAGTTTACTGGTGGAAGTCTGTCGCTGTGACTGAACACCCACCACACGAAAACCTAAGGTTTTGACTAGGCGTTTAAGCTCATCAAGAGAGGCTTCAGCCTCTGTGTCTCTAATCTTTGCGGTACGGATGGAAACAAGTAAGGCACGGTCAAGCGCCGCGCTTTTAGTGGACTTCATTACAAACCTCTACAGAATAGCCATTGGCGCATATTCTACGCCGATCTACTACCGTAACATATAAGTTGAAATTAAAGGGGGCGGTAACAAATGTTTCTTATTTGCACTATTATGTAGAAAGTTGATTAATCATTAATTACATTTTTTCACAAGGACAACAATATGGATAACGGTCGCAAACATATTCGGACGCCGCTAAAGGTGGATGTAAAAATTACGCACCCAGATATTGGCGTTAAGGTCGTGAAAACCGAGAATATTTCGGAAAGCGGATTATTTATCCTCGTCGAACCCACAGAGATGCCGCCAATAGGCGAAAGGGTACAAGGACAAATTATAAAGGACGATGCCGATTTGCCTGAAGTCACAATGGAAATAGTTAGGGTTGTAGAAAATGGTGTGGGGCTTCGCTTTATAGAAAATAAATAATTGGGGAAGGTGCAGACAAATGTCTAAACAATGGAAATCATATTCTGTTTTATGCGCATTGTTCTTAGTGCTATGTTCACCACAGAATTTACTCGCGAGTGAGTATCAGTACTCCTTAAAAGCATTGTCAGATGTCGTTAAAGAGGTTAAGTGGCAACTACAAGACTTAGCGTTAATAAACCCTTCTGATCCTAGATACCAACAAGAACGCATTCGAATTGCCAATTTTGTACGTAAGACGGTTCGTAACCAAATTGTAACCTGCAATCAGTTAAGAGAGTGGGGAAGGCTTAATCCCGCAAATCACTATCGTTGTTATAGTAGTTTGTCCAACGCTAGAAAAACTTATAATTTTGATTATGATGGCGCAGCCCGCTGGGCATGGCAAAACGGGGTCGGGCGCTGTAATGAGCATGCTAGCCTCGTTTATTACATATTGAAGAAAGCGGGTGCAGGTAACGATTTAAGAATCCTTGCAAGAGATGCAGATCATTTATTTGTTGCATGGGGCGTTGTTAAGGGCGCCAATCCAAATGAGCATGCAAGTTGGGGATATAACTCGCTGGTCATTGATAGCTGGGTTGATTACACCGATTACCCTTGGAATCTTAGTGCTAAGTATAAAAGCACCGATATTTTCGATGAAACTAAAAAGCGCGATCGATACGCCAGAGATCATTGGATGCAATTTACGTCTCGTAAATTAATGGTTCCGCCGCAACCTATACCAACTCCAACACCAGCACCAATACAAAGCTGTAGGTATGCGCCCGGATCAGTGACTAAATACAGTACCAATGAGCTTAAACAAGTGCGGAACAAATTAAGAAATGAACTTTATAAAGGCTCGATTCAAAACGAGACCGAGAGAAGTTTATGCCATAAGCAGTTAAGACGTGTGCATGATGAATTGCGTAGACGCGAGCTTAAAGCTGAAGGTTGGTGATGTAATCTTTAAGCGAGTAATCCCTTGAACAGGCAGGTGAGTAATGAAAGACATACATAATCAGTCTCGTCGTCGTTTACTGCAGCTCATGGCGCTCGGCCTAGGCGGTGGTCTATTGGGTTCACGGTATACACATGCCGAGTCGCGCCCATTTATCACGAAACTTATTCCTTCCAGTAATGAACGCATACCGGCGGTTGGTCTTGGGAGTTCACGAACATTTAACGTGGGTAATGATCAGCAAGCACTGGATAACGTGGCAGAGGTCATGCGGCATTTTTTTAATACGGGCGGGAAATTAATTGATTCCTCTCCCATGTATGGCTCATCACAAGCAGCGATTGGTTATGGCATGAAAAAATTGGCTAAAACTAAAACTGTATTTGCGGCAGACAAAGTCTGGACATGGGATCACGCGACGGGCCCTGAGCAAATGGAACAATCACGGCAGCACTGGCAAGTTGATAAGTTCGATCTGATGGCAGTGCACAACCTAGTCAGTTGGAAAGAGCACTTGAAGACGCTCTATAGTATGAAGCAGCAGGGCAAGCTCCGTTATGTTGGCATTACGACGTCACATGGCCGCAAACATGAAGAGCTTGAACAGATCATGAAAACCCAGCCGCTAGATTTTGTGCAGCTCACCTACAATATTCTTGACCGTGAGGCCGAAGCGAGGTTGTTACCGCTGGCAAAAGAACGTGGCATTGCTGTGATCACAAATCGTCCTTTTCAACGGGGAGATTTAATCGACGATTTGAAAGACAAACCATTACCAGAATGGGCAAAGACTATCGACTGTAAAACCTGGCCTCAATTTTTATTAAAATTTGTTGTCTCTCACCCCGCAGTGACCTGTGCCATTCCAGCAACCACTCAGGTTGATCATGTTAAGGAAAACATGGCGGTGTGTTTATCGCCGTTACCCGATGAAGCAATGCGCGCACGCATGATTGCTTATGTCGAAAAAATAATTTGATATTGAAAGATGGTTATGGACGAGGCTGAATCGTAATGGGTGACTTGGCAAGCTACCAATTATCTGATTTTATACTGTTTTCAGAAACAGCTTACTACCGACAATTCGAATTTTATAACCAAGCTATCTGGCCTTTGCATTTAGTGGCGATACTTTTTTCATTTGCCATTATCTACATGCTTTGGAAAAAACCTGGCTGGGCTGTGCGCGCTATAACAGGATTGCTTGTTGCTAGTTGGTTATGGGTGGCGTGGGCATTTTTATATCAACGTTTTTATCAAATACACGTTGTGGCTAATTGGTACGCGCTTGGTTTTGTTGTGCAGGCAGGGTTGCTGGCTTGGTACGGTGTTATAAAAGAACGCATTGATAAGGGAATTAGCAACCAGTGTAGGGAACAGCTGGCAATCGCATTGTTGGCCTTGGTATTAATTGGTTACCCTTTTGTTGCGGTGGTAAGCGGCCGTAGTTGGATGCAGTCTGAAATGTTTGCCCTTGCACCTGATCCGCTGGTGTTAGCAACGCTCGCCATTTTGTTTTTTTATAAATCGCCTGTCGTGCTTTATGTCATTCCGATCATATGGGTAGTTATCAGTAGTATGACTTTATATGTCATGTAGTATATTAGTTAGAAGTACCCCTACTTATTTGGAGATCTGATATGCGACTATTACGCTGGAAATCAAAATATCAAGTTGGTGAACCGAAAACAGATAGTCGCACCCGTTCATTTGTTGATACCTTTAATGCGGTCATTATTGAGGCAAATAGTGTCGAGCACTGTGAAGACTTGAGTGTCTTTACGGACGATATTTCAACTACGACAGAAGAGATGCTCAACAGCATTCACCAATCTCCTGCTGAGGCGAATGGTGAGATAGGTAAGTTTGAAAGTGAATTGCGTAACATACTCGTTTCTAAACTGCCGCTTGCAGCACGAGGCACACCCGCATGCGATGATTGCGGCATGTGCAGTCTGCTAGAGAAACAATGCAGCACCTGGCTTGGTGATGAATTTACTGACAGAGCGAAATCAAAATAATGAGGGTTAGTGGTTCCTTTTCTACCAGAGATAATCTAGGTTAACTAATAGCTTGCGATCGGTTGAATTCGTGCTATCTGCAGGTTGGTTATCCCAGTCCAGATTGAGCTGGATAGCGGCGTGTACGCCTGGCAGGATTGGTGAGCGTAGCCCCGTTTGAGAGGTCACCGTGACGTTGTTGTTATCTTCTAGATCGAGCAGGCCTTCTTGGTTATGGAAAAATTGTAGGCGTTTTGCAAACAACCATTGGTCGTATTTAAGTGCCCAGCGACCGGCGAGGTAGTTGTCATCTGTGGCGATGAAGAAATCATCATTGACATAGTTAAGACCGCCCTCCACTAACAAGTTGTGGTCCTTGGATTCGAAAAACTGGTGACCATATCCACCACCGATAGTGCTTTTGAGTTTCAGATCCTTGAACTTGTCTTGAGCAAATGAACTGTTAGCGTACAGGTAATTTTGTTTTGACAAAAAATGGTCATATTTCAGGTTGAGCCCGGATTTGTCTTCGGTGTCGTTAGTCTCGTTGCTGGCACGAAATAGGTTAGCGCCTGCCGTAAAACGATTCTTCGTCGTGCGAAAAATCATTTCGGCGTCGATGTTGTAGGCTTCATTTTCTGTGTTACCGCTTGAAATACTTAACCCTGTACTGAAACGACCCTTAATGTTTATGCCGCGACCACTTATCTCGATCGGAGGATTAATGTACTTGATCTCGTCGAGGTTGACGAGAACTGGTTTAGGCAAATTTGCGTTACTTATCGTTAGTTGGTTGTTTCCAGCCGTGCCGATATGCGCATTTTCAATCAGGGTGTCATCACTTAACATCAACAGTACCGGATTATCGACTTGGAGGTCGCGGATGTGGTGCCACTTGATTATGATGGTGCCGGCATAGTTTGTTTTAAACTTGAGATTGTTACTAGTTTTATCAACTACTTGGCCACTGAGTTGGTCGCCATTAATGAGTGTTAGTTTGTCGGCCATTACAGGTAGGCTTATAACTAACAGCAAGATCGTAATACTACGGCGTAACATGAATCTTTCCTTTTGTGAGCTTGGTTCAGGATTCTGATTGAATATAAATGACTGCAGGGCGTATTATACCGAATCTAAAATAATAAATGGGGTCAGAGTCAAATTAGAATATTTTGTATTTTGCCTCTAATCACCTTTCTCAACAGTAAAAGCGGTAGGGAGATATATAAATGAACATTCATTTTACGCGCTCAAAAAGATACTCCTCTCGCCAGTTATTTTTATTTAACCTCTGGCCGGCATTTCTGTTGTGCCTTTTAGTAAGCAACTCACTGAATGCGGGTGAAGCTGTCAACATTACCGATAAAATTCCTTACGTTGATGTTATCCACAATGGTGAGAAGGTGCGTATCCTGCGCAATCCAGATAATGAGAATACGATTGATTTTCAGTATTCGATGACATCTCGGCCATGTCCGCCGTACTGTATTCAGCCGATTAAATTAGCAGAAGGCATTGAAACCATCGGTGAACTCGAGTTACTTGATTACCTTAAGCGAAAGTCTAAAGGCGACACTTCTATTTTGGTGATTGATTCACGCGAGGCAGAGTGGCTGGCAAGTGGCATGATTCCCGGTGCGATCAATCTGCCATGGACACAGATTCATAACAAAACAATGACTGAAAAGCGCATTCTCGAACTGTTTGAATTCAAGTTTGATGTGGTGCAGCGCGGTAAGTTGTTTGAGTTCCAGTATGCGAAGACGTTAGTCTTTTACTGCAATGGGCCATGGTGTGGTCAGTCACCATCGAATATTCGTTCCTTGACTGCATTGGGTTACCCAGCGAGCAAGCTAAAGTGGTACCGCGGTGGCATGCAAAGTTGGAAGGCATTTGGCCTAACAACGGTTAAACCATAAATATATTTAAACGGGCACTCAGAATAGCGTAGAGTCTGATGAAGATGGTTAGTCTGTTTGTCGGAGATAAGAATGAGGCGTTGGATGTTTGGTATCAAACGGGTTGGTTGGGTTGTTCTTGTTATGATTCTTGGAGCCGGAAATGCGATGGCGGTAGAAGAAGCTAAATACACAGTTGTACTCAATGAGCAAAACTTCGAAGTACGCCAATATGAACCGCATGTTCTTGCTGAAATAATCGTGGAAGGAGAGCTTGAAGACGCGGGAAGCGAAGCCTTTCAGCCGCTTTTTAAATATATTTCCGGTAACAATAAGTCTAAGCGCAAGGTCGAAATGACGGCGCCCGTCAGCCAAGGACCTGCAAGCGAAAAAATTGACATGACTTCACCCGTTGGCCAACAGCGTAAGGGTGGAAAATGGGCGGTAAGCTTTATGATGCCTTCATCCTATTCACTAGAGATACTTCCCGTACCGGATGATCCAAAGGTGACATTACGTCAAGTTCCAGCGAGATACATAGCCGCCGTTAGGTACTCTGGTTTTTGGAGTGAAAAGAATTATCGCGATAATTTGGATAAGTTGAATGCTTGGATAGAGAAACAAAACCTCAATGTGATAGGCGACCCTATTTGGGCCCGTTATAACCCACCATTTATGCCATGGTTTTTGAGGCGAAATGAAATCTTAGTGCCAGTTGAAACACCTCCGAGCAGTATGTGAACTCAGGGATAGTTAATGCCTATTAAGTTGTTGAGCTCAAACCTTATGTGGATTAAGAGAAAATGAAAGCAATCTGGAAAAATCAAATATTAGCGGAAAGTGAAGAAACCGTTGTAGTGGAACGAAACAATTACTTTCCAGAAGCCTCGCTTAAAATGGATTTCTTTATTCCTAGTGATACGACGACGCATTGTCCATGGAAAGGCGAGGCACACTACTATTCTATTGTGGTTGATGGGGAAGAAAATACTGATGCTGCTTGGTACTACCCGATGCCAAAAGAAGTCGCGAAAGATATTAAAGGTTGTGTTGCTTTTTGGCGAGGTGTAGAGGTGATTGAATGATGTATTTTTGCGCTGTGGTTAATTGGAGTGATAAAAGTTGAATATTTTAATTACTGGCGGAACAGGGTTTATTGGTTCAAGTCTCTGTTCGCGTTTATTAGAAAAAAAACATCAAATTGTTGTCCTGACAAGACACCCCGAGACCATCAAGAAAAATATTCAAGGAATTACAGATCTAGAACAAATAGAAGACCGAGCGGGTTTTGATGTTGTGATAAACCTTGCAGGCGAACCGATTGCCGATAATCGGTGGAGCGAGAAACAAAAGCAACGCATTGTTGACAGCCGTTTAAATACAACAAAGAAATTAATCGAATATTTTAAAACAACTGAAAATAAACCCAAATTATTTATAAGTGGTTCGGCGATTGGCTATTATGGTATTGCTGAAAGTAACGACAGTCTTGATGAAGAAGCATTGGGCGATGAGAGCTTTGCTAGTCATTTATGCCAACAATGGGAAGCGGTAGCTTTGGAAGCGAAAACACTTGGGATTCGCACCTGCTTATTACGAACAGGGATTGTGCTAGGTAAAGGTGGCGGTGCTTTAAAGAAAATGTTACTGCCATTTAAGCTGGGGGTAGGTGGAAAAATAGGTAAAGGCAGTCAATGGATGTCTTGGATACATAAAGAAGATTTAATTGGTGTGATTCTATACTGCATTGAACACGAACAGCTGAGCGGGGCTGTGAATGGTACAGCGCCTAACCCAGTAACCAATACAAACTTCACGAAAACGCTCGGTAAAGTGTTAAAGCGTCCCACGTTTTTGCCTATGCCTGCGGTGATGGTAAAGCTGTTGATGGGACAAATGGGTGAGGAATTATTATTAGCCGGGAAAAAAATTTTACCGGTTAAAATCACAAAGGAAGGTTATATATTTAAACATGCGCAGTTGGAAGAGGCTCTATTAAGCGTAGTATAAGTACGGAGAGTAAAAATGATCAGTGCTAAGCAATGATCATTTTCATTGGTAATGGAGCTTAGTTATTAAGCCAGACTGTTTTTGGTAAATACGGATAAACGATGAAATCTGTAAATGGATAAATTAAGTATTTTCGTTAATCAAGAAGTCGTTTTTGAATTTTAGTTTGATTCTGGCTTGTTAGAAGTCCATGTTACTGATCATGAAGCTACGGACATGATTGAACATTATGAATAATGTGTTTCATTAATAAAATACTGGAGAGATTATGCGGTTATTGCACGTTACAATTTTGTTGCTGTTGTTTTCTTGCGGAACCGCTGTTCAGGCTGCTTGTACGGCAGCACTGAATCACACAGTGGAGACGTTACTCGATAAGAAAGCGGTGAACCTATGTAAGGCATACGGCGGAAAAGTCGTACTGATTGTAAATACGGCAAGCAAGTGTGCATACACATACCAATACGAAGGTTTAGAGGACATGTATGCACGTTATAAAGCACGCGGATTGGTTGTACTTGGTTTTCCCTCAAATGATTTTGCTGCGCAAGAACCCGGCTCTGAGAAAACTATTCGTGATTTTTGCCGGATGACATATGGTGTTCAGTTTCCAATGTTTAGTAAATCACGTGTGACCAAGAGCAACCCGGATCCCTTCTATGCGACGTTGGGTGAACTTTCCGGCGAGTTCCCGCGTTGGAATTTCCATAAATATTTGATTAACAGGCAGGGTGAGCTGGTGGGTAGTTACGGCAGCCATGTCGAACCTAATGATACAGAACTTGTTATCAAGATAGAAAAGCTACTTAATCAATAGGACTATCAAATTGCGAAAACACAAAACCACAGCAACGCGAAGTGTTGATGAGCTTCTACAGGAGTTAGTGTTATTTCAACACGACCCTAAGTTAGTCGATGAAATTGCGTTATATGCTTATGCAGGTGATCTCCATGCCCAGTATGCGCTTGGGCTGGTTTATGCTGAAGGCAGAGGAATAGACGAAGATTTAGTGAAATCCTTTGCGTGGTTGAGCGTTGCTGTTACGGAAGGTGATTCAGATGCCCAAAGTCTGCGCTACATAGTCAGTGAACGCATGAATGATGCGCAGCTTGCCCAAGTAGATGCAATGATCTTGCAAATTACAAAAAAGATTAATGAAAACCATTATGCTGCGAAGGGCCGCACACTCAATTAATAAATGGGGTCAGAGTCAAATTAGCCGTATTTGCATGTGAATCAGGTGATAATAATCATGATGCTTGTTTTCAATGCCACTGGGTAGTGGTAGATTCGATGTTCAGTTTTTTATTTTTATCAGGGAGTGAGATGAAATGAATCATTATATAAAGAGTAGTATCGCAATATTAGGTATCGCTACATTGGTTGCCTGTTCAGGTAAAGAAGAGAAGAGTACTAAAGTAGAAATGCCGCTCATGCAGCAAGAGCCGGTAGCAGAAGTTCAAACCCAACCCACGCCAGAAATAATTAACTACGATGCAGTACATGGCAAAGTGCCGTTTCTATCCCGTACAGCGAGTGGTTTTCATAATGCCAATGTGGCGATAGATCCGTTTATTAATTCAGCATTGCCCAATCCGACGCCTGCTGAGTATGCTGGCCCGCTTTTCGATTTAAGACATGATTACCCCACAGCCCTGCCTGCACCGATTGATTTCCCATGGCGCAAGGTGACCAAGAATGGTCCGATTACACAGGCTAATTCACTGGCCTATGTTGAAGCTTTGAAGGAATATGTCAGTGGGGACATGCGCCGCTTGATTTTCGATTATGAAAATTGGCAGCCACAAAAAGAAAATTGGTGGGAGTCAATCTGGTTGGGTGCAGAGCGTGAACCGATTCGCGGCATGTATGTGGGATCAGGTTTCCCTGCAGGAACGTTAACCGATCAAACCTTGGATCTGACCACGTATGTGTTAACGATGTACGATGAGCGTGCGGCAAAAACACTCGGTAATATTTGGGGTACCGATAAACAAGGTGCGATGAACCCAAGCTTTACCAAAGAAGGCACTCAATACGCGGAAGGATCAGTGATTGTTAAGTTCTCTTTTGTAACACCTTGTGGTGCAGATTGGTTGCCGATGGTTGGCGCAGCCAGTTGGCAGTTGTACACAACTTTAAACACCAGTAACGGTTCTGGTTTAAGCCCGTCTTCTCAGTGTAAGAGCAATGGTTCAAATGGTAATAGCACAACACCGGTTGTGACCAATGTTTACTTTATGCAGTTCGATATAATCGTTAAAGACAGCGTTGCAGCACCTGAAACAGGTTGGGTGTTCTCGACTTTGGTTTACGATAAAGATGCACAAGGTAAAGACGCTTGGGACAAAATGATTCCACTAGGTGCTACTTGGGGTGGTAATCCTGATGTCATTAATCTTGAGCCTTCAGCACTGACACCACCGGTTAAGGTAAACACAGCGCTAACTCAAAATTGGATTAATCCTGCGTCACCGCTTTATGCAACGGTAACCTTGGGCTGGGATGGTCGTTTATCAGGACCAAATGACGGTGCGGTGGTTACGCCTGCGTGGACGAGTAATCATTTTTACAAATCGGGTTTGGCAAGTGCGGGTTGTTTTGCTTGTCACAGTTCAGCGCAATATCCGATGACATCGTTCTTGCTACCTGCTACATCAGCCAGCCCAACACCGGTTGATCCACCGCTTTCGAGTGATAGCAGTGCCGCTGCCTTGATGTTATTTGACCCTGGCTCAACAGGTTGGATGCGTTACTTCCAAAGTCGTCCAGGTGATGTTCCGATGGGCCCTGCTGCAGCATCAGGCAATCAACCCATAGCACTGGACTACGACATGGTCACAGCCTTCAAGGCAATACCCATGTGGCAGGCTGCAGTAAAAGCGCAACAGCAGCAAAAATAATAAATGGGGTCAGCGTCAAATTAGAGTCATCAGTATTTTAATTTGGCACTGATCTCAATGTTTAACAGCAAAGGTGTTAGCTGTAATAAGTATGAAAGTGGATAACCTAGAGAAAAATATAAAAGACTTGGTATGTCATATAAATATTTAGGATTATAGAGAGAAGCTGCTTTGAAATTAATTCTTGATATTGCAAAAAGTCTTTTTTCTAGAATTGTTATTTTGCTTTTTGTGGCTTTGGTTTTGGTAGCCATGGATGTCAGTGAACAAAATGAGAAGAATGTAAAGTTAACTGGTGAATTGCTTAAGGAAAAAGAGGCTTGGTTGCTAGCGAGCAAAGCGAATCTTGAAACGCAGGCAAAACAACAATCAGCAGAACAGGCTAGGTATTTAAAAGAATACACTGATTATAAAACTAAGCAGGGAGAGCTTAATTTAGAACTCAGTGAAATAGACATTGAGATTTTTACTATCGAAAGTAGATTGTACTGGTTTAATAAAGCGCTAGCATTTAAAAAGAAAAAGCAGCTTAAAAAGTTAAAGAAAGAAAGAAAATCTGTCGTTAAAAAATTAAAAAACCTAAAGGCCCCAAAAAGTGTTTCTGGAGAGTTGTTGTTAATCGAAGATCCATTACCTGAACAGTACCAAGAAGAGTATCTCCATCAGCTTCAAAACCAAAATGTTTGGAGTCAAGATTTTATAAAAAATTCGATCATCAACAATCACGGCCAGTTACTTTTTATTTTATTTATAGGCCTTTTCTTTGGCCCGGTTACACTGAGAGCATTTAATTTTTTCCTGTTTGCGCCATTGGCTAAAAAAGCTAAGTCAATTCGAATTAATCCTGCTGCTAGTGTTCAGGATGATTTGGTGCAATACGGGGAAGCTCAGAAAGAAATACTGATTGATGTTGATAGTTCATCGAGTTTGTTTGTTAAGCCTGGCTGGTTCAATCTGAATACTGAAGGATTGACGCGGACCTGTTTTTTATGGGACTGGCGTAATCCATTTGTATCCTATGCCTTAGGGTTGGTTGGCATGACAGAATTTGTACCTGACAATCAACAAACAAGACAAGTAAAGCTAGCATCCGAGGATGATCCGAATCAGGAAGTTGTATCGATCAAATTACATGAACACCCAGGCTACGTTATAAAGCATGGCCATGTGGTGGCTATAACGGGCGAAAAGTTAAAATTAAAAAAACAATGGCGGCTACTGGACTGGAAAAGCTGGTTGTTTGGCAATGTCCGCTATGTTTATTTTCAAGGTACGGGAACACTTTACATTCATGGTTATGGCAAGATCTCTACTAGTATTGCAAATAGCAATAGCCGAATTAAGGAACGACATATCATCGGGTTTGACACGAGAGTGCCCTTTAAACTTGCAAGAACTGAAACCTTTATTAACTATTGGCTATACAGTAAACCCCTTTATGATGTTCATTTTCCAGAACAAGGGCAATTTCTACAACAGCAGGCATTTGGTAAAAAGGATGAGAAAATTTTCAGAAGTTTGCTGGAGGATATATTAGGCATGATCGGAAAAGTAATCGGTTTTTAAAAATGTGATCTATGTCTTTTATCGACGGCTAGGCCAGACTACTATAGCGTTGGTCGTAGCGCTTTGCTACATGGAAAATCACGTTGTTAAAAAGGAGTTCTAAATGAAAAATCTACCTATTTACTTAATTGTTCCCTTTGCTCTAAGCACCTTCACCCCATTGCATGCTGATTCAATCCTGATCGACAGCCCGCGCGGCGCCGTGATCAAGTTGACCGAGAAAGGCCAGCCAGCTTGTGGCACGCTTAACTGGGGCAGTATCCGTCGTTCTGGCAGTACGTCGATTGATGGTCAACACATCAATATGAAAGAGGCCAAGTTCCCGCTCGAGAAGAACCAGTGGCAACAACTGCTTTCAAAGATTGCCGGTGCTCAAGAGGAAGTGACGATTGCGCATGCTTGGAAGAAAGGTCCAGCTGGTCTTGCGGCGGCTTTGCGCGTAGCTTATGACATTCGTTCGCATGGCGGTCAGGCGTGGGTATTGAATGGATCAATTGGCAAGCTTAAGTCAGTATCTATTTGTACGGGGCAGTATGCATTTAAAGGCAAGCCGGAAAAAATCTACATGGATGATGCGCAATTTTGGACAGTCATGAAAAAAGGACAATTCATGGATGCACGTGGACGAGGGGCAACAGCGCCACCGAGTTACACTTGGGTCGTGGGCTCACCGCTTCGTGGCAAGACCGTAGATATTGCCAGCTTCGTTAATAATGAAGGAAAAGTAGATAAAGATGCCTTCGGTTGTGAGATGTTCAAAGATGTAGCCGTTGCCGGTTGCGATTCAGTTCATAAAACATTCCTTGCTGTTGAAGCCGCCAAGTACGCGAACTGCGCATCTCAACCAAAGATTATGCCTTACTGGGGACTGGCCGGTGCAAGTCGAGACAACAAAGTAGCAGCAAAGCTTTGGGGAACCGACATCAAAATGAATCCCAAACGCTCTCAATAAATTATATTTGATATATTTGGGGTCAGAGTTAAAACCATTCTGTCTTTTTACTCTGCCCCCCTTTCTCAAGTATGATGGCTCCCTTTAAGAAGCATGCCTTTATGGCACTAGCTTGACTGGCATTACCGCATTAAAAATTACTGGAGTTTTTATGAAAGAAGAAAGTGCCGAACAAATTGCAGAGCTGTGGTTAACGCATGCGGCTGAAAGTGCAGGGAAAAAAGACCTGGCTGGTCATATGGGGATGATATCAAAGCGTATCAGCCTCGAGGGTGTTCCTGGCTTTGATAACATTGATTACGATGCATGGCACAAGCAGTGCAAGCATCAGTTTGAAAATGCCATGATAAAAAGTATTGCTTATAAGGGCTTTAATCTGGTCAGTGCAGCGGATACTCAGATTGTTTTTACCGTTTTCGAAGCAGTGGTCGGGGCAGACGGCACCATTAATGAACAGATCGTCGAAATGTCGCTTGAGAAAGAGGACGATGATGTGTGGCGGCTGGTACTGGAGCGGGTACTTATCGAGAACGATGCGATGAGAAACCATGAAATCTCAAAAAACAAAGAATGAATAATTAGGGTCAGAGTCAAAATAGAATATTTTTCATTTCTATTTTGACTCTGACCCTAATTATTTTTTGGCGGGAATGAGTATTTAGATATATTGTGTAGCATCCATTTGGATCAGTCTGTTCAGGCGGTCTGCATTTATGAGAAGACATATTTTAGAGCGGTATCATCAAGATAGAGACGGTCGTTTTGTTGTTGATATAACTGCTGATGAAGTTGGTGATCTGTATACCAACTTTGAAAAGCATTTGCCTTATATCAAAAAGGATCTGGATGAAAATCTGGTGAATTATCTTGCAGAGTCTGTACGGGATCTCGGTAAGGAAGAATTTGTTATCCAGTTTCGTTTTTTGGCCATGCCCGATGATAGCCTTTTAGACCGTATCAGAAGCAGTGTTTGTAATTACTTTCTGTATTTGAAGGAAATTGAACTGCGCGAATTAATGCGTAATGTGCGTATTTCTTTGATCTTCTTAGTTGTTGGTTTGGCGATATTGTTTTTATCGATCTGGGTTAACCAACAGATAACTGATCAGGCCAGTGTCGTTACCAAGGTATTTGCCGGTGGCTTAACGGTGGCCGCCTGGGTGTCGCTGTGGGAGGCATTGGCCACGTTCCTGGTTAACTGGACACCTTATAGTCGACAAATAAGAATGTACGATCGGATCGCCAAGGCCCCAGTACAATTTATAACCACCTGAAACGCTGGTCGTACCGATTGTTCAGTTTAAGTAAGCAGAAACTCCGCAAACTCACCACGCATGCAATGGTTAGAGGCCATGGATGCTGAGTAAGCACCGGCATTAATCAAAGCAAGGTAATCATGGTTTGTCATATCGGGTAGGAGTGCATTTTCGTACCAAACATCCAGCGCTTCGTTGATGTTACCCACCACGTGAACCGGATTACATTGGCTGTTATCTAGAAATAATGGCACAGGTTGAAAAGGTAAACCATAGTGAGCGGGCTCTGGGGCGATATTAAAACCAGCATCGACGCCAACGAAAGTTATTTCCCGTTTTTGTTCCACATAGGTTTTACTAACCAGTAGCAGGCCTGCATCCTTAACCAAGTAATCACCCGGTTCAACGAACAAATGAATATCGTTAGCGGCAAAATGTTTGCTAAGTACGGCTGTCCATTGGGTTAAATCGAGTGGTTCGTCATCTGCCAAGTGTGGCACGCCGAGTCCACCGCCAATATTAACGCGTGTAATTGAACCGGCGGTATCGATGAACCACTGGCTTTGTTCAATGACGCGGTCGAGCTGTTGAAGTTGCGGTGTAAGGTAGCCGCAACCCGTATGGAAATGAATCGTGTCGATGGTTAAATCGTACTGACGTGCAAGATCAAGCGCTTGTTGAAACTGTTCACGATAGATACCGAACTTGGTCGTCACACTGCCGGCATAGTGCAATTTGTCGTTACTGGCACGGCCAATGCCAGCGGCAGGATTCACGCGAATACCAATAGCGCTGCCGGGTTTTAACTTGCCCCATGTTTCTATTGTATGCAGAGAATCACAATTTATGACTAAACCATCATAACGAGCGAGCTTGGCGTAATCCTGACGTGAAAGACTGGTGGCCGTGAAGGAAATTTCAGATGGCGCAAAACCACAACTCACGGCATGTTCTACCTCGCGAGGTGAACAGGCATCAATGCCACAAAGTCCTGTTTGTTTAAGCATTGCCAACAGTGGTGCGAAACGGTTCGCCTTCATGGCATAAAGTAATGAAGAGCGGTTTGCGAAGCCGGCAGCGTCGAGTGCTTGTCTTAACCTTAGAAGGTTATCTTGCACTCGCGCAGCGGAATAGACAAAGCTAGGCGTCCCAAATTGTGCGGCTAGCTCAATGACCGAGCGGCCGCCAAATTGCAATTGCTGACCCTGGTAGCAGAGATCAGGTCTCTGCCACCAATCGTGATTTGTAGATGCTTGCATGACGATAGCGAGTTAGCTTAACCCGTCGCCAGCTGTAAACCAGCTTGTAGTTCAGGTAACAGACTTTCTTTCTTACCAGTTACCCAACCACGACAATTGTCGCTACCGCATGAACATGGGAATTGCTTAAACAGGTAATCTTCTGTTTCTGCGTAGTCCATGTATAGAAAGCTGTTGGCCTTAATGTCTTGTAACGCCGTTACCGTCATCGTTTCCATGTTAAGGGAAATATTAGGTGAGCAGGAATGCAAAAAGTAACCTGAAAAATGAGGATCAAACAAATGCTTGTCTGGCGCGATTTGCAATGTGTGTTGACGAATAGTATTAATTACTTCGCCTGCCATCTTGGCGATAGTCTCGCCGCGTTTAAATGGACGGTAGCAAATGACGCCTTGGCCCGCGTCGAGATTTTTGTGCACGACTGCAAAGTCTTGTGCCTGTGGAAAAAGGGGATCATTTCCGCAAGTAGAAGGATAAAGCATTGTTATTTCTCCAATAAACAAATAATAGAAAATAGTTACCTTTAACAATGATGCGTCAGGCATGATATAAAGTGTGCTGTATACGGATGTTTGGCAGGGGTGACAAACAAAATTTATAGGTCGTGTTAATCGATAATTTGAATCGAAGTATGCAGAGGAAGCTGGGACGATGAAATTTTACGTACTATCAAGCAATATAGACTATCAAATGAACCTATTCTCCGTGCGAACAGTCGTGGCAAGCTTGTTGTTGCTGGGCAGTCAATTTGCCATCGCTAATGATGAAGTTGGCGATATCTTGTCTTCTTCATCCGCACCCGCGGGCGTGGTGTTTGAGATGCTAACCCATGAACCGTCTACTTGGCCAAAGGCCTTGGCCTATATAAAACAATCCGTTAAACGCTTGCGCGCTAAACACCCTAAGATGTCGTTTGCGATTGTTTCGCATGGTATGGAAGAGTTTGCTCTGTTAAAGAAAGAAGAGAATAAGCATACAGCCTTACATAAAGACGTTAAAAGCCTGCTTAAGGACAATATAAAAGTAGAAGTGTGCGGTACCTTTGCAGAATGGAATGGCTACGATAAGACGGATTTTCCTGACTATGTCACAATAGTCGATCAAGCCCCAAGCTCAATTGAGTTCTATGAGGAAGATGGCTTTAGCGTTATTGTCATCACAGAGTCAATGTTAAACGCGCTAAAATAGCTAGCGAAGACTGGCCTCGGGTTGAGGCACAAAATACAAGTCTATTAATGACGTTAACTTTGTTAAACTAGTGTTCTGAATATCACCCATTTTGAAGCACATCAAAAGTATCCCTCTCACATGAATATTGAACAAAGTATCGCGAATGAGCTTGGCGTTAAACTTTCACAAGTTGTAGCCACTATTACCCTGCTTGATGAGGGTTCAACGGTTCCCTTTATTTCACGCTATCGTAAAGAAGTAACCGGCGGCTTGGATGACACGCAGTTACGGACATTAGAAGAGCGCTTAATTTATTTACGTGAACTTGAAGACCGCCGCGAAACAGTTTTAAAAACCATCGAGGAACAAGGAAAGTTATCTGCCGAGTTAAATAAGTCGATTTTAGAAGCTGATACCAAAACACGCCTTGAAGATCTTTACGCACCCTATAAGCCTAAACGCCGCACCAAGGCACAAATCGCACGTGAGGCGGGTATAGAACCGTTACTTGACGCCATTTTGCAAAATCCTTCACTGGATCCAACCATGGCAGCTGAACCCTATATTAATGTTGAAGCGAACTTTGCGGATATTGAAGCTGTTCTAGACGGTGCACGGCAGTTATTCATGGAGCGAGCTGCAGAGAACGCCGATCTACTGGCCGAGCTACGCAATACCTGCTGGGAAATAGGTGAGCTTAGCTCAACAGTTGTTAAAGGTCAGGAAGGCAAGGGCAGTAAATTCACAGACTATTTTGCCTTTGCAGAAAAGATTAAAAAGATTCCATCACATCGTGCATTGGCATTATTCCGCGGTCGTAATGAAGGTATTTTACGCGTTAAATTATCAATTCCAGGTCAAGACGATCTAGAGTCACCATTAGACATGGGGTGCTGTGACCGTTTAGTGGCACACGCTTTTTCACTTTCGCAGAAACAACGCGCGGCAGACAGCTGGTTATTAGAAAGTGCACGTTGGGCATGGCGTGTGAAAATCTCAACAACGCTGGAATTAGAATTAAATCTACGCTTGCGTGAATCAGCAGAAGAAGAAGCCATTCGTGTCTTTGGAGAGAACATGCGTGATTTGTTACTAGCCGCACCGGCTGGCGCACGCGCCACATTGGGACTGGATCCCGGCTTACGCACGGGCGTAAAAGTGGTAGTGGTGGATGCACTGGGTATGATGGTTGATCAAGCCGTGATTTACCCGCACGCACCTAAAAACCAATGGGATCAATCCATTGCGGTGTTAGCAGCGCTGTCTAAAAAGCACAAGGTCGAACTGGTGGCGATTGGTAACGGCACCGCTTCGCGTGAAACAGATAAACTGACCAATGAATTAATGAAAAAACACCCTGAGTTACGTCTTACCAGTTTAGTGGTGAGTGAGTCAGGGGCATCGGTATATTCGGCCTCTGAATTAGCCGCAAAAGAATTCCCTGACTTAGACGTGACTTTCCGTGGTTCGATTTCAATTGCACGCCGTTTACAAGATCCTTTAGCAGAGCTTGTTAAAATAGACCCAAAAGCAATTGGTGTAGGTCAATACCAACACGATGTGAACCAACATCGCCTAGCCCGAAAATTAGAAGCCGTAGTTGAAGACTGTGTGAACGCTGTCGGGGTGGAAGTAAACATGGCCTCTGCGCCTTTATTAATGCGTGTTGCGGGCTTGAGTGAAAGCATGGCGGGAAACATTGTTGCTTACCGGGAACAAAACGGCGCATTCAAAAACCGTCAGGAAATTTTAAAAGTTTCACGCTTAGGCCCAAAAGTGTTTGAACAGGCGGCAGGTTTCTTAAAGATATCCAATGGTGATAATCCCTTGGACGCCTCCTCGGTTCATCCAGAAGCGTACCCGGTGGTTAAAAATATTTTAGAAAAAAATAGTCGACAGATGAATAAAGTTATTGGTGATAAGTCGTTTCTCTCATCCCTCGCTGCAAATGATTATGTGATGGAAGGTTTTGGTGAACCGACTGTGCGTGACATTATTCAGGAACTCGAAAAGCCCGGACGGGATCCTCGCCCTGAGTTTAAAACCGCGAGTTTTAAAGATGGTGTTGAAAAAGTCGGTGATTTAAAGGTAGGCATGATCTTAGAAGGCGTTATCACCAACGTGACTAACTTTGGTGCCTTTGTTGACATTGGTGTGCATCAAGATGGTTTAGTCCATATTTCGGTGATTGCAGATAAATTTGTTAAAGACCCACATGATGTTGTTAAAACCGGTGAAGTTGTTAAAGTGAAAGTGATGGACATTGACGTTAAACGCAATCGCATCGCTTTATCCATGCGTTTAACTGAAGCTGTGGAAAGAAAAGCGCCCGCGCCGAAAAAAGAAGTTGGTGCTAATAAAGCACGGCCTAGTCGATCTAAAAACAACAACCGCCAAACAAATAAAGCACCTGTAGGCAATACTGCCATGGCAGATGCGTTTGCGAACCTTAAAAAATAAACGGATTTTAAACTAGGCGCGAATGATGAATTTAAGCGTAAGTAGACTTAAAGTGACTGCACTCAGAGCTAAATTTACCTTGTTACTATTTAGTATCAGTTATTTGTGCCTGCCTACTACAGTCATGGCAGAGAACGCGCATGATCGCGGTATTGGTTTATATCTCGATCAGGATTTATTTGCTTTTGGCTTGAATGAAGATCGCGATTACACCACCGGTGTTGCCATGGAATTTTTCTGGCAGAAAGAGGGTATATACCCGTTGGATAAAGCGGTGCTCTGGTTTGGTAATAAATTCGGTATACTTGATGAAAACACAAAAACTGAACGTAGTTTTTTGATTGGTAATATCGCGTTCACACCGGATAATCTAAGTGCTTCAGCGCCCATACAAAATGACCGGCCTTATGCGTCATTAATTTACTTGGCGAATAAACATGTTTATGCCGATCACGATGCAGCTATTGGTATCGTCATGCAAGCAGGTATTCTGGGGACGTCGATTTCGCGCGAAGTACAGCAAGTGCTGCATCGACAATGGCGGAATGCAACTGACGATACTGAACCTGTTGATCCTAAAGGTTGGGGTCATCAAATTTCAAATGGTGGTGAACTGACATTTGGTTTAGGCGTCGCTTATTCAAAGCTCTTGGCAGAGTCTGACAATAGAACGTGGGACATTGCAGCTACCTCAAATATTAATGTTGGTTACGAAACGCATGCGGGCCTTGGCCTTTCAGCGCGAGTAGGTAACATTGCAAGCCCATTTTGGACACTGCCCTATAATCCAATCAGAAGAGGCAATTTTTTACCTTCCTTGGCAGGGGAAGAGTGGTATTTATGGGCGGCCTATCGTGCTCGCGTGATTGGTTACAATGCCTTACTTCAAGGCCAGTTCCGAGATAGTGATGTAGAATTCGATGGCGATGAATTAAGGCGTTTAGTGCATGATGCTGGTGTGGGCTTAACGCTCACCTATAAGCCCGCTCAGGTTACCTTTTCGGTTAACGCTAAATCTGCCGAGCTTGATGTCGGCGCCGCGGATCGACTTCATGTATGGGGCGGCATGTACGTTACATTTCGATTCTAATTTCCCTGTTTTTTGTTGTATATAGATTAAAAATAAGCGTATAACGCAATAATAAATTTATAATTGAGTCTCTGTCCATGGATATTGCGTTCCTTAAAACATTCCTCGAAGTAAACCGTACTCGTCACTTTGGCCAAGCAGCTAACAATCTCTATATAACTCAATCGACTGTCAGTAGCCGCATAAAGCAGCTTGAAGAATCCTTAGGTGCAGCGGTTTTTACCCGAAAAAGAAACGCAATTGAGCTTACGCCGACGGGACAACGGTTACTTACTTATGCAGAGAATATTGTTACTACTTGGAATAAGGCCAGAATTGAAACGGGACTTGCAGATGAAGATAAAATTCCACTGACGATAGCGGGTGTGCCTAGCCTCTGGGATATTGCACTTCAAGACTGGTTGAATGTGACACTTGCGAAGGAAAATGATTTTTCATTACAAGTCGATGTGCTTAGCGAAGAAACGATTATTAATCGCTTACGAAATAGTACCTTAGATATGGGATTTGTCTTTGACATTCCATCTTTTCCTGAACTTGAGTTTCGCGAAATCGCCGATGTGTCATTGGTATTGGTTTCAAATAAACCGCATGAAAGTTATGTTCAGGCTTTACAAGATAATTACATTCTTGTTGACTGGGGCACTTCTTTTGCTTCAACGCATGCAAGCTATTTCCCTGATATGCCGACGCCATCATTACGGATAGGTTTAGGCAGGATAGCTAAAGAACTGCTTCTCAGCCATGGTGGCTCGGCATATATCCCCAAGCCCATGATAGAAGCAGAGCTTAATGAGGGGCAGTTGCACCAAATAGATGATGCCCCTGTGATTAAAAGAGTCTTTTACTCGGCACGCCCAGCTAATTCAGATAAAGCGCAAATCTTGGATGAATTGCTTTCTGAGTGGGCAAATTAATACGAGAATAGATCGTCATACGTCTCTTGACGTACCCGCTTCTCCTCTAAAATAGCTTCTATTTTACGTCTTATTTTTAAACGTTGTTTTTCTTTTTCATAATTACTTTGGCTTGTGAATTCAATTTCATCATCAATGTCTTCGTCATGCATGGGTGAAATCTCCTATTAACTTTTGCTACTATTTATCACGCCATTATTTATTTGAAAAGTTGATTTTTTTAATCATTACCATTGAATTTGTCAATCAATAAAAATTTATTATTCTTTTTTTTAGCATCAGGAATGCCGATGGTGTCGATAGCAATATATCGTTTTACATAACATTTTTATTACTCTGTAATCAGCTACGAACTTACTGTGGAGAGAATGTTATGAAGAAAATATTTTTGGTTACGGGCATTATTTTAGCGCTCACTGGCAATGCCTTTGCTGAGGAAGATAATCAAGAGGATAGGCTAGCGTTAGCCCAACAATGCAGTGATCGTGCAGACGATGCTGGCCTTATTGGGAAAGAACGTGAAGCTTTTATCACTAGTTGCTTAACAGTAAAAGCGCAAAAGCCCGTTACAGAAGAAAGTTAAATAGGCTTTATGATTTAAGAGGGCCGCGCACTGCGCGGCCTTTTTTGTTACGGATATGAAGCAAAATATTGACATAGATCATTGAAATATAGGTTTATTACATTACACTAATATTATATATTGCTTATATTAAGTAATATCTTATAATCTTTATTGGTACATACGCGAAAGCGTAAACCTGCTTTTTGTTTTTTTAGCAAATTCACAATGTAGGAGTAACTGAAATGAGAATTAAAACTTTATTAGTTGCGGCAGTGATTGCCATCGCTTTACCTGTTAGCTCTGCCCAAGCATGGTGGACACCTTGGAATAACGGCTGGGGTAACAATGGTTGGGGTAATAACGGCTGGGGTAACAATGGCTGGGGTAATAACGGTAATGGTTGGGGCAACGGTTGGGGCGATGGTTGGGGTGACGGAAATATGTCATTCAGCATGGGCTCTAGCATGAATGGTCGAGCTCGTGGTAATGGCTATGGAAATGCTTACGGGAATGGCTATGGAAATAATTACTATAATGGTTATAACCGTTATGGCTACGCACCCTATGGCTACGCGCCACCACCACCGGTGGCTCCTTATGGTTACGCGCCACCAGTAGCACCTTATGGTTATGCGCCACCACCACCTTACGGTTACGTGCCAGCACCTGCTGCACCCGCTGCACCAGCAGCCGATAAATAATAAGTATTCTTATTGTTGTTTAAGAAGCCCGGCTATATGCCGGGCTTTTTTTTGGCGACGCTAATATCCTCAAATTTTTTTCAACGGCTAGCGACGGGTTTCGTTATTTGAAACGTTATATGACTGGTTAGCGGTTTTATTCTTGGGAGTCAGTCATGAAACAGAAAAACCATGTAATTTCATATCTATGCGTTATGAGTCTTGCTGCAAGTGTCGTCATGGTTAGCGGGAGCGGTATAGCCTTTGCTGATGAGAAAGATCGGTCTCGTCAGTCGGATCACCGTGAGAAAGGGAAAGTCCGTACAAACAACGAACGAAGCCGCGAACAGCGGGAGCGCAGGGATTATGATCGTCGCGATTATAAGCGCAATAAAGACCACTACTCTAGACCGCGTGTTATACACCACGGCCCTCATTATTCATTGCCGCCGAAGCGGGTACGTCATTACCGTGATACCGTAGTCGTTCGTCCTTATGGGCGCTGGTACCATGGTTATGGGCATGCGCACTTTGATAGTGACGCCTATGCATGGCTCGCCTTTACTGCGATCACACTCAAGATCCTCGATAATTTGAACGAAGAACAGCAACGTGAACATGAAGCGGCACAAGTCAGGGCGACAACCGCGCGTATTGGCGAGAAGATCATTTGGAATGACGGAAGAATCAGTGGTTCGGTCACAGCAACCCGTGAGGGAAGCAGTACCACAGGGCGTTACTGCCGTGAATTCCTGCAAGAAGTGGTCATCGGTGGAAACAAGGAACAAGCCTATGGAACAGCCTGTCGTCAGTCAGATGGTTCATGGGAAGTCATTTCAACGGGAGCACCTAACTAGGCTCGACAAAAATGCGCAGTAGGTTACATCGGTTAGTCATTACTGAAACCGTCTTCAAGGAAACTGCAACGCACCAATGGCAATATTGCCTTTGGTGCGTTGTCCACTGATATCAAAACAAACCATGTGATTCCAATAAGGGTTCTTCAGCCAGCCAGTTCTATAAATAATTAACTGGCGTATTAGTATTGGTTTGTAGACGTCGACATTTTTTCTATATCTTAACTGAGTGAAAAGTGATATTAGCTGTTTAATAAATGCGTGCAGGCACGTTATTTCACTTTAGTTAATTTGATATAGGTCATTATATGTTCCGGATCCGTTGTGTACACGATACGTTATTACCGATAAACAAGAATGCTATTTCCCAGGTGCAGGATATTATTCGTGCACAATTCAGTGATATAGCGGATGCTAAAATTCGTGAAATTCCAGAAAAACTACTGAACCCGATGAAGTTTGATTTTCGCTCGTTGTTGTTTGTCTGTGATGACCGTAAGGGAAGGGTAAAGGGGTTCGCACTATTTTCAGCGGAGCCGACTTTACGTTTTGGCTTTCTTGATATCATCGCCCTATCAAGTACCTCTAAAGGCGGAGGGGTCGGTGCGGCTTTATATCAGCGGGTTCAGGAAGAGTGCGTCAGTCTTGGTTTTAATTGGCTATTTTTCGAGACCATGACCGATCTTGCAGCAGACTATCCTGATAAAGCACAGTTAAAAGAAAACAAGGCGCGCATGCGGTTTTATGAACGTTTGGGTGCACGCCCAGTGCTAGGCACTGACTATGAAGCGCCGCGTAAGGCAAACGCTGATAATGCTTATTTTCTGATGGCAGATGACCTTGATAGCGGTGGGACACTCGAGCAGGAAGCGACGAAAAAGATAGTGAATGCAATATTGTTGCGTAAATACAAAAAGACCATGTCGAAAAAATCGATCAATGCAGTGATTGACTCCTTCACGGATAGTCCTGTTCAATTGCGTCCGGCAATCTACGTCAAAAATCGTTTACCGCATGAATATCCAACGATTCCACGTGATAAGAAAATTGTTCTTTGTGTCACCGATGGTCATAGTATTCATCATATAAAAAATCATGACTATGCAGAGCAGCCAGTGCGGGTTAGCTCTATCGTTGAAGAATTAGATAAGACCGATTTGTTTGAGCGTCAGCCAAGAAAACACTTTAGTGATAAACACATTCTGGCGGTGCATGATAAGCGTTTCGTGAATTACTTCAAAGAAGTTGCCTTGTCGATCGACCCGGAAGATTCATTGTTTCCTGATGTTTTTCCAATTCGTAAGAATGTGGGGCAGCCGAAAAACATTCCATCTCATGCTGGTTATTATTGCATTGATATATACAGCCCAATCAATCGCAACGCATATCTGGCGGCCCGTGAAGCTGTCGATGCGACCCTAACGGCAGCAAAGTATATAGAAGACGGTAGCCATTTTGCTTATGCGCTGGTTAGACCACCGGGTCATCACGCCAGTCATGATTCGTTTGGCGGCTACTGTTATTTCAACTCGACTGCAATTGCAACGCAATACCTTGCGGGATCGGGCAAAGTGGCGATACTTGATCTGGATTATCACCATGGCAATGGACAGGAAGATATTTTTTATAAAAGGGACGATGTGCTGACGGTTTCGATCCACGCCGACCCAGCTTTTGAGTACCCTTACTTTAGCGGCTATAAAGAAGATACTGGCGAAGCGTCAGGTGCGGGGTATAACCTCAATATACCGCTGAAACGGGGTATTGGTGGCCCTGAGCACCTCAAGGCGTTACATAAAGCAATTAAAAAAATACAAAATTTCAAACCAGATGTGTTGGTCATTGCGCTGGGTCTGGATACTGCTCAGAATGACCCTTCAGGTACTTGGAACTTGATCGCCGATGACTTTCACGCCAATGGCCTTGCACTCGGCGCACTTCACTATCCAACGCTGGTTGTTCAGGAAGGGGGCTATGACTGTACCGTGCTGGGGAAAAACGCCCTCGCTTTCCTCAGTGGCATGTGGAAGGGGTTTGAGAAAAGACAAAGTTAAAGGCAGCAGTGACAATGATATTTAATTTTTCTTAGTAGTCCTGGCTATATTAAAACGCTTACGCTAGTGGCGGCGTTTTTTCCCGCTTGCAGGGTTTTGCAATTATTTCTAGGTAGAAAGATTCAAGCCCCTCAGACTCAGCCCAACTAATCGACTTACTAATTTCAGAGAGATGAACAACTTCACTTCTGGCTTCATCTGCACCAAAGCGGCAGTCAAATCCCCAGTACTCAGCGCCTTCAGGTAAAGCCTTGCGACGTTCCCGTTTTATGTATTTATTGACTTCATGCTTAAACGCCTCGAACAATCTAGGCGTTTTAATTTTTTTGTGTGTGGCTAAAAATGTTTTTTTCATAATACTCACATGTTTTTTTATAGAGGTGACAAACGTATTTTATTTACGTTATGACTGAATTTTTTTAGACACTTGACGTTTTTTTAATTTGAGGGCGCGATTTTTTTCACTTGCCGCAGCAACAGCCGAGCCAATATGTTCTTCACCACGAATTTTAGCTAATTGAACTTGTTTTTCTCTTTGGCTAAAACGTTGGCGCTGTGCCGGTGTTGTTTTATCAAAGCAATGTGGACAACTCACACCGGGCGTATATTTTTCACTACGCTTATCTTCATCTGTTATGGGTAAACGGCAGGCGTGACATTGGTCGTAACTGCCTTTTTCTAACGAGTGATTAACACTTACTCGATTATCAAAGACAAAACACTCACCTTCCCATAGTGATTCATCTTGTGGCACGGTTTCAAGATATTTTAGAATACCACCCTGTAAATGATAAACCTCATCGAAACCTTGTTCTTTTAAATAGGCTGTGGATTTTTCACAACGAATACCACCGGTACAAAACATCGCAACTTTTTTATGCTTGCTGGGCGAAAGTTGCTGTTTAACATAATCAGGAAATTCACGAAACGATTCAGTGGCAGGATCCAGAGCATTTTTAAATGTGCCAATAGACGTTTCATAGGCATTGCGTGTATCAACGAGCGTTACGTCCGGATCAGAAATTAATGCATTCCAATCTTCTGGTTTAACATACGTGCCGACTACTTGATTGGGATCAATACCTTCAACGCCCATGGTGACGATTTCTTTTTTTAATTTGACCCGCGTTCGATAGAAGGGCATGTCGGCATCGTAGGATTTTTTGTGGCGAAGATCGGCTAAACGAGTATCTGATTTTAGCCAGCTCAATAAAACATCGGTGGATGCTTGGCTGGCGGCGACGGTGCCATTAATGCCCTCACGGGCTAATAAAAGCGTGCCTTTTACATTATTCTTCAGCATGAGATCTAATAATGGTTGGCGTAATTCTTTGAAGTCTTCAAGAATAACAAAGTGATATAAGGCTGTAATAACGACCTGTGGCATAGTGTCTGACCTGTTTTCTGCTAGCTGGAACGTAAATCCAGTGCATAATTAAAAATTGTATTATACATCAGGCAAGTTCTGATGGCATATACAAATAAAAATTTATTTTAACGCTACAATCTTGTAGCACGGCTCATATTTCTTACCATCCAGCTTCATTCTCTTTTGTTCAACAAATGAGGCCAGCAAGGTATCAATGTGCTCCATGATCTCGGCATCACCTTGTATTTCAAAGTGACCGTGTTTCTCAATGGCACGGACGCCTTCTTCTTTAACGTTACCCGCGACGACGCCGGAAAATGCACGGCGAAGATTGGCAGCGAGTAGATGCTTATCTTGATTGGCATGTAATGCAAGGTTGCGCATATTTTCGTGCGTAGGATTAAAGGGATGCTGGAACTCGTCATCAATTTTAAGTAGCCAATTAAAATAGTAGGCATCTTTTTGTTGTTTGCGGAATTCACGTACTTCGTTGATGCCGTGTGAAATTCTTTCGGCAACTTTTTGTGGGTTATCAATAATAATTTCGTAACAGTTTTGCGCTTGTTCACCGAGCGTCGCACCGATAAAGTCGTTGATGCCTTCAAAATATTGTTTGGCACTCTTTGGTCCAGTGAAAATCAGTGGAAAAGGAATGTGTTTATTCTCTGGGTGTAATAACACACCAAGTAGATAAAGAATTTCTTCTGCTGTGCCCACGCCACCCGGGAAAACCAGAATGCCATGACCCATGCGTATAAAGGCTTCGAGTCGTTTTTCGATATCCGGCATGATGACCAGATCGTTAACAATCGGGTTGGGTGACTCGGCCGCGATAATGCCAGGCTCAGTAATACCAAGGTATTGGCCATTGGTGATACGTTGTTTGGAATGACCAATGGTGGCACCTTTCATCGGGCCTTTCATGACACCAGGGCCACAGCCAGTGCAAATGTTCAGGCCACGCAAGCCTAGCTGATAACCAACTTCCTTGGTGTATTCATATTCATTGCGGCTGATGGAATGCCCCCCCCAACAAACAACCAGTTTTGGATCACCTTCTGGTTGCATGATGTTGGCATTCCTAAGGATGTGGAACACGGCATTGGTAATGCCTTCTGAAGTATTGAGATCAAAGTTTGGGTTAGCGTTAATTTCATCAGAAACGAAAATGACATCGCGTAATACTGAGAATAGGTGTTCGTTTATGCCCTTGATCATTTCACCATCAACAAAGGCATGTGCGGGCGCATTGCGCAATTCGAGTTTGATACCACGCTCTTGCTGCACCACGCGGATATCGAAAGACTCATAGCGCTCCATGAGTTCCTTACCATCATCAAGCTTGCTGCCAGAATTGAGTACCGCCAGTGAGCAATTACGTAATAGCTTATATAATCCGCCCTTGCTGGTATCGAGTAATTTAGCGACTTCAGCTTTGGAAAGGAGGGCTAAGCGGCCTACTGGCGATATTCTTGCATCGATGACGTTGTATTTCATTTGTTACCTGCATTTATTAAAGGGATTGATAAAAAGGGTCAGACAGTTTGTTTACTCTGTTTGTTCGGCTTCGCGGCGTCGTTCTTGGCGTTCTTGTTCTTCGATACGGGCAGCTTCGATAACGTCGATAACAGCGTCGACATCCACGTCTTGTAAATCTTCTTCGAATTGACCGGTTAGTTCGCTGTCGGCATGTAATGCGCCATCTTCATACAACGCCCAAATTTCTTTTGCGTAACGGGTATCGAGTAACTCAGGTGCGAATTGGCCATAGTAACGTCGCATGTTATTGATGTCGCGCGTTAGCATTGACTCAGCATTGTTATTACCTGCTGCATCAATCGCTTGAGGTAAATCGATAATAACTGGCCCTTGTTCATCCACCAGTATATTAAATTCTGAAAGATCGCCGTGAATCAGACCGACATGAAGCATGCGCACGACGTATTGCATTACGAGTGCATGATCGGCGATGGCTTTTTCGGCGCTCATGGTGATATCACCAAGGCGGGGTGCAACGTCACCGTCTGTATCGGTGATTAACTCCATTAACAACACGCCATCAAGGCAATCGTAGGGTTGGGGAACACGAACACCTGCGCCAGCAAGGCGGAACAGTGCATCGACTTCGGCGGTTTGCCAGGTTTCTTCTTGTTGTTTACGGCCAAACTTTGAGCCTTTTTCCATGGCACGTTTGCGGCGACTGTTACGGACTTTACGGCCTTCTTGATAAAGAACGGCTTGTTTGAAGCTCCGTTTGATCGCTTCCTTGTAGACTTTGGCGCAACGGATCTCAGATCCGCTTCTTACGACGAAGACATCGGCTTCTTTGCCACTCATTAAGCGGCCGACGACTTCGTCTACCAGACCGCTTTCAACTAGTGGAATGATGCGTTTAGGGGTTTTCATGAGTGAGATATTACGCTATTTCAGTGAATAAATGGGGGCAGAGCTCGACTTTTTCAGGATGGATCACCTTATATCATTGAGGATTAATCAGAGTATCGTTTTAATTTGTGACTTATTGCCGGTTCCACGCGTCTATATTGGTATTGGCGTAATTTACAGCTTCTTGAAGAATGAGGAATGAGGAATGTTTAATGTCTGAGAAAAATGAAAAACAACTCGGTCAGCTATTTTGTGAGCAGGTACAGCAACTGGACGACAAGACAGCGAGCCAAGATGTAGTTGAGCAGGTTGTGGCATATACAAACAGGCAGACGGGTTTGCGCGATATCATTGAATTATTTTTTGCATCAACATTTGCAGTGTTATTGGGCTGGGCAGGGGTATTAAGTGTAAAAACACAGAAAACATTTATGCCATCGGCACAGAAATCAACAATAAACGACGGCGATAATAAAAAACCATAACTATTGGAGAATTACTATGACACAAGAAATAAATGTTTGGTCTGAAACAATACTGACTATTATGACAAGTATCTGGGGTAAGGTTGCGGCGTTTTTGCCAAACCTGTTTGCAGCGATGGTACTGTTAGTCGCCGGTTATTTTATTGCTAAAAGTATTGGATTTATTTTAACTAAAGTACTGACTAAAGTCGGGTTCGATAAATTAAGCGATAAAGTTGGTGTGAGTGATACATTAACACGTGCGGGCATTGAGCGGAGCTCAGCAGGTATTATAGGTACCATTGGCTTCTGGATTATTATGTTGGCATTCCTTATCTCTGCGACAGAGTCATTAGGGCTTCCAAATATTTCTGCCACAATGAATGAATTTATTTTGTATTTACCGCAAGTCATTGCAGCCGCCGTACTGTTAATTTTCGGTTTGTTTTTGGCTGGTTTTGTGCGCGATCTAGTGAATAGTAGTGCCGAAGGTATTGGTATCGTGTATGCGAAACAGTTAAGCACAGCGGCTTATGGCATCCTATTTATTATTGTTTTGTCTTTGGCCATTAATCAGCTTGATATTGATACATTATTGCTTAATTTAATCTTTTCGATCTTGATTGCTGCACTTGGCGTTGCGGTCGCCTTGTCCTTAGGTTTAGGAACAAGAGACTTATCTACCAGTATAATGGCAGGCGTGTATGCTAGAGATCTGTATAAAGAAGGCGATCAAATTAAGGTCGGTGATGTTGAGGGTATAGTTGAGCAAGTTGGTACAGTTAAAACCACGATCAAATGTAAAAATGGCTCGCGCGTAAGTTTGGCAAACACGGTACTGATTACATCAACAGTGAGTGTAAGCTCGTAAAGAAAAGTAATTGAGCTGAACCGGTATGATTATGTATCGGTTCGCTTGTTGTTTTTTATGTCGCATTAAATATTCTAACAAATAGAGCCATATTATATTGTCGACAGAAGATAAAATTAGCGATCTTACGTTGGTCAAACAAGCATTATCTGAATTACCGTATGTAACAACATCGTATGCAAAATTGATGGTGCGTTACCAACGGTTACTCAGACATGTTTGTACCGGTGTGCTGATTAATCATTCATCTTTGGATGATAGTGTCCAGGATGTAATGCTTAAGGTCTTTCATAAGCTGTCCAATTTTGAGGAACGCGCTTCTTTTAAGACCTGGTTGATGAAAATTGCAGTCAATGTTTGTATCTCTTATAACCGAAAAGCATTACGTGAAGCCGGTTATATCGTTGAGGCAAATGATCACTTGAAGGAATCTGTTGCAAGTGAGGCTGTTCCTGTTACAGAAGGAGATTCATTTCAGAATTTGATTCAAGCACTAAACGAAGAAGAACGACAAATTATCACTTTAAAGTTCGTTGCTGAGATCGAGTTTAAAGAGATCGCTCATATACTCGACTTAGGATTAAGTGCCACTAAGATGAGATATTATCGTGCAATTGAGAAATTAAAGGTATCTGGTCAATTTGTTAGTAAGTAAGAAAGCGGCCAGATAATAATTGTGGCATGCTAGGGAGAACTGCTTACGGTAGAAGTACAACTAATCATAATACTGTTATAGATGTTCAGTCACATAGGCCGGTATCAGTAACGACTAAAGAAATAACTAGGAGAATTAATAATGAAAATTGCAATATTATCGCGTAATAAAAAGCTCTACTCGACTCGTCGTTTAATCGAGGCCTGCGAACAGCGAGGCCATGAGCCGCAAGTGCTTGATATTATGCGTTGTTACATGGAAGTAGTGCCGAGTAAACCTGAAGTACACATTAAAGGTGAAGTGCTTAATGCCTTTGATGCTGTTATTCCGCGTATTGGTGCGTCCGTTACTTTTTATGGTACGGCTGTATTAAGGCAGTTTGAAATGATGGGCGCATTTCCGCTCAATGAATCAGTCGCGATTTCCCGTTCGCGTGATAAATTGCGTTCTTTACAGTTGCTTTCACGTAAAGGTGTTGGCTTGCCGATTACGGGCTTTGCTCATGGCCCTGATGATATTCAAGATTTGATCAAGATGGTGGGTGGTGCACCGCTGGTTATAAAATTACTGGAAGGTACACAAGGAATCGGCGTGGTATTAGCCGAAACGAAAAAAGCCGCAGAAAGTGTCATCGAGGCTTTCATGGGTTTAAAAGCGAACATCATGGTACAGGAATACATTAAAGAATCCGGTGGTGCCGATATTCGCTGCCTAGTTGTGGGTGACAAAGTTGTTGCAACTATGATGCGTCAGGGACTGCCTGGTGAATTTCGTTCTAATCTGCATCGAGGCGGTTCGGCTAAATTAGTTAAAATCAGCCCTGAAGAGCGAGCCACTGCCGTTAAAGCAGCAAAAGTGATGGGCCTTAATGTTGCTGGCGTAGATTTGTTGCGTTCGGCGCGCGGACCATTAGTGATGGAAGTGAACTCTTCACCGGGTCTTGAAGGTATCGAAAATGCGACGGGCAAAGACATCGCTGGCATCATCATCGACTTTATCGTAAAGAATGCTAAACCTAATAAGACGAAGACTAAAGGTAAAGGTTAGTCGAGTAGCAAGCTGGGGTCAGAGAATAAACGTTTCTCTGACCCCACTTTATCTAATTTTATAGCCAGCGCACTCGTCTGAATAGATACAACATCGTAAACGCGATACCTGACATGACCGATAACAGCACGTAATAACCGTGCTGGCTTTTTAGCTCTGGCATGTTTTCAAAGTTCATGCCGTATATGCCCACCAGCAATGTCAGTGGCACAAAAATCACAGTAACGATGGTCAGCACTTTCATGATCTGATTAAGGCGGTGGCCATTCAGGCTGATATAGGCTTCGATAAGATCAGTGATGACTTGTTGGTAAACTGCAGAGAGACTGCTAAACCGTTCTATAAGCGCGTAAATTTCATTGAATTTATCATGTTGCTGTTGATTGGTTTTACTCAGGTGTTGATCAAGGCTTTTGAATACATTGACGTAGTAGGCAAGGATCCGATGCATTTTGCGCAGCCCAGTATTGTAACCCACTAGTTCTTTCATTAGCGTATCGGTTGGGCTATCAAAAAGTTCGTCTTCGATAATGTCCAGACGTTGCTCGAGATCCAGTAATACTTTGCCATAACGCTGTGCGACACGTTCACTCATTGAAGCCACAATCGACAAGGGTGATGCGTCAGTGCTGTTACTGTCAATAAGTGATTGCCAGAGTTTTGCAAGGTAGGGTGATTGTTTGGAATGACGCGTAATCAAAAAACGTTCGCCTGCGAACATCGCAAGTTGCAGTGTACTGAAATCAAGTGTGTCAGATTCCGCATCCAATGGCTTAAGTAATAAATAAATATAATTATCAAACGCATTAAAGCTGGGTGGATGTCGATCGCGTTGCGCTTCATTGATGGCGACTTTATCCAGGTTAAAATGTTCAGTTAAAAACTGCCGCTCTTCATCAGGCGCTTCGTCATAAAGGTCGATCCAGATCCAGCTATTAGAATTTTCCTGCCATTGTTGTATTAACTCTTTACCACCCAGTTGAGTGGCATTGTCTTGGCATAACATAATCTGCATCATACGGGTGCTCCTTTATTGTCTTCATCATCACTGCGAACATTAAGTTGTTCGAGGCCGCTGCGTATATGCAGATCGCGTTGTGGGTATGGAATTTCAATACCATTTTCATGGAAGCGATCCCATATCCCTAATAATACTTCACTTAATACATTGGAACGGCCATTAGGTGGATCATCAATCCATACTCTTAGTTCCAGATCGACCGAACTATCACCAAAGCCTTTTACCAAACATTTTGGCTCAGGTTTTTGCTGTATGCGGGGTGTTGCCATAGCGGCTTCGACACAGAGTTTTATCGCAAGGCGCACATCAGCTTTATAGTGAATACCGATGGGTAATCGTAGTCGAACAAAATTATCACTGTATGACCAGTTTTCAACTCTGTCTGTAATCAGTGTTTCGTTAGGAATAAGGTGCTCAATGCCGTCACGGGTAATCACCGACACATAGCGCGCACCTAGGTGATTAATCCAACCGAAGGAGTTGCCGATGGCAATCACGTCGCCAGGCTTTATAGAGTGGTCCATGAGCAAAATAACGCCACTGACCAAGTTGGAAAATATTTTTTGTAAGCCGAAACCCAAGCCAACACCGAGTGCGCCACCAAATACCGCCAGTGCGGTCAGGTCAATGCCGACAGCTGAAAAAGTAATGACAAAGGCGGCCGTTATTAAACCAACGTATAACAGTTTTACGCTGAGCACGCGCATTGCCGGCGTTACATTCTCAGAACCTTCAAGCCGGCGGTCGAGGAAGGTTGACAGTACGTTAGCCAGCCACAGAGATAACCAGAGCGAAATACCCGCTTTAATAATAATCAGTGGTGACAGGCGGACAGATCCTATGGTGAATGAGAGGCTGTCGATGACGTTAAGGACAGGTTCTAACCAGTTGAAAATATTGAGTATTGCGAATGTCCAAGCGATGACAGCAAAGGTACGTGCGGCAGTTTTATTTTTTAAAAGTTTTGATGCGATGCGGATAACCAACCAGGCGCTAAGTAAACTAGCGACAGGGACCAAAAGGTTTTGTGATCGGCCCAAGTGTTCGTAGACGCCAATGGCAAGCCATTGCAAAATCAGCCACACCAAGGTGTTGGCGAATTCATTTAGAACGACAATAAATTTGTTGAAGCTGACCATGCGGCCACTGGCCATACTTAAACGGATAAGCGCGCGTTGCAGTTGTGGTGTGAGAAACCAGCGTGCAAGGATAAAAACACCGGCAATGATGGCAAGCTGGATCCAGAATTCAGGGGAAAATAGAGCAGTTTGTAACAGCTCAAATTTTTCTATGAAGATAGATTTTATCGAACTTGGATCAGGCCCGTTTGCCATTTGAATTAAACCTTTCTTTATTTTTATCGAGTGATTTGATTATGAATCACCTAAATCAGGAGTGCTACTACAATTAAAGGCTTTTAAATAAAAGGGTTAAGCGCATAATAGTCGCGTGTATTAGGCGTCGTGAATATTAGCATTAATCCGGACAGCAGCATCAAAGGGGTAGCGGAATGCTTTACAATAATTGATGATAAAGTCATCAAGATGACAGCCTTTTTACTCAACAAAGATTGTCATATGTAAAATTAAGGAATGATCAATGACATCAGATTTATTTAGCTTTTCCTCTGAGCTGAGCACCACACAGCGCATTTTCCTTGTGCTGGCTATTGCGGCCACTGCGCATCTGACAGTGTTAACCATTCGCCATTTAATGCGGCGGTTAACAACGACGGGTGCCATTCTGAGCTGGACGAAATTTCGAACCCTGACCGGCCTAATCACCAGCACCCTGATTTTTACACTTTACTTTATTACAGCGGGTCTGGTACTTCGCGAGTTTGGGGTGTCGTTAACGGCTTATCTCGCCAGTGCTTCCATCGTAGGACTTGCCATTGGTTTTGGTTCACAAGGCCTTGTACAGGATGTAGTGACTGGGTTGACGGTGATTTTTTCCGATTTATTTCAAATCGGTGATCTCGTCGAGGTCTCTGGTCAAATCGGCTTGGTACAAAGCATTGGTATGCGGTTTACAGTTTTATTGAACCCGCTTGGCGCGCAAGTTTTCATACCCAACCGGACGTTATCGAATGTCATCATTTACCCGCGTGGTTATGTGCGCTGTCTTGCTGATATCTCACTCTCAAATGAAGACGAAACCGCTAAGCAGATGTTAGCAAAGATTGACGCCATCACGCAGGGATTCGTTAAACAGTTTCAGGGTATTATCCGAGATAAACCGGAGATTGAGTCGCAGGTTACTACTCAGGCTGGACGCGTCTATTTGCGTGTCAAATTCCGCATTTGGCCAGGGCGCAGCGGGCCTATCGAGAATGCTTACAAGCAGGAAATAGTGCAGGCACTAAAGGCATTAGACAGTGATTATGCCGATTGGATGGTCAGCATAAATAACGAAGTCGGTGAGGAACCAACGACAATCCAACCTTACCGCTTACCACCTGAATTGCGACGCCTGAAAAGGGCTAATAGCAAGAAAGTAAAAGCGGATAAAGCGGTCAGTGACAAACAATAATCATTTGCTTTAGTATGTCAATAATACAATTATAAAGAATCGATAAATGGATAACGACAAATTAGACAAAATAGTAGCCGAGGCCCATAAGGCCAAGGACAAGCGTGAGTTAGGTTATCGCGAGCGGGCGCTGAAAATGTACCCTCATATTTGTGGACGCTGTGCAAGGGAATTTTCTGGAAAAACGTTGCGAGAGTTGACGGTGCATCATCGAGACCATAACCACGATAACAATCCTGCCGATGGCAGTAACTGGGAATTATTGTGTGTGTATTGTCACGATAACGAACACCAACGCCAGCAAGTGGCCGTTCAAAGCTTAGGCGGTTCAGCAGCAGATAAATCTAATACCGCAACCCATAATCCCTTTGCTGATCTTAAGGCGATGATGGATAAAAAATAAAAGAGCTCAGAAATAACAAGGGTCTTTATCGTTAATAATAAAAACAGGAGAGTTTAAGATGCATAATGACAATGTAAACGATGCAATGGGTAAATTGATCTTACGTTTAACCGTGGCAGGTCTGATGTTGTTTCATGGTGTTGCGAAAATAATGAACCCGGGATCACTTGATTTTATTGGCAGCACGTTGTCATCGGCAGGGTTGCCAACGGTGATCGCGTATGGTGTTTTTGTTGGAGAGATTGTTGCGCCATTGATGATTATCATTGGACTCTATACTCGCGTAGGTGGCCTGCTTATTGTCGCTAATATGTTATTCGCGATTTTTCTGGCGCACTCAGCGGAAATTTTGAGTCTTGGAAAACACGGTGGATGGGCGATTGAGCTACAAGCCTTCTATTTGTTCGGCGGCCTTGCTATTGCTATGTTGGGTAGTGGAAAGTTCGCGATTAAGTCTGACTGAAATAAAATAAACAAGGGGTTAGTGACAAACCAGCGTCATTCGTATTTCCTTTCGTCATGGATCCCTTCCATATTAGGAGATAGAGCGATGAATGAAAGCAATAGTAGTATAAAGCGCTATAGCAAAGCTCAGTGGTCGTTTTTTTGGGCGGGGATTACATTTGGTATTGCGCAAATTGTTTATATGGCCGGTCTTTGGATAGAAAAGGTGCAGGCAGGTAAGACGCCTTCCTTAAAACCTATTACGGTGACCACCGATCTCGGTAAGATGTTTCGAAGTATGGAAGTTTCATTTTACCGTTTATTCGATCTCCCTGATTTTGAACTTTACGGAAAAGCCCTTGATGGCGTCGCAGCAGCAGGCGGCGCTTTCGTGCCGGGCATTGGTTGGCCAATCGTAGGAATGATCATCGGTGGCTGGTTAGTGACGCGGATGGAAAAAGAAAGTCGCTCCTGGGTTTATTACCCTCCTAAGGTTTTGTTGATTTCATTTATTGGTGGGATGCTGTTTAGTTATGGAACGCGCTTGGCGGGTGGTTGTACATTGAATCATTTAATGGGCGGGATCCCATTAATGAATATACATTCGTTTGTTACCGTATTCTTTATGGCGATTGGTGGGGCAATTGGATTCTATGTGCTTAGCCGAGTCGGCATGGCATCTTATTTTAAACATCAGGAAACGCATTCCTATGTATGTGGCAATGATCCGGGTGAGTCAGCAACTTGTCCATCAGGTAAGAAAGGGACAAGTAATCCGCTTTACTGGTTTGGTTTAGTCTTTGCTCTCTTGTTTGTTGGCATTGCTCTTTATGGTGGTTTTTTCAATCCTGAAAGCTTGCAACACCTAAAGAAAGGTGAATTGGTTGATTTTGGTAAGTCAGTCGATAGTAAGGGTTGGTATTACGTCATATTGACGTTGGCGGCCGGTATTATTGGTGGGGTTGGTCTTGCCAAGAGCGGCATGGGTACTGAGTGCGCACTGGTTTCATGGGAAGCAGGTGGCATGATGAAAAAACATGATGGCTTTTACGCCAAAATGGGTGTGCCACGGATCACTCGTACACTGATGCGTAGTTACTTGCCGATGATAGGGTTGATGGCGCACTGGGTGGTGATGCTTGGTTTTATTGTGATTGCCTGGATATTCTTTGATGTGGCTCCAGGTTTTTCTGGCGCGCTTAAGTTTCAGACTACCGCAGGAAATTTGATAGGTGGTGTATTGCTGGGACTCGGTGCGGTAATGTTAATTGGTTGCGAAATTCGTTCCTATATGCGGATCGGCATGGGCTATCTTAATACGCTGGTTGGTTTTATGGGTTTCGCAATTGGCTATTTGCCATTTACATTGAACTACGCAGCACACAAAGACTTCTTGTCTTCGTCATTGATGATCGAAACCTATAAATGGTATGAATATATCGCACCTGAAAGTGTTGCAGGACAGAAAGCAATCCTTGCATTGTGGTGGTTAGTGCTGATGATTGGTTTGCTATATATAATCAAGATCGGCGCAAGAAATATTGGTGCATCAACCAGTAGTCTTGTTCATAAAAGCACTGAAGATGTTCAAAATGAAATTGATGAAAAAGGTCGGCAACAAGGCGGCAGTATTGATGGTGTAAGTGTGCCAGCGCCTGCGAGCGTTTAAAAAAGTAATGTTGTCGTTAAAGGATTTATACAAGGAATGAAAGATGTCAAAGGATGATGATTACAAGGGAAAAAATCTGGTCGTTTGTTGTGATGGAACGGACAACGAGTTCGGCGAAGACAACACTAATGTCGTGCGTCTGCTTTCACTCACGCTTAAACAGAATGCGGAGCAGCTTGTTTTCTATGAGCCGGGGTTGGGGACTTTTCCAGCCCCGGGCGCTGTCTCCCCGTTACAGAAATGGCTAACGAAGAAATTAGGGTCAGCGTTTGGCTATGGCCTGACGCAGAACATGGCAGTTTGTTATGAGTTTCTAGTAGAGCACTACAAACGCGGCGATCGGATTTACCTGTTTGGTTTCAGTCGTGGTGCGTATACTGCACGTGCGTTAGCAGCCTTGATCCATGTCTGCGGACTGATGCACACGAAGAATCATAATTTGGTACCGTATGCGATAAAGCTTTTTGAGTCTGAAGCGAGCAAAGCAAAAAAAATCAATGAAAAAGAAGAGCTGCTCACCGGTAAGAAACAACCCCTGAAACTGGCGGTTTGTGATGAGTTCAAGCGTGTCTTTTGCGTCACACCCGACATTCATTTTCTCGGTGTTTGGGATACTGTTTCCAGTGTAGGCTCAATTTTTGATCCTTATAATTTACCGCATACACGCTGGAATCCGAGTGTTAAAACCGTTAGGCATGCAATTTCAATTGATGAAATGCGTAAGTTTTTTCGAACCAATCTCTGGTCGACGTCAAAGAAACAGCGCACTAATGTTAAGCAGGTTTGGTTTGCCGGTGTGCATGCTGACATCGGTGGTGGCTATGCCGAAAATGAAAGTGGCCTAGCCAAAATCACACTGAAATGGATGCTCGATGAAGCAAAAACCGCAGGTCTTTTGATCGACGAAACGCAGCTGCCAACAGTCTTTCCGACAGAGACCAGTGAATCAAAACAGTCACCGCCGGATCCTTGTGCCAAAATGCACAACGAACTGGAAAAATGGTTTTGGAAAATGATGCAGTGGGTACCACGGCGTTATTGGCTCCGCGACGAAGAGACGGGAAAATATACAAGACACTGGGATTGCTCATCGGATCCCTTGATGCGACCAATTCCAGAGGATGCTGATATTCATCCTACAGTGTTTGAACGCATGGAAAAGCTGCCAGACTATAACCCCAAAAATTTGCCGACTAAGTTGTAGTCTTGGACATTATCAATCAGGTCTTTTATTCTCATGAGAGGATGTTCAGGCATCAATCATAAATTACGATAACGGTTTTTAGGAGAACAACTATGTTTCTGTTACGCAGTTTTACAGGATTCGTTTTATGTTTATTGGTTTCATTTGCTTACGCGAACCCTTATCAATCTTACCCGGTTCAACGAACGCATCCACAACAAGCATCACCAGCCGATTTATTAAAACAAGGTATTGAGCAACTGACGAATTATCTAGCTAGCCCCAGTGGTCCAAATAAACCACCACTTGAGGCTTTTTTGGAAAATACGATTGCCCCATTTTTTGATTTTGAATATATGACGAGGTGGGCCGCAGGCGCACAGGCACGTGACATGACAGCGCAGCAAGGGGCTGCCCTTGAACAAAAGCTACGCCGACTTTTTATGGCCGCGATGGTAGAAAAGCTTGCTCAGTATCGTCATGGCAAGGTGGTTTTTTTACGGCCTATGGGTAATCCACAAACAGGTGAGTTGGTGCTTCGCGTGTTGGCATACCAACAGGGAACCCCACAACCTCAACGTTTGAGCTTTAGAATGTATCGCAGCCATCGTGGTTGGAAGGTCTATGATGTTTCTGCGAACGGACAAAGTGCATTGGCGTATTATCGGACACAATTTGCTATTGAGGCTCGGCCACAAGTACCACCTTATTATACGCCACCGACTTACCACAACAGTCCATACCAGTACCGCCGTAATTAAATAAGACTAGGGGGACAGTGATGACGACCATAGTCGTACATGGAACCATGGCAATGGGGGCGACTTGGTATCAAAGTGCTTGGGAGGGCGAGGGTTTTCTTGCGGGCTTAAATATCGCGATGCTAGAAACATCCGGCCAGCAAGATATCTGGCAAGTCAATAATGAACACGTTTCAAATTACGCGGCATTGGGCAAGGTCTATGAATGGTCGGGACTGCCGGAAGGGCTCTACCGCGGCATCGCTGCAGGGGAATTGGCTCGGTATCTGAATATCGTTGCTAGTTTAACCGATGAGCCGATTAGGATCATCGCTCACAGTCATGGTTGTAATGTGGTTAAACTGGCCAGCTCATTGCCCGAGCTTTCGCCGCAGGTGATGATCGAGCAGGCCGTGTTTCTTGCCTGCCCACATTTTTATGAAGACCAATACAAACAAGAACAACTGTCTGGCTTGGATCAATTCGACATTCGTAAAGTCCATCAAGGGTATAAGAAAAGCGGCTATCGTTTTCGCTATGCACTCGATCCACAACGTTTCGGGCGTATCCTCAATGTCTATTGCCAACAGGATTCGGTGCAAGTCGATCTTGCTGAAAGTTTTTCAGGCGGCATGGTGCCACTGAACGGCAGTTTCCTCGAGAATGTGATGAAACAACTGACCGATGGTATTTTGGAACTGCCCAGAGCAGCTCGCCAAGACATGGATGATAACGCCAGACAGTGCTATGAAGAACAGGAAGTCTTCGTCGAGCCATCATGCAGCGGTATCCACACGCACAGCGTCATGCATGGATTTATTATGGGTATGTTGGCTGGCAGCTGGCTTAACAGTGGCCTCAGCGTGCAACAGCTACTACAAGAACGTGGCACATTGCCACTACTCGAATGCAGCGACACCGGCGGTTAACTATTTAGAGACAGTGCCAAAACGCTGTTCGGATCCTCCCCTGACTTCTGTTTTATCACCCAGACACTTGCGTATGAGCCTCGCATAATTAAAAAATATTCTTAGCATCAATTACTTAAGCTACCAGCCGAATTGCCGACTATATAACTATGAGTTACGCATAATTGTATTTTGGAGCGCGGGATTATGATGAAAACGTTACGTAAAATAGGGTTGTTGCTGGGCGTGCTTTTCATGTCAGCGTCACTGGGTGCGCAGGACAAGACCTTATTGATATTTTCTGGAATAGAGGGCTCGGTGAATTCTGAGATCTCGATGCAGGTTTTGGAAAAAGCCTATGCCAAATTAGGGTTGCAGATCCAGTATCGGCCGTTACCGGGCGAGCGTGCGCTACGCGCCTCAAATTCTGGGGCCGTTGATGGTGAGGTGTTCAGAATAGCCAATATACAGAAACGTTATAAGAACCTCATTCCGGTACCGACGCCTATCAATTCGCTACAGGCGCTTGCATTTACGAAGGATAAAGATATTGTCCTTCAAGATTGGCAAAGTTTAAAGCGCTATCGTATCGGTATTCAAGGCGGTATTAAATTTGCGGAACGGACTACAAAAGGCATGAATCCCGTTGTCGTTGATACGAATAAACAATTATTTCGTATGCTTGATAGTGGTCGTATCGATGTATTGATTGCTGCTGAGTCTAATGGCCTGAAAACACTCGCTGATCTAAGAATGAAGGGTATCCATGCGCTGCCGCCGCTAATCCAGCCATACCCGCTTTATCACTATCTTCATAAAAAACACGCAGGGTTAGTGGAGCGACTCGATGCGGTTCTGCAATCCATGCAGGCAAGCGGTGAAATTCGGGCGATACGAAAGGCGTATCTTGATCAACTAGGGGTTGTCGAGCGTGGCCACAACTAGCCTGCGATAACATGCCACAGGTAAAGCTTAAGTTTTCAATCGCTACTCGCCTCCTGAAGGTGATCTTGGGTCTATACCTGCTCGTAGCAGTAGTCCTAACCTCAATCCAAATGTACACCGAGTACCAGTTGACGCGTAACACGGTCATGGATGAAATCCAGCAGTTAGAGCAGACTTATGGCCCTGGTTTGGGTAATGCATTGTGGACATTTAATACCGAAGGATTAAATCTACTGCTTATTGGTATGAATGAAATTTCTGCAGTGGCAGGTGTGAAAATTAGTTATGAAAATCGCGTAAGTGAGATGGGAGAAGTAGAAGACCAATCGGGTAAGTTTGTAGTAGTAGAACGTAATAACGAACATATCGTTAGGAAAGCAGTACCTGCGTTTACGACCTATATCAAGCATGAGTTTCCTATTTTTTACCGGGATGGCGAAAGTAATGAGATAGAAGTTGGGTATGGTGTCATCTATACAAGTACACGTATTATCTTTAACCGAGTCAAGGATGGCTTTTTGCTCATTCTGGTGGGGGCTATGTTAAATATATCGTTTCTCGGGATTATCTTTATTTATTTTATTCGGCGTTTGCTGGCTAAGCCACTGGGTGAATTGGCGTTGGCGACAGAGACAGTCGATATGAATAATCTCACTGCTAGTCAAATAAATCTGGATAGTCGGGAAAATGATGAACTGCATGTTTTGCAAAACGCCTTTAATAATATGCTGATTAAATTGGCATCATCAAAGCAGCAGCTTGATAGTTACAACAGTAAACTGGAAGAGGTAGTCGAAGAACGTACCAAAAGTTTGAAAACAGAGGTTAAGGTGCGCAAAGAGGCGCAACGGACTGCTGAAAAAGCTAATGAACTGAAGGGTATGTTTATTGCCAATACTAGTCATGAAATCAGAACACCGATGACCAGTATCTACGGTATGGTTAAATTGTTGGGGATGACTAAATTGGAAACTGAACAGCACGAACAGCTTGAGCTCATTGAGCGAAACTGTGAACGGTTATTGGCCATTATTAATGACGTCCTCGACTTTTCCAAGCTCCAATCAGATAGTGTCACACTTCATGTTAAACCCTTTAATACTATTACGTGCGTGTCTGAGGTAGTCGAGTCCTTGCGAGTATTAGCGGATAAAAAGCAGATAAAAATTCTTGTCGATGCGAACGATGTACCAGAGACGATGCATAACGATGAAGCAAAATTAACTCAAGTACTCGTCAACCTAATTGGTAATGCTATCAAGTTTACCAATGAAGGGCGCATAAAGGTTAGTGTAGAACGAGACAAGCAAGATAACGGTTTAATTCGATTCACCGTAATGGATACGGGTATTGGCATACCGGAGTCGTCCTATTCAGAGCTGTTTGACGAATTCACCCAAGTCGATGGTAGTGCTACACGACAGCATAGTGGAACGGGCTTGGGTCTGGCTATCGCGAAAAAGTACATTGAGGCGATGGGCGGGGAAATATCGGTAGAGAGTAAGCTTGGCGAAGGCAGTAGCTTCTCTTTTACTATTTTGACTGAAAAGCAATAAAAGAGGAAGATGCATAAAATAGCCTGACGTCGTATTTTGAGTACTTCGCCCCTTTTTTATTGAGTACTTCGCACCTTTTTTTTGAGTCACGCTGATCTTATACTGTGGATTGCGATAACCCTGATTCGCCATGGTGCAGTCAAGCAATAGGAATCCCCGCTCATGTCAAAACGATTAAGTGTCACCCTTTTATTACTGGCGATAGTCATCAGTGTTTTAGCAGGTGTTATGTACTGGCAATCATTGCCGTCTAGCGCAAAACCAATGGGGCCACCACCGGCCTTGATAGCCTCAACAGAAGTTGAGCAGGCCGCTTGGCAACCATCCGTCAGAGCAGTGGGTTCACTGGTCGCAGTTAATGGCATTGAAGTAAGTAATGAAGACGATGGCATTGTGAGTAGTATTGACTTCACCTCTGGGCAAACAGTTGAGAAAGGTCAGGTTTTGCTTAGACTTGATGATGCAGTCGATGTTGCCGCACTTGAAGCTTTGCGTGCTGAACGTCGGCTTGCCGAAATACAGTTCAAGCGAGCGAGTGATCTGATAAAGAAACGCGTTATATCAAATTCCGAATTCGATGAAGCCGAAGCGCGTTACGATGCATCGCGGGCACACGTGAAACAGCAACAAGCCGTTATCAATCGCAAAGTCATTTACGCACCATTCTCGGGGCTTACTGGTATTCGACAAGTCAATCTTGGTCAGTACTTGAAAGCGGGTGCAGACATCGTAAGTTTGCAAACACTTGATCCAGTGTTTGTCGATTACACATTGCCGGAACGTTACTTATCACGTATTAAAGTAGGGCAGGCAATCGAAGTTAAGCTCGATGCGTTGCCCGGGCAAATCATTAAGGGAACGGTCAGCGTTATAAATGCGGGCGTCGATACCGGCAGTCGCACGATCAAAGTACGTGCAACCTTGAATAATCCTGAGCAGAGTATGCGCCCAGGTATGTTCGCACAGGTTGAGACCATTACTGGTGACCCCGAGCCTGTGTTAATCCTGCCGACGGCATCAATCAGTTTTAATACCTACGGTAATTTCGTGTATGTCATTAACGAAGGTGAAAAAGGACAGCTCACAGTTAAACGCACCCCCGTCGAAACAGGTGAGACGCGCAATGGCCGTGTTGCAGTGAAAAACTTAGCAGCCGGAACAAAGGTGGTGCGAGCTGGTATGGTGAAATTACGTGATGGTGTGCCAGTTAAAGTCGATAACCAAATCAAGCTCGATGATGTAGAGATCGACGGACAATGAAATTCACTGACATCTTCATCCGCCGGCCAGTGCTGGCGACGGTCATCAGCCTGCTGATTCTGTTGCTTGGTATACGTTCATTCGATTTACTCGAGGTACGCCAGTTTCCACTAATTAAGAACACGGTGATCTCAGTCACCACTTCCTACCCAGGCGCAAGTTCGGAGCTGGTGAAAGGCTTCATTACCACACCGTTACAACAAGCAATGTCTGAAGCGAATGGTATCGATTTTATTTCATCGACGAGTTCGCAGGGGCGTTCAACCATTCAGGCACAGATGCGTCTTAACTATGACCCGAATGCAGCCATTGCCGAGATTCAGGCCAAGGTCGCAAGTAAGCGTGGCGAATTGCCTGCGGAAGTGCGGGACCCCGTACTTGAATCAACGACGGGTGATAGTACTGCGCTCATGTACTTGGCATTCTTCAGTGACAGTGTGCCTCGTCCACAAATCAGTGACTATGTATTACGCGTTGTGCAGCCGCAATTGCAAGCATTACCCGGTGTTGCTAAGGCGCGTTTGTTTGCCTCACAGTTTGCGATGCGTATTTGGCTCGATCCATTGCGAATGGCCGCACTGAATGTAACGGGTGAAGATGTCGTGAACGTCTTGCGTGATAATAATTATCAAGCTGGTATCGGTGCGACCAAGGACAAGTACCAGTCAATTAATTTGACGGCGACCACAGATGTTAACTCACCGGAATATTTTCAAAAACTTGTTATTCGTAGTGATAAAGGCAGTTTGGTACGATTACAAGATATCGCTGTGGCTGAACTTGGTGCCAATGATTACGACACCACAACTTGGTATAAAGGTATTCCATCTGTATTCGTTGGTATTGAACCGGCACCCGGTGCCAACCCGATCACTGTGGCAGATTCTGTCAATGCTTTGATCCCACGTCTCGAGGAGCAGCTGCCGCAAGGGCTAAAAATCAAAGTACCTTATGATGCAAGCCAGTTTATCAAATCTGCGATTAAGGAGGTCTACAAGACCATTATCGAAGCGGTGATAATCGTACTGGTCGTGATTTACCTAACGCTTGGTTCATTGCGTGCTGCCATCATTCCGGCTATTGCGGTACCGCTGTCGATGATCGGCGCGGGCTTTATTATGTATATGCTCGGTTACTCGCTTAACTTGCTGACGTTATTATCGATGGTGTTGGCGATCGGCTTGGTGGTCGATGATGCAATCATTGTGGTGGAGAACGTTCACCGCCACATTGAGCGTGGTGAAACGCGAATGAATGCTGCCATGATGGGTGCGCGCGAACTTGCCGTCCCGATCATTGCGATGACAACAACGTTGCTGGCAGTGTATGCGCCGATAGCATTTCTAGGCGGACTGACTGGCGCGTTGTTTGTCGAATTTGCATTTACACTCAGTGGTGCGGTACTGATTTCAGGTGTTGTCGCGTTGACCTTGTCGCCGATGTTGTCGTCACGTGTGTTAAAGGAACATGGTCAAGAAGGCAGCTTTGAGAAGCGGGTTGAAAGTGTATTCACTTGGCTAGCAAAAAATTACGGTCGCCTACTGCATGCTTCACTTAATCATGTTGGCATTGTGGTCACAATTGGTGCGTTGATACTTGCTTCAAACTATTTAATGTACAACAACAGTCGCAGCGAGCTGGCACCCGATGAAGATCAAGGTATTTTGTTCTTTAGCGCCACTGGCCCTCGCACTGCGACACTTGAGTACCTTGAGACCTATGGCAAACAGATCCAGAGTATTTTCGAAACGTATCCGGAATACAATGATAGCTTTTACATTCTTGGCCGTACCCAAGGACAGATCTTCGGTGGCTTCAAAATGAAACCCGAGGAAGAGCGTGAGCGTTCACAGAATGAAGTGAAAGGACCGTTGTTTGGTGCACTCGGACAAGTTGCAGGCTTCCGTAGTTTTGTTTTCCCTCGACCGAGTATTCCAACGCCCTCTCGCGGCGCACCATTGCAGTTCGTTATCACTACCGATCGCAATTACGAAGAACTCGTCGATGTTGCCGATCAACTGCAAGGGCAAGCAATGGCGAGTGGCAATTTCTTATTTTTGGAAAAATCCATCGAGATTGACCGGCCAAGTATTAGTGTTGAGATCGATCGCGATCGAGCTGGTGATCTTGGTATCAGCATGGCGAGCATTGGTCGCAACCTAGGCACCTTACTCGGTGGCGGCTACGTTAATCGTTTTAGTATGGAAGGGCGTAGCTACGAAGTTATTCCTCTGGTATCACGCGAATACCGCCGTGATGCTGAGATGCTTAACGATTATTATGTCCGTAGCGCCACGGACGATTTAGTGCCGCTGTCTACTTTCGTTAATTTAAAGCAAACCGTTGAGCCAACCGAACGTACGCAGTTGCAACAACTTAACTCAATTGTTATTCAAGGTGTCACAAAACCAAATGTGGCACTTGGTGATGCGATTGCCTTCCTTACCGACTTAGCAAAAGAAAGCCTGCCAAAGGGCTATGGTTACGACTACTTAGGTGACTCACGTCAGTACGCCAAGGAAGGTTCGTCACTAACGGTGACCATGTTGCTGTCGATGTTGGTCATTTACTTAGTGCTCGCGGCACAGTTTGAAAGTTGGCGAGATCCAGCGATTATTCTCGTCTCAGTACCACTTGCCACCGCCGGCGCGCTTATCTTTATTGTGTTCAGCGTCGGTGCACTGTCTTTGAATATTTATACTCAAGTCGGGCTAATCACACTTATTGGTGTGGTCGCGAAAAACGGTATCTTGATTGTAGAATTTGCTAACCAACTACAAATGAACGAAGGACTGTCGAAGCGTGCAGCTGTTGAAAAAGCCGCAGCGATACGTCTACGACCAATCTTTATGACCACTGTTTCCTTGATCGTCGCCATGGTGCCGCTATTGCTGGCCACAGGAGCCGGGGCTGTGAGTCGTTTCCACATTGGTTTAACCATCGCCGCGGGGCTTGGTATCGGAACATTGTTTACCTTATTCATCCTGCCGGCTGTCTACTTGCTTATAGCGAAAGATCACAATCTTGAGCTAGCAGGGGATCCAGAAAAATCATAAAAGGGTTCAGTGACAAAGTGATATTTTTTTGTCACTGTTCCCCATTGGTTAAATCTAAAGTGTATTGATATTTTGAAGACTGATCCTGACAGCAACCCGCTCGACAAACTGCCATCGTCCCTCAAGAAAGATCTAGAGAAAAATCTTTGCACCTGCAACGAGGTGCCAAAGGGGGACATTATTAATGCTATCGTTGCCGGTGCGATAACAGTGGAAGATGTGAAGAAGCAAACCTACGCCACGATGGGAACGGGGTGTTGCACGCAACAGGTTGAAAAACTGATTGAATACCTTTGTGCACCTGAACCACGTAGAAGACGAAGAAAGCGGTCTAAAAAACAAAGCCCAGCTGCCATTGCTGTTGATGCAAAAAAAGATTAGTCGAAGTCAGCTTTGAGCTTATATCGATAAGTTGATTTGTAGCTAGAACGCCAACGAGATATTGATGCCATAGGTGCTAATGTCTTTTAGATCGCGACCGTTGCTATCTTGTACAAAGCCTTTTTTGTATTCACCATAAAGGTACTCCGTAGCAATGGTAAAATTATCGCCTGGCAACCAGGTCACAGAGAATCCATGCTGTCGCTTAGGGCTGTCTTCGACTTCTTTTGAATGCTCGATACGCGCGGCCAGTTGTATATTTTGGGTAAGGAAGTACGCTAATTCTAAATTTGTTGCAATCGGTTTGTTAACCCCTTCATCAAGCTCGCTAAAATTTTTGTTGGCTTGTAAGTACTCGGCTGTTAATTCAAAATTTCTGAAACTAGCTAACGCGTAAACAGACCACGCCGAGACAGTACGTATTTGGTTGTTGTTGAATTCGCGTAAGAATTCTTCATCACTTTCTGATAAGTCTGAAATATAGGATGTTCCGATAATGAGTGATTCATCTGCCGGTTTGTATTCAAGATTAAATCCCCAGTCATGATTATTGCGTTTGGAACTGTTTTGTACTTTTCCATCAAAAGTAAATACGGACAGTTCGAACGACTCTGTTATGTTCACTTCTGCTAATAGAGACGGACCTCGTGTTTCGCCAAACTGCAGGATTGGGTCAGTGACAAAATGACTATAATATTGTCCAAAAGGGAGGTATTGTCTACCCGCCCTTATACCCCACTCATCATACTTAAGACTAATAAAACCTTCTTCAAGCTCAGAATAGTGACGATGACTATTATCTGCGAGTAGGGTAAATTGAGCCTTAACATGTTCAGCTAAAGTAAGGTCTACCCCCAATAGAATTGATTGTGTTGGACGTTGATGCTTACCGGCTTGGATTTCAAGTAAGCCAGAGAGCGTTAACCAATCGGTTATTTTTCTACCAAGTCCAGCTTCGCGACGTTCTTCAGGGTTAGTGTAGAAAAGCTCTTCTAGCTCCTGATCATTTTCTTGTTCTAATTCTTCTGTAGCAGGATGCGGCTCAACAGCATGCAGTGAATATGCTGTGCTTAGAAATAGCAGCATAATGACAAGCTTGCATTGGGTAATATGTGAGCGGCGCATTTAGATTTTTATTCTCTTTTCGTCGATGTTATTTCAATAATGTTGTACGATATTTAGTTCTGTAGTTAAACATATGAGAATAATACAAGCTATGTGAATAGTATAAAAAAGACGTTTAATTCGGTTTATAAAGAATAATTACACGAAATAGCATAGCCTGAGAATGTTTAAAAATAGTCATAAATGACACATTAATATAAATAATTTTATAATGTTTTTTTAGAAGAAATTGTAAAGGGAGTGCACCAATGTTGTTAATAATCTATTACAAGGAGAACATATAGTGAAAGAGACATTAAAGCTTACGACTATTCTTGCAGCGATTTTTTCGAGCCATTCGCTTTTTGCAGCTGATGTCGTTAGCGATAAAAGCATCGGAATGGAACTAGCGCGTGACATTGCCAATGAGGCCGTTATGGCTTGCCGCAAAGAGGGTTACCATGTTGCCGCAGTTGTTGTGGATCGCCATGCCATCATGCGAGCAGCGCTGAGGGATGATATCGCATCACGCTTTACCTTGGAGATTGCTGAGCGCAAAGCGAATATGACAGTAATGGCTTGGGCCGACAGTGGTCAGTTTAGAAAGGCACGCGAGGATATTCGACCAGAACTAAACCATATTAATGGTCTTATCGTTATGACAGGTGGTGTGAAAATCATAGCTGGCGGTTTTAATCTTGGTGCGATCGGGGTGAGTGGTGCGCCAGGTGGTGAAAAAGATGAAGCCTGTGCAAAGAAGGCATTGAACAAACTTCAAGAACGCATTGAGTTTTCAATTGAGTAAATTAAACGATTTATTTCACAGCTGTCGCGACGGATTAAGGCCGGCCAGACGTTATATACCTGAGAGTCGATTAAATCGGCTTAATCTAATCGTTTTCTGAGGATGTAATCATGAAAAAACAAATAGTTACGGGTGTTGCGTTGCTTGTTATCGCGTTGAGCACTGCTCCAGCGATGGCGGGTGGCGGTAAAGGTCGTTTTATGAAGCACTTTGATACCAACAATGATGGTAGCGTTAACATGGCTGAATTTAATGCCGCAGCTGCTGAGCGTTTCAAGTTAATGGATAGCGATGCCAACGGCATTCTAACGAAGGATGAATTCCGTAGTTATATGCGCGCTCGTAAAGATGAGCGTAAGCAGAAGAAATTTGCGCGTATGGATACCAATAACAACGGCAGCGTTGAGCGTAGCGAGTACCTTGCTTACAAACAAGCGAAGGCAGAACGCAAATATGCACGCATGGATAAGGATAGCAATGGCAGTGTGAGCAAGGAAGAATTTGCTAGCTGCAAGAAGGGCAAACATCATAAGAAACGTATGTTTAAACGCATGGATACAAATGGTGATGGACAAATCACCCAGAACGAAAGCCTTACTGCATGGTCGAACTGGTTTAAACGCATAGATGCGAATAACGATCAGGTTGTGACGACAGATGAAGTCAACGCATTTCGTAACAAGATCCATGGCAAATCGCACGGCGGTAAGTAAACGACCGACGACGATGCCTGCCAGTGATGTAACAGCAGTGCTAAGGCACAGCCCGTGGTCAGCAGAGACTGATCACGGGCTGATGTCTCTTATTCAGACCGGCAATAAACCAGCTTTTACCGAACTAGCGCGTCGACACATTCCACGGATGCTCAGTTTTGCACAGCGCTATGTTCAACGCAGTGAGGCAGAAGATATTCTGCAAGAAGCGTTGACGCGGATTTGGCTCAAAGCAAATCAGTGGCGGGACTGCGGTTCATCCCCTCGTAGTTGGTTAATGCGTATTGTTTATAACCTAAGCATGGATAGCTTGCGTAAACAGCCAACACTGAGTGAACAGCCGATTGACGAGCAGGCCGCGGCGAGTAACGGACCGGCACAAGATTACGAGCAGGAAATAAAGCAGCAACAGCTGGATAAGGCGATGCAAGATCTACCAGAGCGTCAGCGTAGCGCCATTTTACTTACTGTCTATCAGGCAATGAGTAATCGAGAAGCGGCAGAAGTCCTCGAGGTGAGTGTTGATGCACTCGAATCATTATTGAGTCGTGGCCGTAGAAGTTTGAAACAGAATATAAGTCAGCAACAGGGGGAAGCATAGTGCCTACCACTACACAGAATACAATAAGCGTTGAACGGGTTACGGATCTAATCGAAGCCTATGGCAGCAATACACAATGTTGGCCTGAACAAGAACGGCTTGAAGCCATCGCGTGCCTTGAATCTTCAGTACTGTTACAGAAACTTATGCATGATGCAAAACAACTTGATGATGCGTTGTTGGTGAGTCATGTTGAAGAGCCCGTTGATGAAGCGCTGCTCGCACAGATTGTTGATCAGCTTCCTGAACAGCCGGTCGCGAGTCAGGTTTTTACGAAGTCGGACTCGCGCTACCAGTGGGCAGGGGCAATGGCTGCGGTCTTTGTTGGTGTCGCCATTATGTTTACGGTGATGAGCGATTTCGAGTCAGCACCGCCACCCGAGCAGCTTGCACTGCAAGACATGGATTACTGGTTATGGCAGGAGGTTACAGGCCAAGTAAGTTCTGATGACGCTGAAGAGGCGCCAACAGATTTTATGAGCATGTTATAAAAAAGCGTACTCAAAATTATTTTAAATAATAATAAGTGTGATTATTCGACTGACCCGATTGAACGACTTTTCTCAGCTTTCTTAGCTTTTTTTGCAGCCTTTTTTTCTTTCGGGGTTAAAGCCGATTTTTTCTTGTCTTCTTTATTACTTTTCTGTTCATGGCCCATGTTGAATTCTCCAGTTAAGGTAAGGATGTAGCGAAAGTCTGACATTCACTATAGGCTTAATATCAGGAAATAGCTTGTCATATTAAAGCGTAAATAGCAGGGGAAAAGTCTTTAGATAGGTTAACCCTACATTCTACTGGTTGATAGGTCTGTACGTTTTCAGTACTGTCATGTTCAAATTAAACCAGCATTTGCATTGATGGAGATGAATAATGAGTAGCTACAACGTCACCAGTGACACGAGTAAAGTTTGGGATAATCATGTTTCTATTCCAGATACGCCAGAAGGCTTTACCTTAAGAACGACTTATCCTACAAACCCAGATGGCGCCGAAGTAATGTTGGAACGTTGGGAAGCTGGCTCAGCCGAGCCGCCGCACTCACACCCCGGTGATGACATGACGGTTGTGGTTGAAGGCAAGATGTCGATTCAGTTTTACACAAAGTCTGGTGATGACCTTGTCGTAGATGGCGAAGAAATTATCCTTAATAAAGGGGATACTGGTTACGTTAAAGCAGGCCGTATACATGACGCAAAATACATTGATGACTGCAAATTAGTCTATGTTCATGACAAAGCCTTTGGTTTCACAGCTCAATAGAGAGAATGGATATGCTTGAAAAAAATCAGACTGCACCCGCTTTCAACACGCCTAATCAGCATAATGACATGGTCGAATTGTCTCACTATAAAGGCAAGCAAAATGTTGTATTGTATTTTTACCCCAAAGATGACACGCCGGGTTGTACCATTGAAGCGAATCAATTTACCGAATTTGCCAATGAGTTCGCTAAGACTGATACGGTCGTTATAGGCGTGAGTAAAGACAGTTGTGAAAGTCACCAAGCCTTTATAAGTAAATTTGGTTTGAAGCTGGATTTACTTGCGGACACATCGGGCGAGCTTTGTGATGCCTATGGTGTTTGGCAAGAGAAAGAAAAAAATGGCGTAAAAAAAATGGGCATTGTGCGTTCGACATTTCTCATTAACAAAGACGGTGTGTTAGCTGAAGCCATGTATGGCGTAAGCGCAGAAGGTCACGCGCAAGAAATGTTAGTAAAAGCAAAAGCGCTGTAATTTTATGCATAATAGAAATTAACGCTACAGCGCTTGTTAGTGATAGATTTAAGTCTCAGGTTGGGATGAGATTTATTATAAATGAGAATGAATGACATTTGTCCCTGATGCCTTTCGTACAAGTCGAGTTCAAAAGCATATGCATGCAGGTTCTTTGTTAGCAGCACCAAGTATGATTCTTAATGCGGGATTAATTCTCGCTGCTTTGTTTGCTATGTATTATCTACGCAGACCAAAGCTTCAAAATAACAAATCCTGGCAAGCCACCTTAACACCGTTGTCTTCAATCATTGGTAGTGGTTTTTTGATTATGTCACCACTACTAGCGAGTGTTGTGGGTGGGCTATCACCCATTGCTGTGATCGGTATAGTTGTTCTGGCGTATGCGATTGGTAGCGTTATACGATTTAACATCGTGCATGTAGAACCACGGATAAAAAAAGGTAGTTTGTCGAAAAAAACCAGAGACATTGAATACCTTGGCGACATTGCTCTTGTACTTGCATACATGGTCGCTGTCGCATTCTACTTATCATTGCTATCTTCCTTTCTATTTAGTTATCTTGGTATAGATAACCCCGTTGCGGAACGGTGGCTAACAACAATTATTATTTTGTTTATTTCGATCGTAGGTTATAAGCGTGGGTTGGGTGGACTAGAAAAATTAGAAGCCATATCGATGACGGCACAGCTTTCTATTGTGTTTGCATTATTATTAGGACTGTCGGCCTTTTCATATCTCTTTTATACTTCGGGGGAGAGTTTAAACTTCGATTTTCCACAACGTGATATCAGCACCCAAATACGAATACTTGCAGGCGCCTTGCTAGTTGTGCAGGGGTTTGAAACGTCACGATTTCTTGGTGAGAAGTACAGTCCTGAAATGCGTGTTGCGACGATGAAAAAAGCACAAATTATTTCAGGGGTGCTGTATGTTATTGCAGTTATTTTATTTTTACCGGTTGTTCAACACCTTGATCTTCATAATATTCAAATGGCAAAAATAGTTGATGTCACAGGTCTCGCCGCCATTGTATTGCCCTTTATGCTAATCGGTGCGGCATTGCTGAGCCAGTTTAGTGCGGCAGTCGCTGACACAGGCGGCGGCGGTGGATTACTAAGCGAGAACAGCAGAAAGAAATTATCAACGCGCGTCAGTTATTTAGGGATTGCTGTTTGTGCGATTCTCCTTGTTTGGGCGGTTGATCTAATTGAGATCATTACCCTTGCTTCGCGTGCATTTGCTTTTTACTATTTTCTACAAACCTTGCTGGCGCTTAATTTTTGTTACCGAGATTGCCCCATTGAATTACGCATGACGCTATGGCGGCGCATATTATTCGTTAGCCTTGCTATCATACTCGCATATATAGTTTTGTTTGCAATACCAGCAGAATAGCTTTGCGCTGATGCTTATTGATAGAGACAGCTATAAATTTATGAACAGACTAACTTAAGAGAGTAACTGTGTTAAGTAGAAGCCGTTTTGTCATCTTTGTTTTTGTAGCGATCGGCATTGTTGTGCTGCTGCTATATATGAAGTTGCCGGTCTTATTGGAAAGAATGGCCATTTCCAAACTTGAGGGTATGGGGGCGACAGAGATCAAGCTTGAGTTAGCCGATGTGAGATCAAATGCAACACAGCTCGGCAAATTCAGTTTTGTGCTTGAACGAAATTCGCGGCGTTATACAGTTTCAGCACGTGATGTCAGTGTGACGTATGTTTTTTCCGTACTGCTGACAGGCAAGCTCGAGGCTGTAGATATAACTGAGATGTCAGTACTCATTGAAGAGCTTGCCGGTAATCAAGTGAGTGAACAAACACAGATCCCATCCTCTGATGATTGGCTGGCAATGATTCCGTTTAAAAAATTAAACCTTGAACAGTTTAATGGGGAATGGCGCACAAAGGATGGAAAGACGTACCACGTTAAAGTGAAAGGTACGTTAAATCGCGATACTGAAATCGCAACTGCGCGTTTCGATATTCAGACAGAAAATTATGGTACGCAGCAGCTTGCACTCACGCTAGCACCAGAAGGCATGTCACAGCTACAATTGTCTGATCTACAAGCAGCAGAAACACCGGTAGTTTATGCATCGATAACATCAGGGGCATGGGCATCAAATGAAAAACAGTTACAGGCAGATGTGGGCATCAGTATTGATGTGCATACTTTCAACCAGCAACTACAACGATGGGGCGTGTCAGTAATACCCGCCGGTACAACTGGCCGTGTAGAACTGCAAGGCCCCTTGTTTTTACCGCTGAACAACAGCCCCTCTTGGCAGCCTAAAGGCACACTGGCATTACAAAATCCTGAGTTTAAAAACTTAGGCAAGCAACTGATGTTGGATACTCCGCTGGCATTGGTGGTAAACCCAAAACAACTGCAATGGCAGTTTGGAAAAGGTGGGCAGGTAGCCCTAAAGCAAGGCCGCTTTGGTGAGACACGTATTCAGTCGGCGGCAGCGAAATTATCTACGCAAGCTGGGTGTCGCTATCAACTCGATAATCAAGAATGGTCGTGTGAGCCATTCACCCTCGCATTAACAGTCCCTTCAATTCAGCATCAAAAAAATAAGCTTACAAGCGATACTGGTAAAGTTAAGTTGCTGTCCCTTGCCGGAAGCCTCGACAGCTGGGCCACGAGTATGGAACTGGATGTACCTAACTGCATAACGACTCTGGGTAAAGATGAAACCGCGAAGCAGATTAAACTCGATAAAGTGCACGGCACGGTTGACGCGTCAAATGAAAAAATTCATGCGAAGCTGGCATTAGTTGCTCCTGGTTCTGGGGCGACCATGCATGTGAATGCAACACACACAATAAAAAGCAATGCAGGCACGGCGCGTTACCGACTAGAGCCTGTTGATATGCAGTTACGCCCAGCTGTGTTTGCGAACACGTATAATGGTTGGCCAATAAAATTAGCGTTTAATACAGGAATCATTAGTGTTGTTGGTGATGTTTCTTGGCGGCAAGGTGGCGCGCTATCATCACAGCAGGCAATGCTGACACTGCAGGGAGTTGGTGGTATGCATGATGGCGTTATTTTTTCTGGGTTAGACGCTACGTTTGATGCTCAGGGCGTCGATAAGATCCAGATAAAATCCCGTCAGCCTCTAAGGTTGGCGAACCTGAATGTTGGTATGCCAATAACGGATATGTCACTGCAGGCAAAGGCGGTATTGCCAAAGGGCGGTAAGCCAATCATTGCGATAGACGATCTTGAAATGAATCTATTGGGAGGCAAGATGACAGGCAAGCGCATTGAGCTTGATCTTGCTCGTGAGCGGAATCCCTTTACCATGCTGGTTACTGGCGTGGATGTTGAAGAGCTGCTTAAGCTGGAGCAGAAGCAGGGCTTGTTAGGCTCAGGTGTTATTGATGGTGAGTTGCCATTGGTACTAACCAGTAAAGGTGTCCTTATGCAAAATGGCAAACTCGCTGCGCGAAAACCAGGTGGTAAGTTAAAATATCATGCAAATGAGAATATTCAGAATATGGCGAAATCGAATGCCAGTATGAAGCTGCTCGTCACAACGATGAAAGATTTTAATTATAAGGTGCTGCAGGCAGATGCTAACTATGACACGGATGGCCTTTTAAAAATGAAAGTACGACTTGAAGGCAGTAATCCGGAACTTGAGGGCGGAAGACCTGTCCATATAAATGTGGACATTGAAGACAATGTCCTGCAATTATTACGCAGCCTTCGCCTTGCCAGCGATATTAGTAAAAAAATCGGTGAGCAGGTTCAAAAACGTCAATTAAGTAGGTAGCAGTACTGGAAGAATTGTTTGCTGAATGTTACCTTAAAGCTATAAATGCCCTGCGAGGATCTGGTGGTAGTATGAAGATATTAATAATAATGCTTTTTTCAACAGCCATGTTGTTATCAGGGTGTGCAGTGAAAGTGGAAGCGCCAGATAAACCGATTACGATCAATCTTAATGTTAAAATTGAACACGAAATTAAGGTGAAGGTTGATAAGGATCTGGATGCCATGTTCTCGAAAGAAAGCAAACTATTTTAGGATGGTGAAGTGATTATGTTCAATAAGAAACAAACTAAAAGAACCTGGACATTGTTTCTCGGCCTTAGTCTGGCTGGTATGTTGGGTTTTGCTTCGTCGCTCTGGGCGATTGATTTACAATCGGCAAAAGATCAAGGGCTGGTTGGTGAAACGCCATCGGGTTATCTTGCAGTAGTTAAAAACTCAGCAGATGCCAATGCACTTGTTACGACAGTTAATGCTGCTCGTAAATCGCTTTACCAGTCTATTGCTGCTCGCAATGGGACTTCGTTGGCAGTGGTGCAGGTGCTGGCTGGAAAGAAGGCAATTGAAAAAGCTGAGCCAGGACATTATGTGGAAAGTGCTTCCGGTGGCTGGGTAAAGAAATAGTCGTTATGATTTAATTTCCATAATTTGATCAGGTATTCCTTCTAGCACGTGCTCAATAAAAAAACGTGAATTACTCTCCAGCGCGTCGATGTCATATTCATAACCTGCCATATAAAAGGCAGAGTTAGTCTCCTCACAAACAGGATGGCTCCAACGCCAACTAGCAACAATCTCAATGGTTTTACCGTAAATAGCTTGCAGTAACTCGGGTAAATCAATCGTTAGCCTGATGTCCTCACCTGCTTGTTGACCATTCAGGGTCATAACATGTAAGCCTTCTTTTGAAATATTTTTGACGGTGCCAAATAGGCCTTGGTGTTGCGCTGATTTTAAAGTGAGCTTGTAGGTTAGATCCGTACGAGTAGAGTTTCTGCGATCATCTGCTGAGATAGTCATTGTGGTCGGCCTTCCCTGTACGGTACTGTTTGAATTATTATTTCCATGATTATACAAGGGTAATTAAATTAAAAATAGTGCAGACGTACTTAAATGCAAGAACTAGAAATCATTTTGTTGTAGCGAGTAGGTTCAGCAGTAAGCCAGCATCAGCAGGATTAAGTTCGTGGTCACCGTTCGAAGTAAGCACACTACTCTTGCCTGTAAGGGGCGGAACGCTGTTCATATCCTGGCTGGTTGCATCTACCCATTTGTCATTTAAGTGGATGATAGACACATAGCGTGCCTTGGGATGTGGTTGTGTGTTTAACCAGCCGAGCAAATTACCTGCGTTGGGTCGACCCAGATCTCGATACAAACCTTTGGAACGATTCAAGGTGTTCAAACCAAATAGAGGCGTCATCCAAGAAGCTGGACTATTAGAAATAGCTTCACCAAGTTCGGCTGCATCACTGCCAGAATGTGGGCTGGCAATGGTTATTAGTGTGTCTATTTTGACACTCGGGCGTGACACCATACTGTAACGTGCAAGCACGCCGCCAGCTGAATGCCCAACTAAAATCAGTTTCTCCTTAGGATGCATAACACGCACCGCATCAATGTAGTTATTAAGATAAGAGGCTTGGAGAGGAAGAGGGGCTTCGCTAGGGAGTTCTACAGTATAAAACTGTTGGGAGTTGCTAGTTGGAGGGATATCAAGGCGAACGCCATTGGGTCCTAAGATGAAGTTACCACCATCGGTCCAATTGTTGGCAAGCAGTGTTTGCGTAATCCCATGCATGCGCCATGTGTGACCGCCGCTCAAGTAGCCTGGTATAAGAATGAGAACGTCAGCTACTGCACAGCTTGGTAAGGCAAACAGCATGGTCAGCACAAGTAGCATTTTTTTCAACATAACGAGCCCCGATAGATAAGATATAATTAAATCCTAATGTATATTGTTAGCTAATGTAAACAACAACAACCAGCTAAGGTAACCACTATGTGGATTAAAAGATTTTTTATATTTATCTTTATGATGGCGAGTAGCATAGCGGTTCAAGCTGGGTCGACATGCGGTGAGCAGGGTGTGTGGTTACAGGTTTTAGGTTCAGGTGGGCCCGAGTTAGAGCATAACCGCGCATCGAGTAGCTACGTCATTTGGAATGATGGTAAGGCACGTATTTTAATTGATATGGGCGCAGGCAGTGCGCTGCGTTTTAAACAAAGTGGCGCTTCGATAAACGATCTGGATGTATTGTTATTGAGTCATTTGCATGTTGACCACAGCAATGATTTGCCTGCCTACATAAAAGCCTCTTATTTTTCAGGTAGAGACCGTGAGCTAGTATTGTATGGGCCAACGGGTAATCAACTGATGCCAGCGATTAGGACCTATGTTCAAAATTTACTTGGTCCCAATGGTGCGTATCGATATTTAAGTGATTACCTTGACGGTCGCGAAAGCTATCGCCTACTACCTCACGATGTAAAGGCGGTGGGTACGCAGCAACAACGTGTGTTAGAGAATAAAGATTATAGGTTGACGTCTGTCCCAGTCCATCACGGCCCGATTCCGACATTAGCTTGGCGAGTTGATATAGCAGGACGTAGTTTAGTGTTCAGTGGTGATATGAATAATCAAAATAATGTGCTGGCTGGTTTGGCTAATAAAGCGGATATCCTGATTGCGCATCATGCGATTCCGGAGTCAAGTGGTCGCGTGGCGCGAAACCTACACATGCCACCATCAGTCATCGGTAAGATAGCGGAACAAGCAGCAGTAAAAAAACTGATTTTGTCACACAGAATGAATCGAACGCTAGGCAAAGAAAAACAAACAACCGAATTAATTAGGCAAGCTTATAGTGGCCCATTACAGTTTGCAGATGACCTACAGTGCTTTCAGTTAAATTAAGCGATATAATAATTTTACACTGTAAATATTTATCTTAAGAGTAATCCACATGTCGAATAGCCCTATCCTATACAGCTCTAACGGTTGTCCATTCTGCCAACGTGCACGTATTGCACTTAAGTATGCCAGCCTTAAGATTGTTTTAAGAAATGTTGAGGTCAATAATCTGCCTGAAGAAGCACTGGCCGTTTCATCCCATGCAACGGTTCCTTCACTGGTTATTAGTGACAGTGAATACTTTGATGAAAGTTGGGACATTGTCAAATGGGCACTGCAGCAAAATGATCCAGAAGGTTGGTTGGGTGAAAATAATGAATACTTGAATGAGACAGAAATGTTAGTAGAAACGATTGATCATTCATTCAAAGAGGATCTATATAATTATAAAAATAAAGATAATCACACAGATCATCCCATGGAATATTATCGAGAGCGTGGCGAGGAGTTTCTAGAAGAGCTTAATGAAATGCTTGAAGAAAATGCTTTTTTACTTGCACCAAAAATCAGCGTTGCTGATGTTATAACATTACCATTTGTTCATCAGTTTTCGATGGTGGATAAGAAATGGTTCGATAAAACACCCTATCCAAAATTACATAGTTGGTTAAAGGCCATGGTAGAAATGGATCTGTTTCAAGAGATCATGAAAAAGCATGGTATTTGGACACAATCAAGTCAGGAAATTTATCTTTAAATTAAAATAGCGATAAACCTACACTGCACAGCATTGTAGTGGTAGTATTTTCCAACCTAATAAAAATAAAAATAGGGGGAAATAGTTATGGAAGACTATTTAAACTATATCGCTGGCATCCTTGGCGCAAAAGCTGTGTTGCCTATTGTTTTTTCTTTTGTACTGTTTGGTCCGTTTATCGTCTATAAGCTGGTTAATAGTGCGCTATCAGCATGGATGACTAAGTTAAAGTGGTTACTTGCTGCATTAACCTATTTCTCTAATTTAATCATTTTTATTAGCACAGCTGGTTTTATTGGCAAGCAGCTAGATTATCCTGCTTTGGGAATGGGGGTAGGGCTCGTGCTTTTTTATTATTCGTACAAAGCGTTTACCTCGCTACTGCCAAACACCTGCACGATTGATTACAATACAGAAGCGAAAGAGACACAAGAAAAGTGAAAGAATAGTTTATACTGCTGATCACTTTTTCGCGCGAAATTTGAATCAACATGAATGATGATTTTCAGGAAACTGCCCGTCTAGCAAGCAATGCAGATGAAATCTTTCATCTAGAGGATATCCAGACTCTTTGGAGTGGTTATGGTAAGGTCATGCGCTATGGGCTAAAGGGTGCAGCAAGCGCATCAGTCGTGGTTAAGCACGTTAAGTTACCCGATCAGGCACATCATCCTCGTGGCTGGAACACAGACCGTTCGCATCAACGCAAGGTAAAATCCTATCAAGTAGAAAGTAGCTGGTATCGCGATTGGGCAGTAATGTGTGATGCGTCTTGCCGGATACCTAGATGTCTTGCACTAGAGTATGACGATGATGAGTTCTTAATGGTGCTGGAAGATTTAGATGCAAGCGGTTACCCAGTACGGAAGAGTACGGTATCTATGGCACAAATGCAGTTGTGCCTATCTTGGCTTGCTAATTTTCACGCGGCATTCATGGGGCAAGAGCCTGCAGGCCTTTGGCCAATAGGCACATATTGGCACCTCGATACGCGTCCTGATGAATTCGCTGTATTAGAAGATGATGTGCTAAAAGCTGCGGCAGCGGACATTGATCGGTGTTTAAATAATGCGCGCTTTAAAACCTTTGTCCATGGTGATGCTAAGTTAGCTAATTTTTGTTTCTCTGCTGATGCAACCAGTGTTGCTGCTGTGGATTTTCAATACGTTGGTGGTGGCTGTGGCATGAAGGATGTCGCTTATTTTGTCGGTAGTTGCCTCTACGAAGCTGATTGCGCACGTTATGAACAGCAATTACTGGATTATTATTTTTCTGTGTTGCGTTCTGCATTAAGCGAGCGTAACAAAAAAATTGATCTTGATGCAGTCGAACAGGAATGGCGTGCGTTGTACCCTGTTGCATGGACTGATTTTCATCGCTTTATTAAAGGCTGGAGCCCAGGCCACTGGAAGATAAACAGCTATAGCGAACGACTTGCAAAAAATGTGATAGAAAATATAACCGCGCAGGAAAATTAACTATGCAGCTATCCTCAGACGATCTTAGTTACCTATCGGTATGTGCGATAACGGCGGCAAAAAAAGCAGGTGAAATCATTGCGAGCTATGCGGGTAAAAATGTTAGCGTCGAGCATAAGGCAGGTGTTGATAGTCTTGCCGCACAAGTTGTCACGGAAGTGGATATTAAAAGTGAAGCAGCCATTATTGAGATATTAAAACCAACCTGTGATAAATATGATCTGGCTTTATTAACCGAAGAAACTGAAGACGATAAAGGTCGATTACAGAAAGATTACTTTTGGTGTGTTGACCCAATGGATGGCACATTAGCCTTCACAGAGTCAGTCCCTGGTTATTCAGTCTCTATTGCGCTTGTAGCAAAAAATGGTGAGCCTTTTATAGGCGTTGTTTATGATCCTGTAACACATACGCTCTATTCAGCAGTTAAGGATCAGGGTGCTTTTCGTAATGAACGGCCATGGACATTGCCACACAATAAAAAACAACCGCGGCGATTATTACAGATTTGCGATCGTGGTATGTTGCAACAGAAATATTATCCTGCCCTGAAAAATTCACTTACAAAGCTGGCTATTGAAAATGGTTACTCAGGCTTGGAAACGCAGGAAAACAACGGCGCCGTTCTAAATGCATGCATGGTGCTGGAAAATGCACCAGCTACGTATTTTAAATGTCCAAAATTGCAACAAGGTGGCGGCAGCCTTTGGGACTTTGCAGCAACAGCGGCAATTTTTAATGAAGTAGGTGCTACAGTAACCGATGCAAGTGGCTCAAAACTTGAGTTAAATCGTGCCGAGTCAACATTTATGAATCATGGTGGAGTGTTATTTACAACCGAAGTTGTGTTACACAAAGATATTCAGGATTTAATTACACAAATATATTGATCATGGCGCAGGTGATAGATGAATAATAAAATAGTTGCCTTAGTCACCCGCAACGCTTTATTTGCATTGGTTTATATTCTTGCTTTTATTGGCGTGGTATTAACTGCCGTGATGACAGATGGTAATCCTTTCTGGGTTAATGTGAGTTGGGTGATGTTGTCAATACTCGGTGTATTTGTCTGTGTGGGCGCGTATGTATCACATCAGCAAGCGACTCATAGTAATAAGTGGCCAACGGTGAGTGCAACACTTACATCAACACGGGTCGTAGGTGGGATCGCAACAGGCAACCGAAGCACATATAGTCCGCTTGCTGAATATGAATTTACGTATCTGGGTAAAAAATACAAAGGTAACACAATTGATTACAGTGCTGTTTCGGGTTCACAAGCATGGGCGAATAAAGTGATTGCAAAACTACAGCAGCGGGGCATTGCCTTACTTGTCAGTGTGAATCCGCAGAACCCTAAGATGAATGTTTTAAACCCCGGAGTCAGACTAGTGCATTATTTAAGATATATAATCGGGCCGGCGATGATTGTTATCGGCGCTTTGGGTGCATTGGGAATGATTTCAATTTAGTCGTATCACTAATCATAGATTGATTGTCAGAGTGCTTGTCCGTAAAATCTTAAACAATGTATTATTCTGGCTACAACGGAGTGTAATTAATGCCAACGCGTAATTTAAGCATCATGTTTACCGACATCAAGGGGTTCACTCAACGAACTTCTTCATCCACACGCGATGCAATGACGAAAATGATGGACAATCATGCTCGCTTATTGCTACCCGTTTTTAAGCATTTTGATGGCACCGTGGTTAAGACTATCGGTGATGCTTATCTGGTTTACTTCTCAAGCCCAACGGATGCCGTGTTGTGTGGTGTAACAATTCAAGAAGTACTGCGTCAGTATAATAAAGATCTTGAAGATGATACAAAACTTGAAATCCGTGTAGCCATTAATGTCGGCGATGTTGAGCTCATGGATAACGACATTATGGGCGAGCCAGTTAACATCGCGGCACGTCTAGAAGGCATTGCTGAAGCAGGGCAGGTTTACTTTACCGAAGCGGTTTATCAAACTATGAACCGTCTTGAAGCCCCTTCTGCTGAAGTGGGTGAGCATGTATTTAAAGGTATTCCACATCCGATTCGCGTTTATAAGGTCATTGATGAACCGGGATCTGATTTGGCAAAACATCTATCAGCCAGTGTAACACTCAGTGACAAAGGCCCCATTATTAAGGGCATCCGAGAGAACTTGGTTATACCGGAGAAGGAAAAACCGTCTAATCAGAAATACATCTATGCGGCCGTTGCAATTATTTTAGTTTCAATAATGCTATTTTATTTGTTTCCAAGCGAACGCAGTAAGCATCTTCAGGCTGCGCAGATTCTTGAAGCGCAGGCTGACTATGCTAATGCCTTAAATACGATTGAGCCAGACATTCTAAAAGACCCGACTGATGAAGAATTAAGAACATTATCTGTAAAGCTGGCACGGTCCCATATCAAGAAACTCGTACAACAAGGCGCGTTTGCATCGGCATACCAATGGTTAGAAACGGCGTTAAAAGAACGTAGCTACCTTGAAATATTACGACCAGAGTTAGCTGTCTTGGATGCACTGATGGTTGTAAAGAATGATCCAACTGGCAATCACTATAACGAATTTTACAGTTTGGCTGATCGTTACCCTTCAGATACCAAGGCGCTTTACACTGCGGCTAAAGAATTAGAAAAGACTAAATATTTTACTTACATGACGGTATGGCTTTATAAAAAAGTACTTGAGCGTGGTGCTTATCTTGATGATAACTCTATTTTTGAACATAGCGTTAACGTACTTGCTAATGTAAAGCATTACGCATCTACACAAGCAGCCCATGAAATTGTTGAAAAGTATTTTACGAAACAAGCTATCGCATGGAGTAAAGAGGCATTAGACCAAGGCAGTGCTGCTGAGGTGATGCATGCATACTTAATTCTACAAAATCTTAAAAGCCCCGTTATTAATTCAGATTATTACCTGGCTTTATACAACCTCGTTCAGGGTAAGGCGCTTGATACCAGTTTTAGCGTGATTGAAACAGTAACCGATGCTAAGCAACGACAACATATTGTCGCGTTAGAAAAAGAACTGGTCGATACCTACCCACGCTTCTTCATGTATGAAGATGTAAAAAATGCCATTGATGCGCATCGCAACAAGCTGACGTCAATGTGGCAATTGGGCTAAATTAAGTTATTCGTAATGGTTATTTTATTGGTAGCTCGTCGTATTTGGTGAGTTTTGATGTATCGATGTACCAAGAGGCTTTATCAGAATAATAAATATTGTGCTTTGGTTTCTCCATGGGATCTTCATCCAGTGTTCCAGCAGGAACAATAACGGCTTTAGCACTTTTCGTTAACCACGGTAATGACGAACCACACTTCGTGCAAAAACAGGTCGCAAAGTGTTTTACTTCAGGCAGTTCAAATCGACCAACAGCATTTTCACCTTTAAGCCACTGAAATTGTTCAGGGTCGATAATGATATTTGAAGCGTGTGCAGAGCCAGTAAATTTCTGACAACGTGAACAATGACAGTACTGAAACACTTTTATTGGCCCACTGAACTCGTATTTCACCTCACCACACAAACAGCTACCTTGAATTTTTTTCTCCATAGTGGACTCCTAATTAAGTTATGTAGGTAGTGAAAGCCTACTATGTTAGTAGCAATGCTACCAAGTGCCATGATAAGTACATTACTACATATTAATGTCTTATCGCCATATAAATGTTTTTGTTGCCTTGTTATCTGATGTTGGTATATTTTGAAACACAATTGTAGTGATCAAAAATAATAAGTAGGTTTAAAACGATACCTGCATCCTAATAAAATATCTTTAGGGGAATAATAATGAATAATAACGCTGGTTACTGGAAGGAGAATTTACGCTTAGTCGTGATATTGCTGACCATATGGTTTGTCGTGTCATTTCTATTTGGCATTATTCTCGTTGATACCTTAAATATGATTCGTATAGGTGGTGTTGGGCTTGGTTTTTGGTTTGCTCAGCAAGGTTCCATTTATGTCTTTCTAATGTTGATCTACGTGTATACAAAAAAAATGAATGCACTTGATCGCAAATACAACGTTCACGAAGACTAAAGGGGGACAAGATGGATTTAACAACACTGACTTATATTTTTGTTGGCACCACTTTCGCCCTATACATAGGGATTGCATTTTGGGCCAGAGCATCCACGACGGGTGAATTCTATGTGGCGGGGAAAGGCATACACCCTGTCGCAAATGGTATGGCAACAGCCGCCGATTGGATGTCAGCCGCGTCTTTTATTTCTATGGCAGGTCTAATCGCATTTAACGGCTATGGCGCGTCGGTCTTTTTAATGGGTTGGACAGGTGGCTATGTTTTATTAGCCTTATTGCTTGCCCCTTACTTGCGTAAATTTGGCAAATTCACGGTGCCAGAGTTTATTGGCGAACGCTATTACTCTCGTACAGCGCGTATTGTTGCGGTGATTTGTTTGATCTTGGCATCCATCACTTACGTAATTGGCCAAATGAAAGGCATTGGTGTGGCATTCTCACGCTTCCTAGAAACGGATTACGACACCGGCCTCTATATTGGTATGGGCATTGTCTTTGTTTATTCGGTACTAGGTGGCATGAAAGGCATCACCTACACACAGATTGCACAATACTGTGTGTTAATTTTTGCCTATACCGTGCCAGCTGTTTTCATCTCCTTGAACATTACGGGTAATCCTGTTCCTCAGCTAGGTATTTTAAGTGGCATGTCGGACGGTAGTGGTTACATGATGGATAAGCTCAACCTGGTGGTGTCTGACCTTGGCTTTAACGAATACACGACGCAGGTGTTGGGTAGCAAGCTAAATATGTTTGCTTATACTTTAACGTTGATGATCGGTACGGCTGGTCTACCACACGTTATTATTCGCTTCTTTACTGTCCCACGCGTTAAGGATGCACGCTCAACAGCCGGCTGGGCATTAGTGTTTATCGCCATCCTTTACACAACCGCACCTGCAGTCGGTTCTATGGCACGTTTGAACTTCATGAATACGATTCAAACAGGTCCTGTTGGCGAGATTGAAGGAAACATCAAATACGAGGACCGTCCACAATGGTTCAAAAACTGGGAAGCAACCGGGCTGTTACAATTCGAGGATAAGAACGGTGACGGTCGTATTCAATACTATAATGAAAAGAACAAGGAGTTTGCGACAAAGGCTGAAACATATGGCTGGAAGGGCAATGAAATGGTTAAGGTTGACCGCGATATTATGGTGTTGGCGAATCCTGAAATTGCCAAGTTACCGAATTGGGTAATTGCGCTCGTTGTGGCGGGTGGTTTGGCTGCCGCATTATCAACTGCTGCAGGTTTGTTGTTGGCAATTGCATCGTCTATTTCTCATGACTTATTGAAAGGAATATTTAAACCCAGTATTACAGAGAGTCAGGAACTAATGGCAGGGCGTTTGGCGATGGTCGGTGCTATTGCTGCAGCCGGTTACTTCGGTTTGCATCCACCTGACTTTGCAGCTGGAACGGTGGCCATTGCGTTCGGTTTGGCCGCATCATCGATTTTCCCTGCACTGATGATGGGGATCTTTAATAAGAAAGTTAACCGTACAGGTGCTGTTGCAGGGATGATTACAGGCATAAGTATAACCATGCTTTATGTGTTCCAGCATAAGGGCATCATGTTTATACCTGATACGGGATTCTTAGGTGATATGTCACCAAATTGGTTCTTTGGGATTTCACCGAATGCCTTTGGTTGTGTAGGTGCTTTAGCCAACTTTGTTGTCGCTATTGCGGTATCGAAAGTAACGGCCCCACCACCAGAACATATTCAACATCTTGTTGAAGATATTCGTATTCCGGCTGGAGCTTCATCAGCAACGGAACATTAAACAACCATTGTGTTAGTTAAACCCCGTAAAGCGATGCTTTGCGGGGTTTTTTATGCGATAGACTATTCATAACAAAGATGAAAAAATAAAAGAATGGAAATAGAGTTAGCTGAAATACGTGATTTTATTGCCCGCTTTCCGCCCTTTGATGTGCTTGGCGCGAAGGTGCTTAATACGTTGCCAAAAAAATTAACAATCCAGTATTTTAGGCAAGGAAGTAAGTTTCCAGCTGAGCAAACGAAGGAAAAAAAATTATATATTATTCGTTCGGGTGCGATCGAACTTCGTGATAAAAGTAACCAACTAGTCGATAAGTTAGCAGAGGGGGAAAGTTATTTTTTCGATGAACTCAATGGTATATGCATCGAAGATACGTTGGTTTACTCACTTCATTATGAGGATGTAAAAGCATTACAAGAAAATAACATCGATTTTGCTCGTCAGTTTAATGTGTCAGTGAATGAGCGTTTACGAAAAGCGATAGAAACGACGCAGTCATCGGGAATGCGTGATTTAAGCGCAATGAAACTTGAGGTAAGTGGCCTAACAAAACGATTCCCCGTCATTGTGGATATTAGCAGCTCGATTCAAAGTGCTGCTAAGCTGATGACAGAAGAGAAGGTATCGTCAATTCTGGTAACAGAAGCTGAGCAATTAGTGGGTTTGGTAACAGACCGTGATATTAAGTCGCGCTGTGTCGCAGCAGGGCTGGATTACAATGAAGCGATTAGCCAAATTATGACTAGGACGCTTGAAACCGTGCAACCAACAACCTTGTTGAGCGAAGCACTCATACTGATGACAAGGAATAGAGTACACCATCTACCTATCATGC
>Ga0316205_10000453_pt1 | contig 76556 bp, 70 predicted proteins | sample 3monthpyrite_MG_FD_204941 | JGI IMG/M metagenome (GOLD analysis project Ga0316205, IMG submission 204941) | Microbial mat bacterial communities from mineral coupon in-situ incubated in ocean water Damariscotta River, Maine, United States -... | ecosystem: Environmental > Aquatic > Marine >...
GTAATGACCCTTTGACCTCGGCACTTGATCCCGATTGCCGGGTACATGGTACAGAAAATTGTTTTGTAAGCGATGGCAGCTTTATGCCAAATGGCGGCAGCGTGACACCAACATTTACTATTTATGCTAATTCTTTTCGGGTAGCGGATAAGATATTGGGACAGCTTGGAACCACAGTTTAGTTTCTAGCATCTTGGTTCTGGATTAAAAATCTCGACGTCTGAAATGCTAAATTGTCTTGGGAGTTTCAACCAGTTACTGTAAGATATTTCCACAAAGGGATACTAAATGTAAAAAGAACATGTTTAAAAAATGCATTACTCAATAAGAATTCTATTTTTCGTACTTGCATTGCTAAACGCCCACATTTGTTTGGCGCAGGAAAACAGCGAAGCAGAGCAGCTGGAGCGAAAGCTCACTTCGAGCAGCGAGGGGCGGGTTAATGCCTTAGTTGAATTGGTTTGGCTGTATAGAAATAACCAATATCAGCGCGCTATGACGCTGGGCTCAGAAGCATTAGAGCTGTTAATGGAAACCCCTCAACCAGCACTTGAATCCCGAGTGCTCTATTCAATGGCCTGGGCACAGATGCGGGTTGGTAATTATCAATCCGCCAACAATTTAGCTGTTCGAGCGTTAGAGCTGGCAAAAGCCGATAAACTGCGTGAAGCTGAAGCATCTTCAATCAATGTATTAGGCGCAATCGACTGGTATCGGGGGAGTTTTTTGAGTGCCCTCGATTATTTTTTAGAGACCCTTGAAATAAGAATGGAGTTGGGTAATAAGAGTGATATTGCTGCTTCTTATAACAATATCGGTTCGGTCTACCAGGAAATCAATGAATACGACAAGGCATTAAAATATCATTTCTTGAGTTTAGAACTTAAAAAAGAAATCGATGATAAATATGGTTTGGGCGCATCTCTATTTAACATTAGTATCATCTATCAGCGACTCAACAATATATCAGATGAATTAAAATATCTAAACGAAGCGTTAGAGATATTTTTATCCATTGATGATAAAGAAGCCATCACCGGAGCGAGAATTAATTTAGGTTATATTAATCTAAAATTAAGTGAGTTAGAAAAGGCAAAATACTATTTTCAGTTATCTATGAAATCGGCAACCGAATTGAAAAATCAGTCTTTTATTGTTCAAGCCACGCTGGGTCAAAGCAAAATAGAACTTGCCACCCAGAAATTCGATAAGGCATTGGAGTTGGCGCTAAGTAGTTTAAGATCAGCAGAAGAACTTAATGAAAAACCACGAGTCAGAGACTCCCTCGAATTGCTATCTAGCATTTATCAAGCAATGAACAAATTTAATTATGCGCTAAATTACTATAAAAAATTTATTGAAATAAGAGACGAAATATTAGTAAACACAAACCAAGGTAAGCTTGACGTATTACAACAAAAATTTGATAAGAATCAAGCCGACATAAAAATTCGCGTATTAGAAAAAGAAAAGGCGCTTAGCCAACTTAAAATGGAACAATCTGAAACGGAAAAACAACATTTGTTTTTCGCTCTGTTATTTGGAAGCCTTTTAGTCGCCGTTATTTTATTTCTGTACATAAGGCTGGCAAAAAAGAATAAGCAAAATTACATAACCTCCATCACGGATAACTTATGTGGTTGCTACAACCGTAATTACTTATTTAGTCACTTATTACCAGATCTAGTAGAGCATAGAACATTCATTTATTCGATATTAATCGATATTGATCATTTCAAGAGGATCAATGATGAGTTTGGTCATTCTACCGGCGATCGGGTACTCAGTGAATTTAGTCGACGAATTGATCTGCTACTCGAAGATAATTGTCATTTAATTCGCCTCGGTGGAGAAGAGTTCCTGATCGTAGGCTTCCAGCAAAATATAGAAACCGTCGTTGCTCTCGCTGAAAAGATCAAATTAGACATATCAGAAAAAACTTTTGTACTAGATGATGGAAACCAATTGAATATCACTTGTTCGATCGGTATTGCATCCGGCGCTATTCACAATGAAAACTCGATTATTGAAATAATTAAACAAAGTGACGCTGCAATGTATCAGGCTAAGAAAGAAGGCAGAAACCGAGTAGTTTGTTGAACTGAAACGTCATATTGAATACCCTGCAATTAACTCTAAACAAACAACGACAGTTAGAACAGTCGTTGAACCGAAATTTAGTTCGATAACATTTTCCCACAAACCTCTTTGTTTAATTTGATAGCAACTATCGCTATCATAGAATTAATATCTCGATCTGGATTATATTCGACGATATTTGTTCCAAGAGCGTTGTTCTATCGAAGAGACTAAAAGCTCATCATTTTTTTTGATAAACAATTTTTCCATCAACAATCGTCATGGATATTTTTATATCTTTAATACGTCTAGTCGGAACCTCAAAAATATCTTGTTCAAGAACCACAAAGTCAGCGAGATAACCTGCTTTTAACTGGCCCAATTTATCTTCTTGAAATCCGGCGTAGGCGTTGTTGACGGTGTAGGCTTTTAGCGCCTGCTCAACGCTTATTTTTTCTTCTGCAACCCAACCATCAGGATTTTTACCATCTAAGGTAGCTCGGGTTACCGCCGCGTAGATCCCTTGCATGACATTCATTGGAGCGACGGGACTATCTGATCCAAAGGTCACTTTGGCACCAGCTTTAAATAAACTATTAAAAGCATAAGTTGTTTTTATTCTTTCACCGCCAATTCTTTTTTCGGCCCAACGCCCGTCATCGATCGCATGATAAGGTTGCATCGATGGAATAACCGATAGTTTATTCATTCGAACGATTGCCTCAGCGCTCAAATGTTGGGCGTGTTCAATACGCCAGCGCCTTTGACTATTTTCAGGATTGTTCTTTGCGACTTGTTCAAAACTATCTAACAACCAATCGTTAGCACGATCGCCAATAGCATGCACTGTCACGTGAAGTCCGGCAATATCACCATCAGCAATCCAGCTCTTAAATTCTTTTAGATCGTAAAGAGGAAAACCGAACTTATCCGGTTCATCGTTGTAAGCATTGTAAAACCACGCGGTGGTGCTTCCTAAGGAGCCATCGACTAAACCTTTTAATCCACCCCATCGATGCAAATCATCACCGCGTCCGTTTTTCGCTACATAATTGGCAAGCTTTGAATGAGTATGTAGTGGCACAAAACTATAAACACGCATTTTTAATTTTTGTTGGTCGTGTAGCTTCTTAAAGGCTTTAAGGTGATCCCAGCTGCCCATGTCATGAATTTGGGTAACGCCAAAACGAGTGGCATGTTCAATGCCTTTTACGAAATCATCGCCTTGTTCATCAATGATCAGCGGAGGAACGACTTTGCCGATTAATTCCATAGCAGCATCCTTAAAAATTCCTGTTGGATTGCCGTTTTTGTCCCTGACAATTTCCCCTCCGGGAACATCGGGGGTATTTTTATCGATTCCAGCTAATTCCATTGCCACGCTATTAGCCAATGCCATATGGCCATCAGTTCGCCAAAGATAAACTGGCGTCTTTTTTGTGACACTATCGATCCAACTTGCTTTGGGCAGTTTACCGCCCCACGCTTCATGGTCCCAAATGCCATTTAACATCCATTTGCCCGGTAACATTTGCGCTGCAAAGTCGCCGATCCGCTTGGTAAATTCGTGCCGACTTGATGCATCTCTAAGCTGAACAGCCGATAGGAGACCTGAAACTTCGTAAAAATGCGTGTGGTTGTCAATAAATCCAGGTGTAACCCTTTTATCTTTCAAGTCTATTATTTTTGTTGAAGAACTGGCTAATTTTTTAATTTCTGCATCAGTTCCAACTGCTAAGATATTATTGCCCTTGATTGCAATAGCTGAAGCATTTGGATTAGCGTTATCCCCTGTCCAAATTTTTCCATTATTAAAGATGGTATCTGCCGTTTCTACAGCAAAGCAGGTGTGGGATATTAAAGAAATAACCGTAAAAATTAAAATGCCTGAAAGCGCTTTATTCATCATATAAATCCTTTTTGATTAGCTATTAACGAATTGAATAGCAGCCCATGTTTTGGGAGAGCTGACACAATCCCTATTTTATTTCTCGAAAATAAAATACCAGTCAAACCCATTTTACATAAAATTTAAACCTGTGCACCTATTAAAACGGCATCTGCATCAGCTCAGACACTTCAAGTGAACCACCAATATCAAGAAACGGACAAGCTTTTGCAATTTCAAGCGCTGACTCAATAGAGTCGGTTTCAACAATGGTATAACCGGACATTGAGGTTGTACCGCCTGTGGTGACGTTACCATCCGAATTTACCGTGTGAGTGTTTTTCATTGGGTTAGCCGGAGTCACTGCTGACTCTCCTAATGACGATAACCACTCTTTATAATTGGCGAAATGTTGTTTTCCCTCCTCTGGTGTCGATGGCGGCTTTGTGTGTTGGCGGTATGATTTTAGCGAGGACCTTATCAAATCCTGATTTAGCTAATGAAATTCGGAATGCTGCAAAAGTAACTGCCGATGATATTAGTCTAGCCTGAAAATAACTTTCTTTTCGATTTATCCCTTTACCTGTCTACAGCTTCATAGTTCAGACTAGGCACCTCTACTCATCAGTGACTACAGAGGAATCAGTCAATGTCCAATACAACATTTATCGCAAATCGAAAACATATTGCCAGTCAACACACCATCAATTCAAATCCAAAAAGAGTATTTCCTCTGCTTTGCCCTGTCAGGGAATTTGATTGGATAGAAAAATGGGACTGTGAGATGATTTTTTCCAAATCAGGCGTCGCTGAACTAGGCTGCATTTTTTCAACTTATAACGAAGAAGATGGCGGTAACGATATATGGGTAATCAGCCGTTATGAGTTAAATCAAAACATTCAATTCATAAGAGTGAATTCGATTCGGAGTATTCGTTATGATTTAACCCTTACTGAAAAGAATGGGGAAACTGATATTTTGTGGCAACAGGAAATTACGGCGTTAAACCAACAAGGGAATGAATTTATAGAAACGGTTAAACAAAGTGATTTTGATAAGCAGATTAAGATGTTAGAAGGTTTGCTTAATCATTATATTAAAACTGGTGAAGCCAAGCCGATTGATTAACACTTTGAGTTGCAGAAAAATCAGGGTTCCATTTTATCTGACATTGATGGTCTCAGTGGTAACAGCTAACACAACTGGCTCTGAACATCACATTGCAGTCATGGCGCATAACTTCCAGCACGGCTTATATTAGTTTTAAAGCAGCCGTTCAGTAGCGAGCATTTGACCGGTCTATTTAAGGTGTACTTATCGTGAACCACTGTATGTATGGGTAGTGAATAATCAAAAAGCAGCGAAACCAGCCGAGAAATCAAATGTCCCACCTAAAATAGTCAAGGGTGCAGTTGTGCCAAAGGGTTCATGATATTACTGTTGAACGATTAGCGGTTTGACTGGCAAAACGCTCAAGCAAATAGTGCGGACAACTTAACAACCTTGTTTGTCGATTTTTGCCAGAACTCAAAGTCACTTCAATATATTCCTCTTCGATATTTCCCGCATATACTCGCAAGGCGAACTCGTACTGCTTTGCACCTAACATGACCCTAAGCGACTTCATTTTTGATGATTTGCCCGACTTGCATTCGATTGGAACAACATTTCCGCCAAATGAAGCTACAAAATCAACCTCTGAAACCGCGCTCTTTTTTTGGCTTTCCCAGTGATTTAGCTTTTTTAACTTATGATATGGAGGCAGTGCTGCTAATATTTGAGCGACATATTGCTCGGCCAAAATACCACGAGACAGATCGTTAATATCCTTTACTGTATATATATCTGTGATCGGAAGCCCCATATAGGAATAGCAAAGACCAATATCCAAAGCGTACAACTTGTAATCTTTCTTTTTTTCATTGGCAGACAAAGGCATTTTATTAGCACTAGTGTGGAAACTTCTTCTTATCATTCGTGCATCTTCCAAGATGCTTAAATGCTTGCGAACGATCTCCGCTCGATATCCTGGTGCTAATTCTGTGTATTTCATGGAATTAGCCGGATGTGCCATGACGGTTTCGTAAAGTATCTTTAAGAGCTCGCTATCATATTTTTTACCACTTAATTTAGAATACTTTGGTAGATCATCAATATAACCCGTAACAATATCTGATTTAATTTCATCGTATCGAAGCGGCCCTGCGTCTTCACACATGGCTTTTACTACTGCAGGCATCCCGCCTGATACCAAGTATTGCTTAAACAACTCGGTAAATACATTGTGAAGAGATTCTGGTACTGGTTCTTTAAGAGACAAAGACAGTAGTTTTTTATATGCAACCGCATTTTTAGCCCTTAAGAACTCTTCGAATGACATTGGTTCTAAATAGGCGTACTCCACTCTGCCGGTCGGTCCTTGAGGTGAACTTTCTCGCATAATTTCAAATTCAAACAATGAGCCTGCAGCTACAACCCTGTATTCAGGGGCCTTCTCTTTAAAATACCTCAAATATGCATATAGCCCTGGCATAGCCTGAGCCTCATCGAAGAAAAACAAAACCTTTTCAGGAGGCTTATCAACCCCTTGCTCAAGTAATATGATCTCAAGCAAGTCTTTTGCCTGCTCTCTACGCTCCAACATATCAGTAAAGCTTTGGCTTTCTTCCATATTAACCTCAATTAAGGTCAATCCAAGCTCTTCAGCCAAAAGTCTTACAAGTGTTGTTTTACCAACTTGTCGAGCGCCACGTAACACCATTACGCCTCTATCTTTTCTTAGCGCCCAATCTTTTAGTTTTTCTATGCAATACCGATACAAAGCAATCCATCCTTATACAAATCCAGTCATAACTTGATTTTTTACAAGGTAAGATTACGCTCCAAATTGATTTTTTACAAGGTTCAGCAGGACGATAAACTGTTTTTTTTCAAACATGTTTCGGTGATCAAATTGAATTTTCACAAGGACGGTTTGTTAAACTCACCCTTATGTGCCAACGTAGATGTGAATTTACTTCCGATTGTGGAGATGCAGTAAAAAATATACCAGACACCCAACATATAGCCAAACACTCACAAAATCAATCAACAATATCTGACACACTAAATAGCTTTAGCGAATTGTACTCTCACAGCTTTTTGTTCAAACTATCCCCTCTCTCATTCACGGACGAATGCTATGACGATTGCCAGAAAGAATATTGTCGATAATGAAACCGCCGGTTTTTATCATTGTACTAATCGTTGTGTAAGAAGAACCTTCCTTTGCGGCTTCGATGAATTCTCGAACAAAGACTACTCTCACCGAAAAGACTGGCTCGAAAAACGAATGGTTGAACTCTGTGATGTCTTTGCCGTGGAGCTATTTGCATTTGCGGTGATGGACAATCATTACCACGCAGTCCTTTATCTTGAACCGCTTGCTCCTCAACGTTGGAGCGATGAAGAAGTTTCTGAAAGATGGTTAAAGGCTTATCTGGGCCGTCTGCAAGAGCCTAAGTTTGCCAAGCAACGAGAACTCAAGAAACAAGCCATTATGGCTGATAAAGAAAAGCTTATTCTTTATCGTGAGCGCCTCGGCAGTTTATCGTGGTTTATGAGCCGATTAAATGAGCCATTAGCCAAACAAAGCAATAAAGAAGACATTTGTACCGGACGTTTTTGGGAAGGACGATATACAGCTCAAGCTCTACTTGATGAAGCCGCGGTATTTTCAGCTATGGCTTATGTGGACTTAAATCCAATTAGAGCGAAACTGGCTGAAACGCTCGACGACTCGGCTAATACGTCCATAAGGAAACGACTTAACTCAATCAAAAAAAGTTGAACCTATCAAAGCTCAAGCAATACTCGATGCATCCATTAGTTCCCTTTCAAACAAGGTGAAAAGTAAACGACTTCCAATGGCTTTAAGAAGCTATATCGAGTTAGTCGAATGGACTGGCAAAGCGATCCACTACCCCAACAAACATACTATGCCGGCTCATATTCAATCATCTCTTCAACAACTCAACTTACAACAAGCACATTGGCTGAAACAAATTGAACATTTTGGCAAAAGTTATTGCCATGTTGTAGGACCGATTGAACTTATTAAAGAAAAAGCGAAGCAACTTAATTTGAAATGGATGAAGGGCAATAAAGCGGCAAGACTATTATTTGATAGGCACAAGCCTGTTTATTAATCTAAAACCAATTTAATAAAAAACATCCACTCATTCTCTTTCGGGAAGGTTTCTGTTGTCTGCGCTCCACTAAAACCAATCAATATCGAACGAATAATCAATAAAAATTACTTTTTAGCTTTATTCACTAATTTTTTTTAAACCATCGTACTTAAACTGGTATTTTGTGGTGGTTTAAATGTTGAGTGTCTATTATATTTTTTCGAGCACCATCATCAAGCTGCTGTTTAGCTGAACTTTTAGTTGATTCTCATAGTGGTTTAGTTGATCGGAAAACCTGATTAGCTCGGTGTAAAAAAAACTCCGGTTATCTAATCTCTGAAAAGCCATTTTTTGAGTTAATGGCAGATAGGAGGAACGAATTAACGAATCGAATTTAGAGTCGATATCGATGTTTGACTGTTCTTCGACAACAATGGTCTGCTTTGCAGACTTAGCTTCTAGTCCATCATAGAAGATTGCATTACTCAGTACCCCGAGCAACGAGAAAAGCCAGCTAAAAATAACGATACGTTTCATTAATCTTGACGACTGTGGTTAGTAATGATTGAATTTTATATATGAGGTTAATTTATTTTTTTTCAAGGTGGTACTGGTTGCCCTGAGATATTAATTAACAGGACGCCCATATTAATTCAAATCCGACACTTATTAACGCTTCAAAGTCAAAAGCACTTTTTGTGTATGTCCCGTTATTTTTGATTCGCAAAACTGCCTGCCTACAACGGCCAGAAAATCATGAGCAGCGGAATTGAGACTAAAATGATCAAAATCTCCAAAGGCAAACCCATGCGCCAATAATCACCAAACCGATAGCCGCCGGGCCCCATGATAATCGTATTATTTTTATGCCCAATTGGTGATAGAAAAGCACAAGATGCCGCAACAGCCACACCCATTAGCATTGTATCTGGATTGACCTGAAGACGTTCTGCGATTGATACAGCTATCGGTGCTGCCACTAGAACCGTGGCTACATTATTGAGCACATCAGATAGCGTCATGGTCACCACCATGAGCAATGCTAAAATAGCCATAGCAGACCAACCCTGAGTGCTATTCACAATAACTTCAGCGATCAATTCTGTGCCTCCTGAGTTTTCCAATGCAGCACCTAATGGGATCAACGAAGCCAGTAGAATAAGGACAGATCCTTGAATGGAATCATAGGCCTGTGACAGTGAAATTACCTTTAATAAAATGTAAAGCACCACACAAGCAGCAAGCGCTACAGTAAGATAGATATATCCAAAGCTGGCCAGCAGAATGGCAGCCGTAAAAAGCGAAATAGTCAACCAGGCTTTGTCATGTTGAGTTACCTGTAAATCACGAGGTGCAAGTGGTAAAACTCCAAGCCAATTTATGACCTCATTGATTTGGTCTTCCTCCCCCATAAGCAGTAAAACATCACCAGGTTTAATAATGAGTTTACGAACACGATCACGAAATGGCTTACCCTCACGTGACACTCCAAGCAACATTATGCCGTGTCTATAAAGCAGACGAATATCTATTGCGGAACGACCTGTTATACGTGATTCCAGCGGTACAGTGGTTTCCACCACGGACAAAGTTCCAGCCAAAACTCCATTGTGTTTTTTTGATCTTGAGTAAGATAACTTTAGTGCTGTAGCAAAACTCTCAACTGACTTTGGACCGGCTTTCAGAACCAGTAAATCGCCTTTTCGAATGCTTTCACGTAATGCCCGACCAGGTAATCGATTTCCATTGCGCACCAGCCCTAGTATCATGACGTCATTTTCCTCAGCCAGGTCATTGAGCTCTTTGATGCTTTGCCCTATAGCGCTAGAGCCTTCCGTTACACCTATCTCAACCACATAGCCATCGAGATTGCTTAGTTCATTTCCCGCATTGTGTTTGGAACGAGCAGTAGGTACCAAACGCCAACCTATCAGGGCTACAAAAGCTAATCCAGCTATTGCAGCTCCAAGTCCCACAGGTGCAAAATCAAACATGTTATAAGGCTCACCAAGAGCGGTTTCTCTATATTGTGAAATAACGATATTCGGTGGTGTACCAATTAATGTCACCATCCCCCCAAGAATCGTAGCGAAAGAAAGTGGCATGAGGGAGAGAGCCGGTGATCGTTTTGCTTTATTAGCAGCCTGTATATCAACAGGCATCAAAAGGGCCAGAGCGGCCACGTTATTCATAAATGCTGAGAGTACCGCTCCAAGGAAACCCATAGAGGCAATGTGCAAAGGCAACGGTCGCTTGGAATCAATGACACGACTCGTCAGCATTTCTATGGCACCTGATTGAGAGAGCGCACGTGATACAATCAAAACCAGAGCTATAATAATGACAGCGGGATGACCAAATCCTGAAAAAGCCTGATCAACTGGAATAACCTGAAGTATCAGCCCCACAACCAGCGCAGCAAATGCAACAAGATCATAACGCCATTTACCCCATAGCAAAAGCCCCAGTACTGATGCCATTAACGAGAATAATATTGCCTGATCATTTGTCATAGTTGGTCAACTCTTTTCATTTGGTTTTTACTGTTTTTCAGAAAAAATTATGATTCGACCAATATGGTCAGCTCACTTGTTTCATTTCACTGATCGGCCAAAACCGGACATTAGCTTTTATTCACTCTGATCCCAATTCCCTATCAATGTAGGTGACTGGCAGGCCACCTCAAATGCCGTCCCTGACAAAACGGTTTAGGAAAAATCAAGACGAACAACTATAATGCGATAGTCCGCCCACCTCAAAAAACTCAGACGGTTTCAGTCTATAGTATTTCTCCTCCACCTCATTGGATTGCTCTGCGTATGGCTGCGTCATGACTTCCTGCAGCTCTCGAACGAGAGAATAGTTCCCTTCAGTCGCTTGCTGATACGCGGGTGCAACAAACCACTCTCTCAAACTGTATTTTGGGTTGACGAGCTTCATCTGACTAGAGAGTTCCTCGCGAGAGCGGGTCGAATCAAGATTGGCGCTGCCGATGAGCGATTTCCATTTTGTGAACCACTCTGACCAGCGTTTTTCTATTTCTTTAGAGTTCTTGTAGAAACTTTTTTTGAGTGGGCCAATATCGTCAGGCACCGTTGAAAGCTCGCGGAAGAAGATAGTGTAATCGACAGAAGTTTGCACCATGAGCGTCTCGAGCTCACTGAATAGTGCCGAGTGAAAAGTGCCAAGTCCAAGTTTGGCAGCCCACATCTTCTCCATTTCAGCTTGCATCACTTTCGAAAAGCCACTTTCAATCTTGTCGAGCTGCCGTAGATAGTCCTGGTGCGATACCAACAAAGGTCGCAAAGCCGTACAAAACATTTGGAAATTGCGTTGCGCTGCCACTGGCTGGTTCAGGAATGAAAAGTGATTTCCACCCCCTGTCCATGACTGGTAGTACGGGTCGAACAGATCGCAGAAACCGAATGGACCATAGTCTAGTGTGAAGCCGCCAACCGCGCAGTTGTCGCTGTTGAAGTTGCCCTGGCAGAAACCGACGCGGATCCAGTTTGCTATAAGCGAAGTGAGCCGGTTGCGGAACTCTTGCGCCAGCAACACCACTTGTTTGGCGGTTGTTAATCTGTTGTCGATGACGTCACTGTACTCACGATTGATCGCGTGCAGCACAATCTTTTCGAGTTCCTGTAAGGCTTTCGGGTGTTCCTTGTTACGAGCACGGCGACCAAAGAGCTCCAGTTGGCCGACCCGAATGAATGAAGGTGCGACGCGAGTTGAGATGGCGACGGGCTCCGATATAAGTATGTCGGGATCCTTTGAGCGCGAGTCCTGCGAATACCATGGGCGTTTGACCTGTTCCGTTTTGGAAACGTACAAACTCAGAGATCGTGAGGTTGGCACTCCAAGCGAATACATGTGCTCCTGTGCCAAGAATTCCCGGATACTCGATCGTAGGACCGCTCGACCATCTGCGCCGCGACAATATGGCGTCCGGCCACCACCTTTTAGCTGCATTTCCCAGCGTCGACCTTTGATAACGGCTTCAAGCACGGAAATTGCGCGACCGTCTCCATATCCGTTACCGGTTTGGAACGGGCACTGCTGGAAGTATTCTGTGCCGAAAATGGAAAGAGCGTAGCCACTCGCCCAACCGATTTTGCGTATCGGCTCCGGAACATGCGAAATGTCGCCAGAGAACATCCGAATGAAATCGTCCGATTTTGCCATGCTGTCGGCGAAGTCTAGTTCGCGAAAAAAACACTTGCTGTGCGCGACATACTCGGGGGACTCGATTGGCGTCGGTTTGACGGGGACATAATGACCTGAGAAGACTTGTCGCGGTGCGTGGTCAGCGCCATTTTCTTTCGCATCAGGATCACAGTCAAGCGTGTCCATAAGCGAGTAGTTTGCCAACTTTGCGAGATCTTCAAGGGTCGCGGTTATGGAAGTTTCCTCGGATAATCGATTCGTCATAAATCTTCTGCCACAGTTTACTGACAGTTACTATATCGGTAATGACTGACACACTCAATCTACTTTCTCTTACAAATCCAGAAAATTCGGTCTCTAGCGTTATGTTCTTCAATGGTTAATATTTAGCTGAATAGATTAATCAAGGATGATGACATGGCAACTCCTCGCAAAGATCATAGGGACACAGAAAATAGGGCTATTATGTTCACAAAATGGAAGTCATGCTTCATTTTTGATTAGTCAGAAAACGGCCAATAGCGGACGAAAAGCCAACTCTAGAACTTGGCAGTTAAATTCATAAGCGTAGAATAACCATTATCATTTAGACGACAACTTCAACAACTAAACAGTCGCTTTTATGATGGGCAAGAAAATTAGCTTTCAGTTAAAAAACGGAAGTTGGCTGAAGAGTTCGTCAGGATATTCACTTTGTTTAAGTTATTCATCAAGTAACGAGAACCGCCATAATCCTTCTAGTTGCTTTTATTGTTTTTTTGTCCTTGAATTCTAAACGGCTACAACAGTTTTAGCTTCAATTTGGACAACAATATCAGCATAGAGATCTACTTCAATTTCCGGAACTTCAATGGAAATAATTAGAGAGTATCTAGCATTCTTATCCCACCTTTTTTGTTGCTTACGAGATCTCCACCAGCCCATTGCGGGATAAATAGCGAGCTGTCCTCTTTCTGCTAATTCAGCAGCGGTTCCTTTCCAAATATCTTTATGAATTGAGCCTTTATTTCTATAACTACCTAACAACCAACTAGGATCTTCTGGTGGGCGAGAACGGCCAACATCCTCTTTCTGTGCGTTTTTGCTCAACCTCGCTTTGAATTCCTCTGTTGATTCATTTGGTCTTTTTACATCAAATCTTAGTTGATGACTTGGATAACTATATTTACCGGAAACGTTTCGACTTGAAGGGTTAGGTTCAATGAAATACGACAGGGTAACCGTCATTTCAACATCAACTTCACCTAGATTCAAAAGAGCCTCTTTAGGCCATGGAAGATCGTGAATATGCATGTCTTTGGTCGACACTTCTTTACCTTGCATCTTCTGGTAGGGACGAATTGCATCTTGAACGATAAGAGAAAGTGAATTGCTCGCACTCCACATTGCTCGTTCAATATTTGGGACGCCATATCCAACTAAGTGAACTAATCGCTTAGCTTTCTGTTTGTAAGTATTTTCAGAACTCACGAGCTTTAACATTTCGTCCGTCCAAGTAGCTGAATGGACGGTAATCGCTCTTATAGTTTCAGGCCAATACTCTGGATATTGAGAATAGAGTCGAGCGCAAAAACGAGCTGCCAAAGCAGTTGCTGCGCTAGTCGCTTCAGTCGTAGAAAACGAACGCTCCGAAATATTACTATGTGTCGAGAGAAGCTTCAAACTGGGTAAACCTGCACAACTATATTCGTCATAACCAATATTTCCGCCTTCGAAGACTACATCAGGTTTTATTGGCATTGCTTTTCCCCACATGACAGAGGTTGTACTGTAGGGAGATAATGAGCCTGCTTTTGCTAGCGGCAGGTAACTAGTGCTTTCTGTAATTAATATTTTGTTGGTATAGGCTCCAACCGTTATGACATTCCATGCTTGTCCAGGGTCGTGGATATCTTGTGTTTCATTGTAATGAGGATACTCCATCAAATCATTTAACTGCTTGCCTGTATTTCCGCCACAGATTGTAAACAAACGAGGATTGAGGTTTTCATTAATGTAGTCTACTGCAATGCTATCAAGAGTACTCGACCATGATGATGGCCGTCCAAGATCACGGCCGTCTTTAGACGCTAAAGACATTGAAAATATTCTGGTACGCTCTGGGTTTTCTATTTCCGCATAGGAAACACCGTCAGATGTAATGACACCATGAGGTTTTCCTTTATTATCACCACTGTAGCGGAGCAGTTTTACTGATTCTAATCTATGACCGATATTGATTGGAGCGTCGGATTCAAGTGCTTCGGTCAAATCTCCCCATAATGCCAATCCCGCCATTTCAGTACCATGCCCATCTTCATCGCTCGTTATCCAGTTTGGATCTACAACCAACTGATCAGCTTGAGCTGTGAATGGTGATATTAGTGGATGTTTATGATTGATGCCTGTATCTAAGATACAAACATATGGAGCATCACCATCGGAAATATTAAGTCTTGATAATAACTCACTTCCCCATTCTCTTTGTTCGCCAATAGCTAAACTATCAAAAAACTCTGCTGTTTCTTTAGCTAAACGTAGCTCAGAAACCAGGCTCATCAAGAGAGTGGTATTGGAAAATTGAGATTTATTAGCTTGAACATGAATTACAGTACGTTCAGGAAACTCTAGCTGGAAAGGTGAAATATTCATACCGATTTCAGATGCTAAGAGGTTAAAATCATAAATAATAGCATTACGATCATCATGAACAGGTAACCACACCTCCCACCAAATAACTTCGCTATATGATTCTGGAAATAACTCAATACTGTCGGACCACAAAGATTCTAAAGCTGCTACACGAAAGGACTTGATGGCATCGATCAATTTTTGATGATCGATTGCCCAACCTTTTTTATTTGTTTTCCGCTCAACGTATTCTTGAATCTTCTTTTCAAATGCGATGAGTTTTCCTTCAGGAACAAAAACAGTCGCGAACACTTGATCATCGATATGCTTTACATTCAGAAGCTCAATGCCTTTTCTAGCATCGGCCAAGCTTTCTATTGCTAATTCAACTCCTGGAAAACTTTCAAAAGCAACTTGGATACCAAGGCGAGATTGCAGTTCGTATGTATCGGCACGTTCTTTGAGGGCTATTTCTTCCTGCTTAATCGAAGAAAGGTTATTGAGCAAGTTTTGGCTATGAGCGGCACGATCTTGCACAGGTACGTTTTTTTTATTTATTTGAACCTGTTGAGGATAGGTATAACTTTCAGGATTTCCTGTAGCCCCCAAAAAAATGTGAGGCTTGTTCCTTAGATTATCTGCCATCAAAACTCCCTGACATTGGCTTTAACTATCCGTGATGTGTTGGCAAATAGTTCTGCGATCTTTAATGGCTCTTTGCAGAGTCGCGAAGGTTATAATTTTATGTTCATGAATCAATAGTTCTTTTATCGCGTCTTCAGCAGCTAATGTAATTTCAGAATTGCTTAAGCCTTCGGTAATTTTAGGAAGCTTATTCCACGCAAAACTTTTACTCACATAGGGAGAGAGCCTGTTTTTAAACAGAGTAATAATTTCTCTTTCGCTGGGTAATTCATATTGAATAACATCATCAAAACGTCTAAATAATGCTTTGTCTAAAACTTCAATATGGTTTGTCGCACACAAAATAACACTATTAGAATCGTCTTGCTCAATCATTTGGAGAAAGCTATTTAATATCCGGCGAGCCTCACCAACATCATTGGCGTTGCTTCGGTGAGAACCTAAAGCGTCAAATTCATCAAAAAAGTAAACGCCCCTGACTTCTCTAATCGCGTCAAAGACTTGTCTTAATTTAGCTGCAGATTCGCCTAAATATTTAGTGATAACTGCGTCCAGCCTGACTTCAAACAACGGAAAGCCGAGTTCACCAGCCAAAACAGAAGCTGTGTAGGTTTTCCCAGTGCCAGGCGGGCCAACTAGAAGGAGTTTACGTCTTGGGGATAAGCCGTGATCTTTCAACTTACCGAAATAACGCTGTTCACGCACTAAGCGCTCTAATCTTTGCCTTATTTCATCAGAAACAATTAGATTTTCAAATTTCAGCTTTGGCTGGCTCATGGAAAGCAGACCAGTTGAATCCTTCAAACTACTGGCTATAGAAATAGGGAGGTTTCTGGAAGACTTTCTTTTAGCATGTTCTACGATATCTCGTAATTCTTGAGCTATACGCCCGTGCCCACTCCGCGCCTCATGCGCAGCTACCTGAAGCGCGATAGATAAGAATCTATCGTCATCATTGTCGATGTGTGATTTCAAGAGAGCTTTTATTTGAGCCGAGCTAGCCATAGCTAATTGGGATACCTTTTGAGTTAATGAAAATATAATATCACAGGATTCATGATTTCTCATTTCTAGATGCATTACTTGTACAATTGCCTATCGTCTTTTAAAAACAATCTACATCAAATAGACCTAAATAGCGGATTCTGTGCGAGAGATTATCTGCATGACAGCGAGTATGTCCGCTTTAAGATATTTTGCGACTTAAACAATACCATTGAAAAACATTGAATCCAAAAATAGTAATCATTTACATACGATCAATATATCCAGTAGAGGGGTCAAAAATACCAGCCGTCACCCAAAAAGTGAGAAAACAGGTAAGCTGTTGCCCTTTGTTAGCTGTTAAATTCTGTAACATGCCAGAGTTCACCTGATGGCCCCCACAAATAGATTACTTTACCCCAACGCTCCTTTTTTTGTCGGTTCATATTTTATCCCGAAACTTTCCAGTCCTGATATTACTTTAAAGGCATCATTTATATCTATCATTGAGAGTTGAATCATTAGGTTGTTTGCCAGTTCTTCATTGTAAAATCTTTGAAGAAAGAATGAGCAATCACCACTTTCAAATAATGACAAGTCATCCGATGCGTAATCTGCGTATTCCGGTGAACTTTGTTTGAATAGATTAGGTGGCAGTCATCATAATATGTGCCAATAATAGACATTGATGTACCTAGCAACCAGCAAATGTAAGCTATTCCTATCAATTGTTCGTCTATAGGGCCATACTGATATTGTTACGCATCAACTTGGCCGTTTAATTGGCGGTTACTGCGTAGCCACAGTCCTTAGGTTGGCTCAAACTGACTATAGGCTTTAAGAGGTTACCTTAAGAGGAAAGTATTATGAGTAAAGGACAAGACAGTAAAAAAAGCGATAAAAAAAAGCCCCTTTTAACACCAAAAGAAAAGAAAGCCGCAAAGGCAGCTAAAAAATCCACAAACAATATATTAGGCAACTAGGCATGGAGTGGTCATCGACTTTTTTCGATGACCTTTATTTTGTGACTCAAAATAGCACTAGATTTACTTTGGTCAAATACCAATACCTGCCGAGGCAATAAACGAAATTAGTAACAGGGTGAAATTTCCTGGTAAATAGGAAAGGTAGTGCTGATTTCGGAAGCGTGGATATGCGTGCTTTTGGTATCCAGAGGGTTTTCAGATGGCTATAACACCGAAGTCACCGGAAAATCACGAGCAAGTATAGAGTAAATTTTCAATTTTATTGTTTACCGACCGTTGAGAAGAACATTTTCTGTTACTATAGTCTTTCGTTGAATCCGGCTATCTGAATTATTCATGGAGTGGAAAAACGGATCAATCCTATTAAAGAAAATTCGGAGTTACTATGGCTTTTTACACTGCGTTAATAGATAAAAGTAGCGCGCATGAACCTCTTGATACTTTTGAAGCGACCGATTTTGATGAAGCCGCTGCAATTGTTCGAGCTAAATATCCAGACAAAGCATTTAGGCTGTACCTTGGAAAAGGTATCCCAGAAAAAAAAGTCAATCAGGCGATACCACCTAAACTGCCCAAAAAGGAATAATTGCTGTCAGAGTGATTTTCTACAAAAACTCACTCTGTCTTTTTTACCTACCATTACAGATTTTTAATTTGTAGCGCAATATTTTTCTGTGAAGAACACAATAAGCAGTCCTGAGCAGTATTGCGTTATTGTAGGTAATTCCTTGCCTGACTAAATATTTGAGTCAAACTTAGTTATCTGACAAGCCATAACAATATCTCTTTGGGGATCCGTACCAAGGGAGAATACATGCTCACCCACTTCCTGAAAATTAAATTTTTCATAGAACGAAATTGCTTTTAAATTTTTCTCCCACACACCGAGCCAGGCGACATCAAAATCATGTTTATTCATGTTTTCTAAACAAGTTGACATTAATTTTTGAGCCAGCCCTTTTCCATGCCAGTCTTTTTCTACGTAGAATCTTATTATTTCACATGATGAAATAGCCGATATACATGCTGGTGGTTTACTCCTACGAAGTTGGGCGTATGCCACTAATCTACCTTTATCCTCAGCAACAAGTGTAATAGTTTCTACGTTGGATATTTCCTGAGATTGAATGGCTTCTCCAAAGCTAGATTGGCAATGAAGGTTTATATCTTCAACTGAATTCTGCTCAGCATAAGTGTCTCTAAAAGTTTCTGCTGCAAGCGCTGCCAGATTTTTAGCGTCTGAAAGGTTTGCAATTCGTATTGTGGGCATTGATTTTTATACCTATATTTAAATCTATCCTTAAAATATTTACTTAAAAAATATACTTAAAATAGACCGCAGTGGAAGTTTACGGAATAAAACTATTTGTGCTGTCCTTATTTTGACGTTACCTTAGAGATTTTAGCGCACTTTGCAAACGTTGGGTTAAGTGTTTTGGGTGGACTTTGGTCAAAGACACTGTCTCACATTTTTGGAAATGACTGAATAGTGTAATGGCGTCTACAAACGCGGAAACTACTAAATCTTCATCAAAATTGTTTTGCTCAAAAACGTGTGGATCCAAATGTAACGATTTGATCTCAAAGTGGTTGATTTTTCGATGAGCTTTAGAATCCATCCGCCCAATAAATTCATCGCGGAAAAGTAGCGGCAGGCAAAAGTAGCCATACTGACGTTTGGCTGCGGGTACATAACACTCTATCTGATAGTCGTATTGAAACACAGCTTTAAGCCGCTCGCGCTGAATGACGCTATTGTCGAATGGCGAAAGAATCAACAGTCGGTTGTTCAACCGAGGAAGGCGGCATTCGAGTGCACCCGTTTCCACTATAAATACTTCGCCGCTGTTCACTTGTACCTGTTCTAAAGTACGTTGCGCCAACCTTTCATTTACCAAAGCTTTCACCGCTTTGCGCAGTTCTGCATTTCGGCGCAAGTAGGTCAGCCCTTTAAGTGAAGTAAACCCATGGGCGCGCAACTGTTGATCGACAATGTGCGCCGCAAATTCTTCAATACTGGGCATTTGTGAATTGACTTGCGATGGCAATACCCGCTCGGTGAGATCATATGTTTTTTGAAAACCTTCGCGGTTGCTGACCATCAGGTCGCCTTCCATGTACATCTGTTCGAGTGCCTTTTTGGCTGGCTTCCAGTCCCACCAGCCCGCACGTTTTGTGGTGTTAGTTTCTACATCTCGAGATCGTAATGGACCATCTGAATGTATGCGCGCCAACAGTTCACCCATAAGCTTTTTATCACGAGTTTTATACCAATGGGTTTGGCCGCTTTTAATGGCGTGTTTGTAGGGTAAAGAGAAGCGAAAATCTGTGATGGGTATAAAAGCAGCCGCGTGAGTCCAATACTCAAAAATATCTCCATCGAGCAACATTTGATTTGTCATCGCAGGCTTGAACTTAGGCACTCTGGAGCGAAGAACATGATGGTGTGCTCGCTCTACCACCGATATGGTGTCGATTTGTACATAACCTATGTGGTTAATCGCCTTACGCGCCCCAGCCAAACCACGACCATAGGGCTGAGCCTGCAGTAAACCTTGCGCTGCCAGTGCAAGACGGCGTAAACGCATTAGTTCTTGTGGACTCTTAATTGCAATCACGGAGTCACCGGGCCCTTATTATGTGTACCTACCGCTATGCACCAAGCGAGAGTAGGTGTTTGCTACTTGGCATAGAATTTTACGTTAGGAAGATCTTCGAAATCACTATCTTGAGTCCATAGAGTAGCACTATGTTTGATAGTGGTAGCATAAATTATACTGTCTGCTAGAGGCAATTTGTATTGAACACCATAACTACCTGCATCAATTGCTAATTGTGAATCGAGAGAAATTACTTTTCCTTGTGTCATATGTGCAATAACTTCAAGAGCGAGTTCTTCGCCTTTAAGTCGAAGCACATGTTTAAAAACTTCGGTGACAGTAATGCTAGGAACCAGCAGTAAATCGAGAGACTCAATAGGTTTAGAAAATAGTGCTGAATTTTTATCATCGGCAAAATAAGAAAGCCATGCAGAAGAATCAACAACATTCATAGTCGATCTTTCTCTCTTTTAATGTTTGTATTGATTCCTTTGAGGTAACCTTTCAATTGTTTAATAGGTTTGATAGGTATCAATTCTATTCGGTTACGAAAGGTAAGCATTTGAATTTTTTGTCCGGGAGTTATTCCCATTGATTCTCGCACATCTTTAGGGATTACCACTTGAAATTTTGGAGATACGATTACTGCAGTCATTATGAGAACTCGATCGATAGCGCATACGTAATACCATAACGCCATCGATCGGATGTGTCAAACCTTCTAACGCCTTCTAAAGTCTCAAGCAGGCTCGTATTTTCGCGTATACTGCCTTGATTGGTTGAACGAAGTATCGAACACCAAATATTATCTTTCGCACGATCCCAACATCAGTCTAATACCAGGACCAAAACAAAGACCCTGCTATTCCCCACATTATTAATCCAACGACTAGATCAATCCCACGCTTCACGTTAGTTCGCCCTAAAAATTTCGACATTCTGGCGGACAATATTGCCAATCCATAAAACCAAACTATAGACGCCAATATGCAACCAATCGCAAAGTTGATCTTTGCATCACCTACAAATTGCCCCCCGACACCACCTAGAATCACAATCGTATCGATATAGGCATGTGGGTTCAATAGAGTGACCGCCAGGCAAGTCAAAACGACTTTGGATAGTGTTTTACCGGTTTCAAACTTCGATTCTTTGCTGTTCACTGGTTTAATCACGGCTTTAAATGAAAGCAATCCATAGCCAACAAGAAACAAAATACCAAGCCACGTTAAGATAGTAAACGCTAACTCACTACTCGCTAGTAACTGACTACCGCCAAATATTCCAACCGAGATTAATAAAACATCGCCCGCCATACAAATGCCAGCAGCGATTAAATGATATTGTTTTTTAATCCCTTGATTGAGAATAAAGGCGTTTTGCGCACCGATAGGAATAATCATACCGGCACCAAGGAAAAATCCTTGCACGATTGGAAACAAGCTCATTTTGTAGACTCCTCTACTTGTATGTCTCCTTCTATTGCGAAGGGGACTTAAAGAGCGCTAGTATCTATTTCATCACATATTAAGTAAAATTAAAGATTCTTAAGTAATATTAGTATTTCTTATGATTCTTGGTATATATTGAACCTTATGATGGATATCGACTACAAATTACTCCGGGCGCTTAACATCGTCATGCAAAAGCAAAGTTTTGAGCGTGCGGCGGATAAACTGCATATCTCTCAATCCGCGGTATCACAACGAATAAAACTATTGGAAGAATTTGTCGGTCATCCGGTAATGATCCGCGGAAAACCCATCACCTTAACCCCAACCGGTCAACAATTGTTATATCACTTCAAACAGGTGGAATTGTTAGAGCGCGACCTTCTACCTAAGATTATTGCCGAAGCGCCTGAGCAACCCATCAAACTATCGCTTTCAGTGAACGCCGATAGTTTGTCCATTTGGTTTATTGAGGCTTTAACGCCGTTATTAAAATCCCATCCGATTGAATTAGACATAATGGTCTCAGATGAAACTCGCACCACCGATAAGCTAAAATCCGGAGAGGCTTTTGGCGCGCTCAGCACTTTGGCGCACCCTTTGCCCGGATACAAAACCGACTATGTGGGCGATTTAAAATATTTGCTGGTTGCCTCCAGGGAATTCCAAAAGCGCTATTTTGCCAATGGGGTCAATAAACAATCATTAAAAAAAGCGCCGGGAGTGGCATTTGACCAACAGGACAATAGCCATTTAAAATTCATTGAAGAGCAATTTGATTTACCGTCAGACAATTATCCCTGTCATACGGTTCGCTCCTCCGAAGCATTTGTTGATCTGGTTAAACATGGTGTAGCTTATGCCCTGATCCCAGAGTTACAAATTAAACAAGATGTAGAAAGTGGAATGCTGATTAATTTGTTGCCCGAAAGAAAACTGGTGACTAAGTTATATTGGCATTCTTGGGTATTAGGCAAAGGCGTATTTAAGCAAGCGTCTGAACTGATTATAAACTATGCCAGAAATTATTTGCCGAGTGGAATTTCTTAGTCTGGTGGGATGGGTATAGATCAAATATCAAAACAAATTAAACTTAAAACGGGTAACTCTTTATGAGCCAAATCAAAATAAGAAAAGCGGAATTAAATGATGTTGCAACACTGTTAGAGTTTGAACAGGCTATCATCGAATATGAGCGGCCTTTCGAAGAGCTGATGCAAGCAGAAAAATTTAATTATTATGACTTGAAGGAGTTAATTGGCAGTGATACTGCAGAAGTACTAGTCGCAGAACTGGATGGTCAATTAATTGGTTCCGGATTCGCACGATTGAAAGACTCACGTTTTTACTTGAGAGATGAATATCATGCGTATTTGGGTTTTATGTATGTCGACCCAAACTTCAGAGGTAAAGGGGTAAATCAACTGATTGTCAATAAACTGATAGACTGGAGTAAAAATAAAGGCATGACATCAGTTTGCTTAACTGTCTTTGAAGACAATGAAGCGGCAATCAAAGCCTACAATAAAGTTGGTTTTCGTAAGCATTTTGTTGAAATGAGGCTTAACCTGGAGGAATAATTTTTTATATTTTTGACCTCGAAAACCATTGCGTATACTACTTTCGGTTTTTCAACAGAAATGAACACGCAAGAAAATATAACTAAATGAACCTTTCTGAAATCCCAATCGTCTTTAAGGCAAAGAAAAACCAAAAAGAGCCAATTGAATGAACCAAGCCGAACAAGATTTTCTGGTACTTACCGCACAAAGCGGAAACCAGCAAGCATTCGGATTATTGTTTAAGTTTTATCACAAGCCTCTTGTTGGTTTTGCATTTAAACTCAGTAACGATAGTGAGCTGTCGAACGACGCCGTTCAGGATGCCTGGATAAAAGTAGCAAAAAATATTCGACAGTTAAAAGACCCTAGAGCATTTAGGAGTTGGATTTATCGATTAGTCAGATGGAAGCTCACAGACTTACTCAGAATACGAAGTCGAGAAGGCAATCAGTTAGAAGAGCTGAATGAAGAAACAACCTCTAATCTGGTCGAAAATAAGACCGATGAGGACGAAACATTGTCGACCGCCTTATCCCGATTACCTAACATAGAAAAACAAATCATTCATTTGTTTTATCTGGATGAAATGAAAATAGCAGAAATTTCTATCGTTTTGGAAATTCCTGCAGGAACCGTAAAGTCTCGCTTAAACAGGGCCAGACAAATGCTTAAACAGAAATACCAACAATTGGAGAATTAATATGAATATTGATGAAAAAATTAAGCGAGAACTAGAAAGCGACTCTCCCGAATTGGATAAGATATTGGTTGACGATGAGGGCTTGTTCTCTCGAATGTCCGGGAGCTTTAGCGGAGGAATGAAATATTGGATTATGATGGTTTACTTATTGACCATGGTCGTCGGTATTACTTTTTTATGGACCGGTTATCGATTCTTTATTTCCACAGACCTTCAGGATCAAATATTTTGGGGGATTTGTTTTATAGTTGCATTAAACGTACAAGGTTTTCTTAAGCAGTTTTTGTTTATGGAAAGCAACAGAAACTCCATTATGCGGGAAGTGAAACGAGTGGAAGTAGCGGTTGCAAGATTATCTGCAAAGATGGAAAAGTGAATTTATCGTAATTTCTCACAGCTGTTATCCTGAGGAACGAAGGATCTTACACACTTTTAATATAAGATCCCTCCTACGTCGGGATGACAAGTTCGTGGGGATGACAAGTTCATCGGGATGACGTGATCACCCAGGTAAATTTTTCTTCGGTACAAACTAAGGGCCTTATACAATAAGAGGATAAGGCAATCAACTCATCGAAACGGCAACCACCAATCCTATAAAAATCAAAATAGTACTTTGAAAAATACTGGCCGCGACATTGCCTTTTTTAATTTCTTCAATAAAGTCGATTTTGGTGAAAACATATTTATCGATAATCACCAACGCAAAAACACTGACCAGTAAAGTGATCAATGCGTATATGAGGTTAATACCCAGAAAGGTCAATGTTTGTTGTAATGAACCGATTTCCATAAAATTTCCTTCGTTGATTGTAGTTGATTATTAAGTAAGTAAATTGAGTAATTATTTTCACCTGCAGGGCTATCAGTGTGTTCGGGCCTTTCGACCTCTCCCTTACCCTCCCCTTCCAAAGGGAGGGGATTTACCCCTTCTTTCTCCGGGAGAGGGCATGCTGAATAGATATGATCATTTAGGTATTTCCTAAACTAAATTTCGGTGTATTACGAACTAAAAAAAAACTCTAATACACCCTACAATGATCTAGCACCCAGCACCCAGCACCCAGCACCTATTATTTTCATCATCTCTCTAAAATATCAAACGGAGCCTCTGGCGGTAGCTCCTTCCACCCAATCGCATAGGCAGTAATCGGCTCAACACTTGAATCCAGCAAATTTTTGCTTTGAAAATTCATAATATCCGTTACCGCATAATTACTTGCATTCTTAACATTATAAAGATCTGCCGCGCCAAATACATGCATCATTTCATGAGCCTGGGCATAATGCATTTTGTCCCATCGATTGCGTTTAACTTTTTCCATCAACATCACATATTCATCGTCGCATTGAGAAATCATTCTGGTTTCATATTGACCATTGCGAAAGACGTTTTGCTTATGAGTATATCCACAGCGACGAGCAAAAGAGCGTTGATCAAGATTGGTATGCAGGTAAACAACGCCTTGATCGGTGCCAGCTTTTTGCATTTGCTTTTGGATGAAATCACCAATTGTTTTTTCGCCAAGGCTTTGTGCAATAGAACTAACAAATTGCTCGATTTCTGCACCTGAACTACCAAATGACACCACTTTGGAATTTTTTAGGTTAGGATTTCTTCGAGCCACAAACACTTTATTGATAAACTCAATATCATTCACCTGATAACTCGCGGCTCTGCTCTTTTGCCACTGCTGCACCGAACTCAAGGTCTGTTGCGCTCTTAATTTGGTTTTGTTACTCCAACGAGTGGTTAATCCCTCGTCGACGAAAACATAAGCCACTAATACTTTTCCTCTAAGGACTTTTGCAGGACCGGAAAACTTGGTGGCAATATAATCGTCGTTCAAGCCTCTTTCAGCTTCCATTTTACTCAAGTAGTTTCTTAGCTCTTTGATCCGGTCGGCTATGTTTCGATCATAAATAAGTGATTGAGCCGTTTTAAAATTTTCTATCGCATAAACGACATGCCAACGGGATTGATGGATATTCGCTGCCATAATATTGAGCTGTTGGAGTATTTTTTTGTCGCTAACACTATCTCTTTCGGCAATTATTAACGCTTTGGAAACAGCGACTAGTTTTTTACTGTCATCAGTTTCATTGACGGCTTTTTGATAGGCGGCATAAAAATCAGGAAATGATTGACCGATAGCCTCGTTTGAGGCTGTTTGAAAATTGATGTTCGATATTTGAGTCTTTGTCTGCTTGTCACCCGACTGGATCAGCAACATAAAACATAAAGATGCGAAAATCCAGAAGAGTTTTGAAAGTAACTTCGATGACATGACTTAGGCTACATAGGTACGAGACGATATTTTTGTTTAGAGATATACTACTCCGACTTTACCTCAACAACAACAATGGTCGATTAGTTGCTTCTAACATCTTGGCGGTAAAACTTCCCAATAAAAAATCTCTAAATCGATTGTGACTGAAAGCTCCCATGACTGTCAGATCAATATCATTTTCTATTTGGTAATTGGCAAGAACTTCATCGGCCGGACCGTCGATTTGCACATTTTTGGCTTCGATACCTGAGGATTGCAAAACATTTAACGCTTCTGCCAGCAGTTCATCGCCATTATTACCGACATGCACAATATGACAGATCATACCGGTGAACATTTTGCTCGATACGATCATCGCTAACGCTTTTTTACAAGTGACGCTGCCATCATAAGCCAACATTGCATTTTGAGGTTGAGTAAATTCCTTGTTCACCACTAAAATAGGTTTATGGATAGAGCGAATAACAGATTCTAATTGATGACCAATGCCTTTGTTTAGATCATCATGCAATTTGCCTCTGATCCCAATCACCATCAATCGACATTCATCTTCCAATTCGACTAAAGATTCGGCTAAACTTCCATGCTGCTGATAGGTGACTACATCATCCACGCCCGATTTTACGATCCGCGCCTTTGCAGCATTAAGCATTAATTGGCCTTTTTTAATTAATATACTTTCTCGGCTTTGCTCGACTTCCGTTAGCTCATTAAGTAATTTCTGTTGACTGCCTAATCCGATCGCTCCTGAAAAATCTGATACCGCAGGATTATGATTTTGCTCAATGGTGTGAATTAACTTCAACGGGCGTTCGACCACTTTAGCAATCCATGAGGCATAGTCGCAAACTGATTCGCTGACTGAAGAGCCATCAATGCAAGCTAAAATATGTTTGCCCGAATAGAGTTGATTTTGTGTCGTCATTAGTGACCTCCCAATACTTTTTCTAGTTCTTCTGGTTTATCATGCACGCCGAATCTATCCACGATGGTTTCACTGGCATCGTTAAGTCCAATAATGTCCACTTGTGCGCCTTCCCGTCTAAATTTAATCACCGCCATATCCAGCGAATGAACCGCGGTAATATCCCAAAAATGGGCCCGACTAAGATCGATTACGACCTTAGAGACCGCTTCCTTAAAATTAAAATTATCTAAAAATTTTGCCGACGAATTAAAAAATATTTGACCATGAAAAATATAAGTGCGAGTACTATTTTTCTCGTCTAATTTACTTTCCGCATACATAAAATGACTAATTTTGTTGGCGAAAAATAATGACCCTAACAAGACTCCAACAAACACGCCATATGCCAAATTATGGGTCCAAACTACCACAACCACCGTCGAAATCATAACCATGTTGGTTGATAGTGGATGGGATTTTATGTTTTTAATTGAGCCCCAATCAAAGGTTCCAATCGAAACCATGATCATTACCGCCACTAAAGCCGCCATCGGAATTTGCGCTACCCAGTCATTTAAAAAAACCACCATAATTAATAACACTAAACCAGCCACCAAAGTCGAAAGACGACCTCGACCACCCGATTTTACGTTAATCACTGATTGTCCAATCATCGCACAACCTGCCATACCGCCTAACAAACCTGCACCAATATTGGCAATACCCTGGCCTTTACATTCACGATTTTTATCACTGGTGGTATCCGTTAAATCGTCGACGATGGTTGCTGTCATTAATGATTCAAGCAAACCCACCACCGCTAATGCCATTGAATAAGGGAAAATAATCTGTAATGTTTCGAAGGTCAGCGGCACATTAGGCCACAGAAAAATTGGCAAGGTATCCGGTAGTTCACCCATGTCACCCACGGTACGAATATCTATACCAACAATCATCGCCAGAGCCGTTAAAGACAAAATACAGACCAAAGGTGAAGGGATGATTTTGCCAATCACTGGAATATAGGGAAATAAATAGATTATGCCAAGTCCGCCGGCAGTCATGGCATAGACATGCCAGGTCACATTGGTGAGTTCAGGCAGCTGAGCCATAAAAATTAAAATAGCCAGTGCGTTAACGAATCCGGTGACAACCGAACGCGATACAAAACTCATCAAACTACCCAATTTTAAATACCCCATTACAATCTGAATGGCGCCGGTTAACAGGGTTGCGGCTAATAGAAATTCCAGCCCATGCTGTTTTACCAAAGTCACCATCAACAATGCCATGGCCCCGGTAGCAGCAGAAATCATCCCTGGTCGACCGCCTATAAATGCGATGATCACCGCGATACAAAAAGAGGCGTACAAACCCACTTTAGGATCAACACCCGCGATAATCGAAAATGCAATCGCTTCAGGGATCAGGGCTAGTGCAACAACAAGGCCCGCCAGAACGTCGCCTCGAATATTGCCGAGCCAATCCTGCTTAGTAGAATGAAGTAACATAGGAACCTTTGCAAAAAAACGCTTTGAATGCTTTATTTATAGCACCTTTGGCGAAAATCGCTTGTTTATATGGGAAAAGACGCGGATTCTACCTAAGCAGGAAACAGGTTACAACGGATTTAGGCAATAACTCCTGGTTATTGGCTTCAATAGATGGCTGAACAATATAATGAGCAAAGATGAGCAATTCACATCATGACTTTAGATAATTAACTCCAATCAACGAAACACTTATGAATATCTCTCAAATTCGCCAAAACAGCCTAATTACTGCCATCAAAACGCCGTTTAATCACAACGGAAAAATCGACTTAGAAGCTTTTGATAAACTGGTAGATAAACAGATCGAATTTGGGGTAGATGGATTGATCATTGGCGGCACCACTGGTGAAGGTCACTTGCTCAATTGGGAAGAGCATTTAATGCTGATAGCCCATACAGCCAACAAATATGGCGATCGCCTGCTAGTGGTTGGCAATACTGGCAGCAATAATACCCGGGAAGCCGTCAAAGCCACCAAAAATGGTTTTGCTATGGGTATGCACGCGGCGCTGCTAATTAATCCTTATTATGGCAAAACAAGTCCTTTGGGTGTTGAAAAACATATCGCCGCCGCTTTAGATATTGGTCCGGCCTTTATTTACAATGTTCCCGGTCGAACCGGCCAGGATATTGATCCAGAGATCATTACCAAACTGGCCAAACATGAAAATTTTATCGGGGTTAAAGAATGCGCCGGAAACGAGCGCATCAAAGAATATGAGCAACAAGGGATCCCTTGTTGGTCGGGCAATGACGATGAATGTTTTGATGGCCGCCATCAACATGGCTCTCATGGAGTTATCTCGGTAACTTCTAATATTATTCCGGGATTAATGCGAAAGTTAATGGATGATAGAAACCAAACAGCGTTAAATCTAACTTTACAGCAACTTTTTGATTGGTTGTTTTGTGAGCCGAATCCGATTTGCATCAATACGGCCTTGTCGATGACCGGGGCCGTTGAACCGGTATTTCGATTGCCTTATGTGCCGTTAGATCTGACTACTCGTAAGGTTGGTTTTGATCTGCTTACTAAAATTGATTCTAATGAAATTGTTGGGGAGACTTTGTCTTTGTTGGGAGATGATGATTTTCATGTGTTGGTTTAGATTTTTGGGGGCTGTTAGGTTTGATTAACAGACTAAAAGCAAAAGACAAAAAATATTTCACCACGGAGGCACGGAGAGACGGAGTTAAAAGAAAAAAACTTTAATTGCTTCAATTAGTTAAACAGCTATAGATTTATCACTTGTTTTTTCTCCGTTCCTCCGTGTCTCCGTGGTGAAATGTTTTTTGTCCGTTAATCAAATTAAGCAGCCACAACAATAAAAACCAGCAAATCCAAAAACCACATCTATACTTATTATGAGTACAAAATAGAAATCACCCATTTTATGCCCGATCAACGCCAACAAGCGATAAAAAACGCTGGACTCAAGTCCCGCCACGCTATGGTTTGGCTGAGAGATCATCGCCTTCCGGCAGATCCTATTTGTTATGCCATCGCTTATGAATACCTGCACAGCGAAAGACCCAAACTTAAACAGCAGGTCGATTCGCTTGATATCGATGATGCTGAATATCTGAATAAAATACGGTCTGTCTATCAAAATTGCATAATCCAGGAGGAGTTCCAGGAATTGGCCATGAGCGGCGATATAGGTAATCAGTACGTCAGCGAAATTCTATCCTTGTTACTCAAGTCGCAGGAAAAAATACACCATTCCACCGGCATTCTAGACGCCGTTAATATGGAAATAAGAAATTCAACAAATGTTAAGTCGACTGAAGAAAAAGATGAGCAGTCAGATGCCATCATAGAGTCCGCAGGCAACAAAGATGATTATGTCGCGGTTGCAGAAAAAGCCAGTAGGGACGAACTCACTTCGGCGCTTGATTTTGATGGATTAAAACAATCGTTGGTCGCCGCGATAAAATATCCCGAGAATTTCCCCATATCAATACTGCGTATCAATCTAGACCATTTCAAACAATTTAACGATACCAATGGCCAGTTTATGGGAGACGCCGTTCTCAAGAATGTGGTAAAAACTCTGCAAAATCAGCTGAAGGGTAGTGATCTTACCAGTCGTCATGAATCTGACGAATTCATCGTACTACTGCCAAAAACCAGAGTCAAAAGCGCGGTACCCGTTGCCGACAAATTAAGAAATAAAATCTCAACTTTAGTATTAAAGAAAAAAAATAGCTCCGTCGCTCTTAAATTTACGGTCTCGATTGGTGTGGCAGAAATGAAAAGTGCCGATGCGTTTGAATCAACTTTAGCAAAATGTAAAAAGGCGCTGGCTCGCTCAAAAGACCTTGGCCGAAACTCTGTTAATAAAGATGACTAAGCTATCCTAAAAATGTTCCAAATCCAGTACATCCAAAAATCCTTGTTCCGTTTAAACTGCTAAACAGGGAAAAATCAGTTAAATTCTAACAAATCAGCTAAACTGTCTAACTTAAGTTTTGCAATATTCTGGAACATTAAATGACCAGTTGGACCGACCTACTCGCAGCCGAAAAGCAGCAAGCCTATTTAGAGCAAACGCTGGACTATGTGGCCAAACGGCGCGCCGAAGGTGTAGTCGTTTACCCACCAAAAGAGCAGGTTTTCAACGCATTGTCCGCCACCCCCTTTGAACTCGTCAAAGTCGTTATATTAGGCCAGGATCCCTATCACGGACCCAATCAGGCACATGGTCTATGTTTTTCGGTGATGCCTGGCGTTAAAAAGCCTCCTTCGCTGGTTAATATCTATAAAGAGCTTAAACAAGATATTCCAGGATTTGAAATCCCCTCTCATGGTTATTTGCAGAGTTGGGCTGAGCAAGGTGTTTTATTGTTAAATACCGTTTTAACTGTCGAGCAAGGGCAAGCTCATTCCCACAAACACCTTGGCTGGGAAAGATTTACCGATAAAGTGATTCAACAACTGAATGAATATGGTGAAGGTATTGTGTTTCTTTTGTGGGGCGCTCACGCCCATAAAAAAGGTGCGCAAATCGATACCAAAAAACATTTTGTGCTAAAAGCGCCTCATCCGTCTCCATTATCAGCACATCGCGGATTCTTGGGTTGTCAGCATTTTTCAAAAACCAACCAAATATTAACAAAACAAGGACTTCAACCCATCAACTGGATGAGTCTGGCTAACTAAATTGCCAAACAGAATAATCTGCATAAACGCCTGCTTTTTACTACAATTTAGGTAAGTTCTGTAAAATAACAAGATCATATTCAATGCTACGACTTTTTATTAGCCTATTTTGCCTAATTTTCACCTCTGGTTCTCTGCTGGCGGCAGATAAAGTGGTATTACAACTAAAATGGGAGCACGAGTTTCAATTTGCTGGTTATTATGCAGCCAAATGGCAAGGTTATTACCAAGACGCAGGGCTGGACGTTGAAATCAGAGGAGCAATCAAACCCGACAAAAGTATACTCAAACCCATCGACGAACTGCAAAAAGGCAATGTTCAGTTCGCTATTGGAGCATGGGATATTTTAATTGGTAAAAATAAAGGGTTAGAACCGGTTGTATTAGCCCCTATTTTTCAGCGAAGTGCAAGCGCAATATTCTCACTAAAAGAGACAGATATTAGTAGCCTGAGCAAACTTTCCAGTTTACGTATTGCAGCGATAGAATTCGATGCAACCAAAGTTGAAGTTGAAGCGCTATTCCGCTCTCAAGGATTCGACCTCAGTAAGATTAATTTTGTTGATCAACCTGTAACTATTGACACATTATTAGAAGATAAGGCGGACGCCATAGTGACTTACGAAGTTTCGGCACTATTTTCTGCGAAAGAAAAAGGGATAGAACTTAATAAACTCCATCCGGCGAATTTTGGCATGGGCTTTTATGGTGATACTCTATATACGTCTTGGAAATTTTCTCAATTAAATGCCGATATTGTTAACCGATTTACAGAAGCGAGTAAAAAAGGCTGGCTTTACGCATTATCTCATAAACAGGAAATTGCAGAAAAAATATCCAATGAATTGCCTCGGTACCTAGTCGAATACGATGATCCCTTGCGATACAATTTGGCCTTTGCGGAACAAATAGAATCGCTCCTGCAATATCCAGAGAAAGCGATCGGGCACATTAATAAAGATCGCTGGTTTAATATGAATGAAAGGATCCGAACCTTAGGTTTGGTGAGTGCTCGTTTGGAAAATGACCATTTTTATTTTGAACCGACAAGCTCGGAAAAATATTCCAAACAAAGTATTTTCATATTTTTGATATTAGCATTTTTTATTCCAACTATATTTTTCCTTTGGTATCGACGAAAACTATTCCTATCGGTAGCCCTAATAATTACCAGCACGATATTCATTCAACTGCAGTTTGAAGAGATCCTGGAGAACGAAAGCAAAGAGCTAGAAAAAGAAAAAATCGCACAAAACCTTAACTCCCTCAGTGCTAAACTTCAAGGAAACCTGCAAAACAACCTGTCTATGCTTTCTGGTTTCGCTGCCTATATTTCTGCAACCCCTGAATTAAGCTATCAAGATTTTGTGAGATATGCGAAGGTGCTTTTCAAAAAAGCGCCTATGTTGATCAACTTTGCTTCAGCAAAAAATTTGGTGATTAATTACGTATATCCTATAGAGGGGAACGAAAAGGCTATTGGCCTGGATTATCGCAAAACTCCAAAGCAGAAAGCCATGGTAATGAAGGTCGTCAATTCCGGCCAAATTCAAATGGTTGGTCCGGTTGAACTGGTTCAAGGTGGTACCGCTTTTATTGGTAGAGCGCCCATTTTTACAGACGATGGCAAATTATGGGGGATCATCTCCGCGCCATTGGATGCAGAACAACTATATCGATTTTCTGAACTAGAAAAAACAAGCCGTAAGATGAATCTTGCTATTCGAAGTTTCGACGTGTCAGGTAATCAAGGTTCAGTATTTTACGGCGATAAGAGTGTATTTGAATCCCCTCACAGAATGCATTCCGTCATCAGTATCGGAGGCGGTTCGTGGCACATTGCGGCGATACCTTTGTCGACTGAAAAAGAAATGCCAACTAATATCATGATGCTACGGATCTATTTTATTATTGCGGGATCACTTATTAGTCTTTTCGCTTGGTTCAGGTTTCATCAAGATCGAGAAAAAATCGAACTGGTAAGCAAAATCAAAGAAGATAAAGTTTTATTGGAATCGGTTGGAAGTGTTGCAAAAATTGGCGGCTGGAAACTAAACAAGCAGTTAAATTTTAAAAAGTGGTCAGAACAATCTTCTTTGTTATTGGGGGAGCTTAGGAACTATTTTCCTGACAGCCTTCAGGCGCTTGAATCGCATTTTTCACAGCAGGAACTTTTGCTATGGAAAACAAAGTCGGAACTAGCACTGGCCGAAGGGAAACCTTTTGATATCGAAATTGAAATCAGTCATAAAGATGCCGGTTTTTATTGTTTAAGAATTATGTCCAATGCAAAGATTTCTGATGATGAACAATGTATTACCGGGACAATCCAGGATATTACCGATAAAATATTGAATGCTCGACTAATTGAACACCAGGCGACTTATGACAGCTTGACAGGTCTGCCAAATCGCTTGCTTTTTCACGACCGACTGACCAAAGCGATAGAAAATGCGCATCGCAACAAACAAAAAATTGCGGTTCTTTTTATAGATCTGGACCGTTTTAAACCGATCAATGATAACCACGGGCACCAGGCTGGCGATAAATTATTGATTGAAACTGCTTTGCGGATCAAACAATCAATCAGAGAGTCCGATACGGTATCCAGACTAAGCGGCGATGAATTTGCTGTATTCCTCAATAACACTTCCCAATATAGTCAGGTGTTAAAAGTGGCGGAGCAAATACTCAATAAAATGCAACAATCCTATCAATTAGGCGATGCTTTGGTTTATTTGGGTGCCAGTATTGGCATCGCAATGTATCCGAATGATGCCGATAATGCCGATTCACTTTTGAGAAAAGCCGATCAGGCCATGTATGAAGTAAAGGCCAGCGGCCGAAACGCTTGCCAGTTTTACACCACTGAAATGCAACTTAAATCGGAATATCGTCATGAGCTGCTCAATCAACTTATTAATGCCCTTAATCAAAAGGAATTACAAGTCTACTTTCAGCCAATCGTTAATTTAAAAACCAATAGAATAACCAAATGCGAAGCATTAGCCCGATGGCAAAAAGAAGATGGTGAGTTTGTACCGCCGATTGATTTTATTGATCTTGCCGAAGAATCAGGATTGATTAATAAAATTGATTTATTCATGCTGGAAGAATCCGCTCGGTCGCTCGCAAGAATAAATCCGGAAATAGAGTTGTCCATCAACATTTCTCCCCGATTATTTCATACCAAAGACTACGCGCTTGAAAAGTGGACGGCATCCATCAAGGAATTAAGTCAGACCATTCGAATAACCGTCGAAATTACCGAGCGATTGTTGACTGACGATTCAGAAAAAGCACTTATTGTATTAAATCAGCTAAAAAAATTCGGAGTGAGAATCGCTATTGATGATTTTGGCACTGGTTATTCCTCGCTCAACTATTTAGTTAAATACCCGGTTGATATTATCAAAATCGACCAAAGTTTTGTTAAGGAAATTGGCATCGATTCATCAGCAGAAGCCCTCATTGAAACGATACTAGCAATGGCGGAAAGATTGCAGATAGAAGTAGTTGCAGAAGGTATTGAAACGGAGGATCAATTAAATTATTTGAGAAAACATCATTGTGATTTTGGTCAGGGATATTTGCTTGGTAAACCAATGAACAAAGACGCGTTTGCCAAGCTTGAAAAACCTGACGTTTGATAATTGACCCAATAAACCGAGTCGTTAGCCTCTGAATTTTATTTTATTTGTTTTGGCATACATATTGATAATCCAGATATTCTTCGATCCCGTAATGGCCGCCCTCTCTTCCCATGCCAGATTGTTTAATGCCACCAAACGGCGCGGCAGGATTAGATAGTCGAGCCTGATTAATGCCCAACATGCCAAGCTGCAGTTTAGATGCAATAGTGTTAATTCTTTGGGGATCTTTAGTATAAAGATAACCGCACAAACCAAATTCAGTTTGATTGGCAAGTTGTATTGCCTGTGCTTCGCTGGTAAATGTAGTGATTGAAACCACCGGTCCAAATATCTCCTGCTTAAACAGCTCCTTATCCGGAGTGATATTTTCTATTATTGTGGGTTCAAAAAAATAACCTGATAAATTTTTGACCGGTTTGCCACCCAATAACAATTTGCCACCTTCAGCCACCGCTCGGTCTACCAAATTTTGCATTTTGTTCACGGCAGCCAAATTGATCAGTGGTCCAATTTCAGAATCAGGATCAAATCCCTGTCCTACTTTTAGTTTTGCAGCTTTATCAATCAATCTCAATTTGAATTCGTCTACAATATTTTGATGGATCAAAAAACGATTGGCGCTCACACAGGTTTGTCCGGCATTTCTAAACTTGCTGGCAATCGCTCCTTTTATAGCAGCCTCCAAATCAGCATCTTCAAAAACAATAAAGGGCGCGTTTCCACCTAACTCCATGGAAGTTCTTTTGACCCCCTCGGCACATTGCTGCAATAATTTTTTACCTATTTTGGTGGAGCCTGTAAAGCTGAGTTTAGCCACTTTGGGGTGCTGGGTTAAAATTTCTCCTATTGCCTGGGCGTTACTTCCTACCAATACATTAAACACCCCGGCGGGGATCCCGGCTTCAACGGAAAGTTGTGCTAAAGCCAATGCCGATAGCGGGGTAAGTTCAGAGGGTTTTAAAACTACGCAGCAGCCAGCGGCGAGCGCTGCGGCTGCTTTTCTTAAAACCATAGAGCACGGAAAATTCCACGGGGTGATTGCGGTCACCACACCAATTGGACGCCGAAATACCTGCGCGTTTTGATGAGCGTCAGTATCAACTTTTTCTGATTGTTTAAGCTGAGCGGCAAGCTCGGAATATAATTTAACGTAATTGGCAGCGTGAAGGATTTCACCTTTAGCTTCTTCAAGTGGCTTACCTTGCTCAAGCGTCAGCAAATGGGCGAGATCCTGCAAATTGTCTCGCATCAATCTCTGCCAACGATCTAATCGCCGCGCTCTCTCTGACTCTGATAGAGCCTGCCAGACCACTAGTGCTTTATCTGCGGCGATAATAGCTTGATCCGCTTGGCTCGCACTGATTTCACAGATTTGGCATATGACTTTGCCGTTTGCTGGATTGAACACATCAAACGCCTGTTCCGAATCCAGCCAACCACCATCAATAAATGAGCAACGTTTGAGTAAAGTTTGATTATTGAGTTTTAACATAGGAAGAAGTTAGCTTTCGTAAGGCAAATCCTGGAATAACTGATTTCAGGATAGCAATTATTGTATTTTTTTAGAAAATTCGAATAACAGGATAATAACTCATTGTTCGACCTACATCACAAGACTTTTGCCTATTTATTCGTAAATCGAAATGATCAAACATGACAAATCGCTGTTAGATTAACTTAAATTAATTTTTATCACTTCAAATCTAAACTAGAATTTACCTACAACTATTATTTTTGATAGTTTATTTGTGTTATAAACCAGTAAAATTCTCCAGCCGGTGTCTTAACAAATACTTCATCATCAACTTCCTTTCCAAGTAAAGCTCGTGCCATAGGTGAGTCAATTGAAGTGTAATCTTTACGGCCAAATATTTCATCATAACCCGCTATACGAAATTTCTTTTTTTCTCCTGTTTCGTTTTCAATTTCCACCCAAGCTCCAAAAAAAACTTTGCCTTCCTGTTGAGGTGAATAGTCAACTATTTTAAGATTCTCTAGACATTTTCTGAGATACCTAACTCGCCAGTCTATTTCTCTGAGCCTCTTCTTATTATACTGGTAATCTGCATTTTCACTGCGATCACCTAGACTCGCAGCCCAAGTGACCTTTCTGGTTGTTTCAGGTCGTTCTATCCGCCAAAGCTGGTCTAGTTCATCCTTTAGTTTATTGTATCCTTCTCTTGTTACTAATGGAGTTCTCATTAACCTCTATTCTCACTTATAATTATCGACTAGCTCATTTCACATAGACTTATTTCAGATATTTTGTTCTTCAAATTGAGACGACTATTACTGATACGTTGTTAGTTGATACGTTTAATCATTCATTTCAGGGCAAATTTTTTTTGTGAGTTATCCAGCAGCAGCCATGAAAATAATACTCTAGAAAGTTTCACACCATTTCATAAAATCTTCATAACACAGAGGTTTTGAAAAATAAAATCCTTGAGCATAATCAGCCTGCAAATTACAAATTTCTTCCAGTACTTCTTTTACCTCGATACCTTCAGCCACCACTTTGAGATCAAAACGTCTTGCTAGAAAAATAATCAGCGAAACAATGTGCCGATCACTAGAATTTTCAAGCAAATTGTCAACAAAGGATTTGTCTATTTTGAGTTCCGTTGCTGGAATTTTTTTAAAATAGGCCAGAGAAGAATATCCGGTACCAAAATCATCAATCGAAATTCCCACCCCAAGCCTTCGAATTTTCTCAAGCTGTTGCAAAGTCGATTTGGCATCTCTCATGATCGTGCTTTCAGTAACCTCTATCACAAGATTTTCTGCAGGAACATTCCAGATTGACAAGCTATCTTCCACCAGGAATATTAGTTCAGGAGAGTCCAGATCGTTGGCGCAAATATTAATAGACAGCACAAATTCTGGCATCTCCTGCAGAATTTGCGACAAGTATTGTAACGCCGACTTAACCACCCACTCGGTAATGGAATGAATTTGCCCAGACTCTTCTGCGATCGGGATAAACTCCAACGGACTAATCATTCCGTGCTGTGGATGGAACCATCTAATTAGCGCCTCGGCGCCACAAACTGTCATCCGTTTTAGATCGATTTTTGGTTGGAAGAAAAGCTCAAACTGATTGTCATGGATCGCCAAATCAATATCTTTTTTGACATTCCATATTTTTTTCATTTGCCGTTTAAATTCTGCGTCGTAGATTGTGCAAGAAGCGTCATTGGCGTTACCACTCTCAAATGCAATCAAGGCATTAAGGTAGAGCTCTTTTTCATCATATGACGCCGTTTCGGTAGAAGCGATACCGACAATAGGCGTGAGTTTAACTGTGTCATCACTGGTTTTAATGGGTGCCTGAACTTCTCGAAGTAGTCGCTCGGCAATCATTTGGCTGTGGCCTTGATTAAGCACTTTTGGAATAATAATAACAAAGGTATCCAAGGCGATTGGGAGCACCAACTCGAAGGTCTTCATACAAAAAAGTAGCCGCGCCTGGATTTTTTTTGATATCAGTTCGAGCGCATCGTAACCGATATTAATTTCTAACTGGCGAAGGTCTCGAATTTTGAGAAACAAAAGACCCGTATGATGATTGTCATTTTCGGCCTGTTTCAAATAAGAAGCTAAATAAGTGTAGAGTTTTTGCCTTTGTGGTTTATTTTCAATGATTAAGCTCAAACTACAACTACCCTAAAAGTAATTCGCTTGGATTGATCCCGTAAGACCCCGGTTCCAAACTTTGGTGGATGTGGATTTTTTGGCCATCTTCGGTTTCTGTGACTTCATATAGATCAATCGTCGGGAATTCTTTATAAAGACATTTTCGTTGATCGAGTATCAACATGATTTTAGGGCGTAATCGTCTTGAGCGATACTCTGACATCACCACTCCCACCTCACCGGTGGATAATTCCACCAGAGAACCGGCCGGATAAATACCCAGCGCCTGAATAAAGACTTCTACTAGAGCTGGATGAAAATCGATTTTTCGCCACTCATAGAGCTTTTTAATGGCTTCACCTGACGATAGAGCTGCGGCATGTGCGCGGGTGGAGGATATTGCATCATAACAATCTACAATAGCGGCAATTCGACCAAATAGTGGGATTTCAGTTTCTTTAAGTCCTTTGGGATAACCTTTGCCATTCATTCTTTCATGATGGGTGGCCACCATCTCGGTCACTTCCTTGGAATCGTGTCCGCTTTCACTAATCATCTTCAGGCTTAGTCGAACGTGATCCTGGATCATTTCAAACTCATCTTCCAGTAATTTGCCTGGACGATTAAGCAACGTCTTTGGCAATTTTAGTTTACCAATATCCATTAACGCCGCGCCAATCGCTAAATTATTAAGATGCCTTTTGGTTAATCCTAACTGTCTGCCAAAGGCTATCGCCAAAATCGAACATCTGAGTGAATGCTGATACATATAATTATCGTTCTGCTTTAACCGCATTAACCATAATACGGCATCGGGATTGCGGATGACGCTCTCAACCATTTGTTTTGTTGATTCTTTTATTTCTACTAAATTAAGTTTTTTGCCTTGGGTTAAATTTTTGATCAGATTTTCGGTGTTAGCCGACATCGCCTCAAAATGCCTTTTGGCGCGCGGCAGCTCTTGCTCCATCGATTGGCTATCTTCATATTTGACTCGATAAATATGTTGCTGATCTTTATTAGAGAATTGAGGCTGCAGGCCATCGTTGAGTTTGTGTAATTCATTCTCGGTACTACGGTGCACATCGATATAAACAAATTTACAATAACTCAACAGGCCCTGTATATCATCTTCGCTCTCTAGGAAAAAGCCCTGTAGGGGATAAGGAGTCTCAAGCCACGGACGATCTAACTCACAGACATACATGCCAATCTGAAGTTTGCTGATGTTGACCTTTTCTCGGGTAATACTGTTTGACATGTAACAACTAAATTCTAAATCTTATTGAGCCTAATTATAGCAATGTTCGGAACGAATAGAGAGCTAATTACTGAGATAACTGAATTGAGATTATCGTCAACGGGGGTGGTCGCTACAGACTTGCCAGGTCTCGGATTGGTATCGCTAACCTATGTAGTCATTTTTTGCGCCCCTTTGAACAGAATAACCTTCTATTTTTTCTTCAAAAACAGAAGGTTATAAATGCCTTTGATTATCGCTTGAATCAAGAGATAATCTCTTAAATTACTTTGCCGAGAGAACAACCACTTTATTTCGAAGCTTTTTTTCGTCCTGCTTGCCATAACGAACAATGATTTCCTGTTGGTTATCATTGTTCAAATCGACCACGGTAAGCATTGAGCCATCTTGAGGCAGAGTCAATTGATGTCGCTTGTTTCTGGATTCGAAAAGTTGCTGATTATTCTCACCTTTGTATATAGCCAGGCGCTTTTTTCCGGCCGATAAAACCAATTCCTTAAAACCATCGCCATTAAGATCGGCCATTAAAATAACCGGTTGACCGGTACTGCCAGATGACAGGCTAAAATTAAGATCAACTTCTTCGCTAAATAATGGCTCTTTGTGATATTTGTCCTGCTCATCAAGGGAGAAGACATAAACATCTTGATCAATACTGCCCGATAATAAAGCCCCGATAATTTGACTGACACCTATGTCAAAAGAAGATACCAGAATTTCCTTACGGCCATCGGCATTAATATCAAGAAGCTCTAGCCCAGACAATGTGCCTTCTGCACTGATTAACGTATTGGCCTCCTGACTAAAAGAAAGTGTTCCTCCTTGATTGATACCATAGTGAATTTCATACTGATTTTGGCGATCTAAAACACCGCTGCTTTTGGTGTGCCTCACCATAATATCAATAATGCCATCACCATTAATATCTTCAATATTTTCCAACATGCGGTGCTCAAGATCACTCTGATCCGCTGACTCACCATCTGCTCCTTTTACTGTCCACCAGGGCAACGCGCTGACTTGCATGGGTAACGAAATACGGTTATTTATTGGACTAAAGTTACCATCTTTGGATTGCTGATATATTTGTAATTGGCCCCGTTCAACCACAATAATATCAACCAGTTGATCAAAATTACTGTCTACATTAAAAATACGAGCTTCGGAAAACGACACCCGTTCAGACGTCATATCGATTGAGGCTTTGATCGGTAAAGAGGTTTTAACGAACTCGCCATTTTGCTGTTGAAGCAATAAATGAATATTGCTGAAATCAGAGACAATTATATCGTCCAACCCATCACCATTAAGATCTTTGACTAGCTCTTTTTTGGCAACAAATTGAGGTTTATCCTCAAGATAAAGAGAATTGATTTTGCTCAATAACTGAAAGCGTTTTTTCTCCAGATCAAGCTTCGATATTCCGCTGGAATCAAGTAACAGAATGCTTGCAATACCCGAGGCGTTAGTAAAGAGGTCGAACGCAATAGCTTCCTTTGGCAAGGAAATCAGAGAGTGTTGGCTGTAGTTATTAAGTGTTTCATCAAAAATATACAGCGCGATTACTTTTTGTTTTTCATCTGTTTCTCCAATCAGGAGAATTTCCTGATTAGCGTTATTGACAAAATTAGCGGTTAAGATAGGGTGAGTAATTTTAAAATCAATTTCAAATTCTATTTGATCGAAATATTGTTTTTTCTTTTTTGCCTGAAGATTCCCTATCGAAAACAACAAGATAAGAAAGAACATTGTTAAACGGGTGATCAGTTTCATTTAAATAACCTTTTTGAATGGAATGCAGATTCTAGTAACGCTCATTATGCTTCGTTTCGCTGAACCTACACTTAATAAACCGAATGAATAAACCCGGTTTATAATAGACGATGATTCCTATTTAAAGTTCCTGAAGTCTGTCAACAGAGGACTATCGTCCTTATTTGGAAATAGTCAAAGGAGCAAAAGATTGACAAGTCGGCATGATCTCGAGTCGATTGATATTAACGTGCGACGGCAAATTTGCACACCAAAAAATACTTTGTGCAATGTCTTCAGCAAGTAGCGGTTTTACCTCTTGGTAAACAGAAGCGGCTTTTTGTTTATCACCACGAAATCTGACTTCTGAAAATTCAGTTTTTGCCAACCCTGGTTCAATATTGGTGACTCGAATTCCAGTGCCTGCTAGATCAGCCCTTAAGTTAAGACTGAACTGCTCGACAAACGCTTTACTAGCGCCATAAACGTTTGCTCCGGGATAAGCATAACTACCTGCGATGGAACCCAGATTGATAATATGACCGGATTTATTTTCGACCATTTGCGGTAATATGGCGCGGGTCATTCTAGTTAAACCGCTTATATTGGTGTCAATCATGGTTTGCCAATCGGCTAGGTCTGCTTGATGTGCAGCCGACAGTCCCAGAGCCAATCCGGCACTATTAATCAACAAATCAACTTTTAGCTGCTTTGAGCTAATAGCCTCCACTAATGCGTTAATTGAGTCAGGTTGACTGGGATCTGTCTGAGTAACGTCTAATGGTTGAATCAGGCAATTATCTTTACCCAATTGGTTTTGAAGCTGCTCTAATCTTTCGACTCGTCTGGCCGCAGCGAGCACTAACCAACCATTGGCAGCAAATTGGATCGCGCAAGCCAATCCAAAGCCAGAACTTGCGCCGGTAATAATAACTAGTTTACGATTGTCCTGGTTTAGACTATTCTGCTTTGGGTTATTCTGATTATTACTCATCTGATCTGACTGATTTTTCTGTACCATACTTAGCTCGAATCTCTTTGCCGTAAGTGGAATAAGTTATTATTATACCCCTACAATTTGAGGTAGCACGGGTAATTGACGACAATTGGGGAAAGCTATCTATGGCTACCTATGCCATTGGTGATATTCAAGGATGTTACCAGAGTTTTAGAAAACTACTCAAAAAAATTCAATTTGATCCTCTAAGTGATCGACTGTTGATCGCTGGCGATATGATTAATCGAGGACCCAATTCTCTTGCCACCATGCAATTTTTGCTTGAACATCAGCCCCAAATTCAATGCGTATTGGGCAACCACGACCTTCACTTTTTGGCGGTTGCTCTCAAATGTCGTAGCAAAAACCCCAAAGACACGTTTGACGATATTTTAGATTCGCAGCTCAAAGATGAAATTGTTAGCTGGCTGGTCAAGCAACCGCTGGCATACTTTGAAAGCACCTTTAAAACTTTAATGGTGCATGCTGGACTGCCCTTTCAATGGTCGAAAAATGATGTTTTAAAGTACGCAGGTGAAGTGTCTAACAAAATTCAATCAGCCAGTTGTAATGAGTTCTTTTTATCTATGTATGGCGATCAACCCGACTACTGGCAGGATGATTTACAGGGCATGGATAGACTAAGGTTTATTACCAACGCACTTACCCGAATGCGTTATTGCCAAAATGACGGTAGTTTGGAGCTAAACGCAAAATCGACACCGAGCGCTCAAAACTCTCACCTATATCCCTGGTATGAGTTTGAAAACAAACGATTCAAAGGTGATATCATTTTCGGGCATTGGGCCTCTTTGCTGGGTAAATGCCCTTATCCTGAAATCCATGCCCTCGATACGGGCTGTGTCTGGGGCGGCTACCTGACCGCACTTCGATTGGACGATAAAAAGCGATTTGAAGTGAAATCCGTCGAATTTTAGAGCTTTTAGTCTTGATCTTGAGTGACAAACACTCTTTTCACGATTAGAATAGCGATTAAGAATATAAAAACCAATAAAACCATAGGGATAGCCGTGAAAACTCAACTAAATTCTAGTCATTTTTTATTTGTCATTATTTCTTTTATCTTGAGCAGTAATCTGATTGCACAAGATTTTCGAACCAAAGAAAAATTGGTTTTCGAAAATGAGTTTCGCTATTTTATTGAAGGCGCACTGCATAAAGGCACAGATAACACCGAAAATATTCCATTGTATGCAAGAAATGGCGATTTTTTTTATAATGGAGCAGTGATAGAGGTCGTACAAATCGCCCCAGGCTCCGCCTTCGATCAGACATTTAAAGATAAAATTGAGGCTGGCGGTTATTTTAGAGGTTCCTTTGGTGCGGAGTTTCCGGTTGCCGAAAATTTAGCTTTTTCAACCGCCATCGGTTTTCTATATGATGAAGTCACTGGAGAATTAGGTGATGGCTCTGGCAGAGCGTATGCCAGTTTTCGAACCACCCAAATCGACTTTATCGGGTTTTACATGTATAAACGTCACCGAATTGGTCTCGGTGGAAGTTTTCACTATAATCCAAAATTTGATTACAAAGAAACCGGTAATAACTTTCAGATGCACGGAGTCTATCGTTTTTCAAACGCTTTAGGTGCGGTCATTCAGTATGATTATCTGGTTAGTGAGAATACTTCTTTAGGGATCCGATATACCGACATCGCCTACGATTTCGATAATGTTAGTATCAGTGATATTGCAAATGGTTCCGGTGATAATTTTACCACCAGCTGCGCCGACTTTTTGGTCTTTAATTGTGATGATTTTATTGACGCCAGCAGTATTAGTGCTCATCTGACCTATCGTTTTTAATTTCATTAAGTTGTATTACTGAGGTTTTTCAAGTTTAGTCATGACATCATCGATTAGTCTTTACGCTGGCAAAACGGCGCTCAAAGAGATCCGTCAAAACGGTTTATCCAGTGAGCAAATTATAGCGATGGCCGGCGCTTCCGGTGGGCCAAAATGGTTTACCCTGTTTGGTCTGGATAAATATCTGTTTGGCGAGTTTTTTTCCTCCCGAAAAAAAACATTACACACCATTGGTTCATCCGCCGGTTCATGGCGACTTGCCTGTTTTGCGCAAAATGACCCGGTTGCTGCGATTGAACGACTGGCAAAATATTACTCCAACACCCGTTATACTGAAGATCCTGATGTGAATGAAATCAGTGATAAAGCCGATGAGTTATTAAAGAAAGTACTGGGAGAAAATGGTGCTCAGCAAATTGCCGAAAACCCGATTATTCAAAGTCATTTTATCGTTGCTCGGGCAAAAGGGTTAGCCGCATCTGAGAACAAAAAATTGCAAATGACGGGGCTAATTTGTGCAGCCAGTTTAAATGCGATTTCAAAGAAATTGCTGCATGGATTTTTTCAGCGTTATGTCTTTTTTAATCAAAAAGGTAGTAGCGAATTCGAAAAGTCCTATTTTGATTATCAACACAAAAGTACTCGTTACCTACCGCTCAGCAAGGAAAACCTGCATCAGGTATTAATGGCTTCCGGCGCTATTCCGATGGTACTTAGAGGGATTTTCGAAATCCATGGTAGTGATTCGGGAGTATACCGAGACGGCGGGATCATTGACTATCATATGGATATCAACTTTGGCGAGAAGGGTTTGATTTTATATCCTCATTTTTTCCCGACCATAAAGCCGGGATGGTTTGATAAAGGTCTTAAATACCGCCACGCTAATGCAAATAATTTTGATAAGGTGGTTTTGATCACACCATCTGCCAGCCATGTTGCACAGCTGCCCTATGGAAAAATTTCAGATCGAAATGACTTTGCTAATTTGGATACTGAAACTCGAATTGATTACTGGCAAACAATTTTATCGGAAAGTGAAAAAATGGCAGAGGATTTTTCGTTATTGGTAGAAAAGGATATTGGAATAGATCAGATAAAACCCATTGAATCGATTTTGTAGTATTAGATAGCTTAGTTTTGTTTGTGACTTGAATGTTTGATAAGCGGACCTTCAGTCCGCACCTGTTTTAAAATCATTTTTTAATTCAAAAGCGTTTCGCAGCGCTACGCTCTGACTGCGAGTTACTTTTGTCCTAAGCCACAAAAGTAACCAAAAGGTCAGTCGTTCAGTCTAACTAATTGGCGTTTTTGGCTGTACTGCATCTCTCACTTTATTGTCCTTATTCCCTATATAGCGCTGCATCGGGCGCGAAAGAACTCGCTACGCTCAAACAGCTTCCACGCTTATCCGATGCATCATGAGTTTTATGAATCCGTTAGAAGCCACTGGGGGGGAGTGTTTTGATAGGTTTTGCGTATACTTTAGTTCTATCAGTACTTTTGTTTTTGAAATTTAGGAAGGTGAGACTAGATGCTAGAAATTCAGGTGGGCGATATCCATTCGAAAACTGAGGTAGAAATCTCTTAAAAATGATTCAGGAACACGATGAAAGTAGGCGCCCAAGTTGCTGTATCAAGCAAAATCCCACTATTAATCGCGCTCGCCTAGTGCGTAACGCTAAGGGGGCTTTTGGTTACTTTGCCTCATGGTACCTACTTTTGGTTGGGCCTCTAGCCAAAAGTAACTCGCAGTCAGAGCGGTCGAGTAGCCAAAAGGAACTTCCCCTTAAGGCTCTCACAGAACCGTACGTGAAACTCTCGCTTCATACGGCTCTTATCAATCAATCTTCTATAAACGGCCTCTGTTCCAGTGTGCTAAAAAGAGTCGATGTTTGTTTCTAAAGATACCCACTCGATTTGCACCTTGCATCAATGTTTTAACACTTTTGAACTTGCGCATCGCCCAACGGGTCAGTCTCAAATCAAAATGAAACAATACGTTGATGATCGCACCTCGTCCAAACTTTCCATAGTATTCCATCCAACCTCGGATTTTATTTCGGCTAAACCAAATGATATCCATGATCGTATTTTGTGACCATTTGAGCCACGACCATTGGTTGATTTGCTCTCTGATCCGCTTAGCCGCTGCCTGACTGATTGCCGGTAGAAAATATACAAGCCGTTTTCCATTGCTCGCTTTGATCAGTCGAGGCCTAAAAGTAAACCCCAAAAAATCAAAACTGACTTGATCAAAATCCACCTTGCGTTTCCAGTCTTTGCATAGAACGATTTTGGTTTTCACTGGATGGAGTTGTAAGCCACAATCATTAAATCGCTTGGTTAAAAGCGCTTGCAGTTCGATGGCTTCTTGTTCGGAACGGCAGTGACAAATGATGTCATCAGCGTACCTCGCAAACTCTATTCCTTTCCAATGTTTTCCAACCCACACATCGAACACGTAGTGTAAGAACAGGTTTGCCAACAGGGGGCTAATGACACCGCCCTGAGGTGTCCCTTGCGTTCTCTCTTCCAGATGTCCATCTGCGTGTTGAACTGGCGCTTCTAACCATCGTTTGATATACAGACGTTGCCACGATAATTTAACGTGTTTATCGATGGCGCGTTGTAATAACTGATGGTCTATCGCATCAAAGAATCCTTTGATGTCCATGTCCAAAACCCAGGCTCGTTTCCAGCATCGTTTTCTGACTATTTCTAACGCTTGGTGCGCTGATTTGCCTGGTCGATACCCGTAGGAGTCCGGATGAAAATGGCTTTCCAGTTCTGGCTCTATTTGCATCTTGACGGCCATTTGAGCAATTCTGTCTGCCACAGTGGGAATGCCCAAGGGGCGCATTCCTCCATCGGCTTTCGGAATATCGACTCGTTTGACGGCTTGCGGAAAGTAACTTCCTGATGATAAACGGTTCCAAAGTTTATAAAGATTCTGGCTAAGACGCTGCTCAAAATCTTCGAGACTTTGACCATCCACTCCTCCACTACCTTTATTCGCTTTAACACGCTTATAGGCTTCATAAATAAGCCCTTTAGAGATGTTAAAAGATTTTGTCGGTTGCAATAAAGTCATCCCAATTGAAAATGAATTTGATTGGTTGCTCTACACAACCTGACTGATTGATCCAGCCCCTTCGCTCCCCTTCCATTACAGAAGGTTCATCACTACTACGAGCTGGTCCGTCCCTGTGTTTTGCATTGGTACTCTAGCCTCGTGGGGTCTCCACTTGAGCGTCTCCCTTAGCATCAAAACGACAGGTTCTCATGTTCCGTAATAAAGCCTGAATGATGTTCATGCCCCCTCTATGCCGACTGCCATCCTGCCTGTTAGACCAGTTCACATCAGGACTTATCCCAAACTCACGCTGACAGTTTGGTTTTGACAGTATCGAGTTTCATTTCGACACTTCATCAGGGGTTCACTTGCGTTCATCTCCATCAATCACACATGACTCTTCTAGAGAGCCTTTTCCCACATCGCTCACGACCAATGCTCTTAACAAAAGCCGCATGGGGTTGTTTGGTTCCAGTCTCTGGTGACCGAAACCGAGAGGCCAAACTCTCATCTTTACTACAGCATGAAAGGCTTTCGCCTTTCTTCATGACACACCTGCGCTGCGAAACGCTTTTGAATTTAATTAAGAATAATTTCGAGGTGCGAACCAGAGGTCCGCTAATCAAACAAAGGCGACTTCTCAATCAAAAAAGAATAAAATCAGTTCCAAAGACAAAAAACCAAAAGGCCCAATAATGAACATCCAACTAACTCAGAACCAACAACGCGTCATCGGATGTTTAATCGAAAAATCATTAACTACCCCAGATCAATACCCTCTATCTTTAAATGCCCTGACCAACGCCTGCAATCAAAAAAGCAATCGCGACCCTGTTGTTTCTTTTTCCGAATTTGAAGTTCAGGAAACAATTGATTCACTCACGGAAAAACAGCTCATCATGAATCAATCTGGACACTCCAGTCGAGTACAAAAATACAAACACCGGTTTTGTAATACTGAATTTGGTGAATTGCAACTCTCCCCACAAGAACTGGGTATTATTTGCGTGTTGTTTTTGCGAGGCCCTCAAACTCCCGGAGAACTAAGAACCCGTACCAATCGATTATGTGAATTTACAGATTCTCACGAGACCGAATCGGTGCTCAATGAAATGAGTCAAGCGGGTTATGTGGTCAAACTGGAGAGAGAGCCGGGCAAGCGTGAGTCCCGTTATGCCCATTGTTTTTCTAACGAGGAACAATCCAGTCAGAGTATTTCAGACAATGCCGATTTAGCTGTTGTCAGTAATCAGATAGCTCCAGAAAATAGTAGTGACTCGCAATCAGATCGAATAGCGGCTTTAGAAGAACAAGTTGAATTAATGCAAATGGAAATTGATGATCTCCGCCAACTAATAAAGATTGGCATGGGATAACCTTTTTTATTCCATGGGTAATAAACCGACTAACCACTAGTAGTAAGACTTATTCGAGTTTAAAATAACCATTCTTACCTCTCGAACATATTTAATACAAAGGAATCACCATGACTATTCAAGCAAACGAAGCAGTCCCAAGCGCAAAAGTCAAGATTATCGTAGGCGGCGAAGCAAGTGAAGTTGATACAGCAGAATTATTCGGCAGTGGCAAAAGCGTTCTTTTCGGTCTACCGGGCGCCTTCACTCCAACCTGCTCACAGGCACACTTACCCGGTTATGTGGTGAGTGCAGATACCATCAAAGCCAAAGGCGTTGATCGGATCGTTTGCATGTCAGTGAACGACGCTTTTGTCATGGGTGCATGGGGCAAAGCAAGCAATGCCGAAGAACTTACCATGCTCGCTGATGGTAATTGTGATTTCTCTAAAGCTTTAGGGCTTGATTTTGATGGCTCTGGATTTGGCATGGGACAGCGTTGCAAGCGCTTTGCGGCAATTATCAACAATGGCACGGTAACTCATGTTTTTGTTGAGGGTCCAGGAGAGTTTGAAGTTTCTAAAGCAGAGAATATTTTAGAAAACCTATAGTATTAAAACGTTTAAAGAATTAGGCTCTCCATACGTATAGCAAAAAAAGATGCCGATATTCAGGCTCCTTCCTTTTCCAAAAGAAAGGAGCCACATAATTACAAACTCTGGCTTATTTTTCGCCATTCTAACGAGTTGGCTTTGACGTTTAGGTAAGACTGATAAATTCGTTTTGATAATTCATCATGCTGACCTTGTTCGGCCACTAACTCTTCTGAAATTTCCTTGAACCGATCAAGCACATCATCAGGCAATCTTCTTAACTCAACCCCATGGTCATTAACCAGACTCTTCAGCGCTTCACTATTTTTTTGTGAGAACTCGGCTAACATATCGGCGTTAGCGACTAAACAGGCTGAACGAACGACTTCCTGTAGATCCTTCGGCAATTGCTCCATCGCCTCTTTATTAATGATCGCTTCCAAGGTGGTCCCTGGCTCTTGCCAGCCGGGATAATAATAATACTTGGCGGCTTTATAAAAGCCGAAGGCTAAGTCGTTGTAAGGGCCAACAAATTCGGCAGCGTCAATTCGCCCCATTTCAAGCGCAGAAAATATTTCGCCACCAGCAATTAATTCTGGCGTGCCACCCGCTCTTTTTAACACTTCACCACCGAGACCGGGAATGCGCATTTTTAGGCCTTTGATATCTTCCATACTGTTGATTTCTTTATTAAACCAACCGGCCATTTGAATATCGGTATTGCCGCCTGGCATTGGGATCAAGTTATAAGGCGCGTATAGTTCCTGCCATAATTCTAAGCCGCCGCCTTTGAGTAACCAGCTATTCATTTCCTGAGCGTTAAGCCCAAAAGGCACGGAGCTGAAAAAAGAAGCCGCCGGTAATTTACCCTTCCAATAATAGGAAGCGCCATGGCCCATCTCGGCGCTGCCCGATGAAACCGCATCGAACACTTGCAGCGCAGGAACTAATTCTCCGGCGCCATAAACTTTGACTTTGATTCGGCCATTGCTGAGTTTGTTGATCTGCTCGGCGAGATATTCTGCGCCGGTGCCTAATCCTTGAAATCCTGGTGGCCAGGTGGTTACCATGGTCCAGTTGATGATTTTTTGTGTTTGAGTAGAAGCTTCCGCCTCTCCCGTAACGCAGTCTTTTGTTTGGCTACATGCCCCCAGCAAAGTAGCAGCGCCAGCGGCCGCTACAAAATCACGTCTTTTCATTATTGTTTTTACCTTGTGTAGGATCTACCCTATTTGAGATGTTTACCGCCGTCCCATCCACCTTTTGTTAAAACTCGTTTACCCATTGCTGCAGGCGAAGCTTCAAGATCGGTTGCCATGGAATCATTCCAGCGATTCAAAAATCCATATAAACAGACAGCGCCCAAGATTTCAACTATTTGGTTTTCACTCCAGTGCTCTTTCATGCGATCCATTAGTTCGCTTGTGACCCCGTTGGGGACCGATCCGGCCGCTAGTGCATAGTCAAGTGCAACTCTTTCCGCGTCTGAATACAGGTCGCTAGACTGGTATTCCCAGATAGCATCCAATTTCTCTTGAGAAATACCATGAATATTAGCGGCGATAAGAGAATGTGCTTCACAATATTGGCATCCTGCCGCGCGACTAGCAAAATGGGCTATCAGGCGCATTAACCCTAAATCAACTTCGCCGCTTTTGGACATCACGGCTTTGGTCAGTACACCAAAACCTTTAACCATTTCAGGTTTTCTTTGCATAGTTAGCAGGCTATTGGGAATAAAGCCCAGGATCTCTTCAAAAATGGCAAAATCTTCAGCTAGTTCCGGGGTAACCGATTTATCGAGTGGTTTTATATGAGCCATAATAGTTTCCTAATCATTGATTATTGTTGCATATGCAACACATGTTAATTGAAGGTTAACTTTTGATCAAGAAAATAATGTTTCGATGTGCTTGGCGAGGGTAAGTTGTATACGGATCAAGCTGCTGCATCTTTCCAGAAGATCACCTGATTGCGGCCAGCTTGTTTAGCCTGATACATAGCATCATCTGCATGAGCCAGAAGATCTCTAAGTTCATAACCGCTGGATTTAGTTTCTGTCACCCCAAAACTGGCGCTAACATCAATTTTGCAGCCGCTTTCACTAATATCTATTTTGTTCAGTTTTTGACGACAATCTTCTGCAATTTTCATTGCTTGTTCAATATCACATCCTGGTAGAATAATGGCAAATTCTTCTCCACCAATCCGGCCAAATATATCTGCTTTGCGAACACATCCTGAGCAAGCATGGGCAGCTAATTGCAAGACCTTGTCTCCGGTAACATGCCCAAAAGAGTCGTTTACTTTTTTGAAGTCATCCAAATCAAACATGATAAAACTCACCATTGAACTGGATTTTGAAAGTGATTTTAAAATGGTGCTAGCGCTTTCTGTGAAATGGGTTCGATTGCAAACACGGGTTAAGCCGTCATATTCGGCGAGATATTTTAATCGTTGTTGAGAACGTTTAATGTAGAACAACCATAAGATCATCAATGAAACACTGAGGATTAATAAGCTGATGATCCAGCGGTTGGCAGTAGCTTCTTCTTTAGCCAGATTTTGCTCAAGCTGAAGAATTTGATTTTGTTGGTTTAACAGAGAGATTTCATTATCTCTTTCAGCGGCTTGGTGTTTAGCTGATTCTACGGCTAATTGTTTAGCTTTGGTTTGTTCGAATTGAATTTTTTCAACATCTATATAGTTTTGCATATTTTCTGCAGCACTTTTAAAATTCTTTCGCTTTAATGCTATCTGATAAAGAACATAATACGAATCTACTGAAGGAGTGATATATTTGATTTTCTGATCTTTTGCGATAACCCGCTCAGCATGATACATGGCTAAATCAAGTTCACTGTTGCCCAAATAAGCTTTTGCGAGAATTGAATCAGTATCTATGATCAATAGCTCATACTTTGACTCATGAATTTGTGTCAGATGCTTGGAAAGTACATCAATTGCTTTTCTATACTCGGACGCGTTTACATGGTATTGCGCTAAATTTGTTCTAATGATATCTGCTATTACTGATTCATTTTCTTTCAAACATAACTCTATAGCAGAATTAAATTGGGCGGCCTTCAATTGTTCGGGCGATGAATTTAAGAGAGCTTTCAATTCCAACCCGTGAATAAGACATTTATTTCTACCGAATAAGTTGTCATTTTTTAATTGATTGATTACGTTTAGAGAGTAGGTATATTGTTCCAATTCGACATAGAATATCGTTACCGCGACCATCCCTAAATGACGAATTTCTTTGTTGGAAATTCTATTTTTTGTATCTAAAATATAATCGACATATCTAAAACCACTAGACCACTCTTTCATCACCGCATATATATTAATCAACGACAGGGCACTACGATATTTCATAGATTCATTTTGTGAATTGGCGAATACACTTTGATAAGCTGAAATTGCTTTGGAAAGCTTTCCTCTGTAGGAAAACTCGTATCCTGTTAAATACAAGAAATAGTTATTTTGCGCAGTGGAAAGCTCGTTTATTCGAGGTCTAATTTCAGAAAGAATCTGTGAGAACCGACTTTTGTCTGATGTCTTAACCGCTTCTGCATCTTTAAGTTTGATATCAAACTCATCGGAAGCCACAAGAAGCGGTAAACAAAACAACAATAAAAAGAGAGTTGAACCAAATCTCTTCATCGTAAACCTAAAATCCATGGTCTAGCCAGATATTGCTTCGTCATTCGAACAAATCTCTTCTTTGCCATCATCCTCTGCATCTTCGTCTTCATCTTCCGCAGGGGCAAGAAAAGCAACTATTTTCTGTCGGGTATCTAGTAATTCGGCCAATGAATCAACATCAGCTTCTAGTATCGCTGCTTTACTAGCTTCATCTATCTCAGCATTTACTAACATCTTTTCAAGCTGTGCACGATCAGATTTTTCTAAAGTGGCGGTTTGTCCAATTTTCTCAAGTAGCTGGATAACGTTTTTCATTTGTTTTTCCTCTCAACTTTGTTGTCAGTGAATCATAGTTATTAAAACAGGTTTAGTTATAATCAATCAATGCTTACATAGCAACTACATTATGCCCCATTTTTGGATTCTATGGCTAATAAACGTTTTTTAATGGACGTATTCTCAACCATGGATTCGCTAGGTGGAATGATCATTGTGGTTTCAGGATTCAAACTAAATTCAAGCAAATTTTCTAGTCGAAGGTAGTCTATTCTAACTTCGCTGATGGGTAATGTTGGAGTTTCATATAGTATAACCTGGTGGTCCGAAGGGTAATAATTTTGCAACGCTTCTAGAAAAAGTGCTTGATGGGATTTGCCGGTAGAAAATTTTTCATAGGATCGATCACCCACGATACCAACTTGCCAAAGAATTAGATAAGCAGAAGGATCAATAATCCGTTTGTAGAAGATAAATTGACTTGCTTCATATTGCTGGCAACCTACTTTACCTGGATCCACCCCCAAGTCAGCAAAAAGACAGTCCTCTGCTGATATCCCGGGCTCCATATGAGCCGTATACCCTTCTTCTTTTGCCTGTTTAATAGATTTGTGCGGTGCAAGGGCAAATACTCCGGGATGTCCATAAAAAGCACCACAAACTTTTTTACCCTTTCGTACTTCAGCCATCATAGCTTCTTGCATTTGCCGATATGTTATTTGACGCGACTTTCCTTCCTGGTAGTAAATTTGCAGACTTCTCACATCGGAATTCATCTCCTCTATCCATTTTTCCACAATGCCATCAGATACACCAACAAACACCACATCCGCATTTTCAATATAACTTCGAGATCTCGGAGTAATGTGCGCTCCCAACATCATTCCTGTTCCCACGCAAACCAAACTACCCGTTTCGCTCATTTATTGTTCCCAAATTTAGCATGCTCAATTTCAATCAAGGCACGTACTATTAATTGTATTTTTTATTTGTTTTTAAGAAATTTAAACCAGTCTTGCTTAGTGAGAGACCAATAGATTCCCGCTTTTAACTCGTCATGATCGGTAAGAACTTCTTTATAGCTATAACCAAGCCTTACCATAAGCTTAAAGGAAGCTTTATTGGCGATCACAGAATAGCTCGTTAGCTTATTCACGCCATACTTATCGAAAGCCAATTCAGTGACTTTCTGCAGAACCGCCGTCGCATACCCCCTTCCATGAGCCTCCAGAACAAACATGCATCCGATAGTTGCAGTTTTGTCTTCTTTATCCTCCAATCCAAAGGCAGCAATACCCACCGATCGACTAGAATCGATTTCAGTTAATGTCCATGTTTTTCTTAGGACTGGTGTAATGCTTTCTTGTTCAATGCTAGCTCTCCATGCACCTTCAACTCTTTTTTGAGAAAGTGGCTCACCGATGTATTTCATAATTTCAGCATCAGTATAAACCTTAAAATACAATTCTTGGTCTTTGGATTTTATGCTTGTCGCCAAAATATTTTGTATTTCAAAATTCATCCGCTATTTCATCTATTTCGCCGGAGCAAACTTAATATCCCCAAACTCATTTTCAAACCGGGCAAACACCACATAATAATCAGTCAACAAAGGCAAACCGATAATCGATTGGTCGGGCCAGCCAGGCAATTGAGAAAGAATCTTAAAAGATGCCTGACCATATTCAGGCGCATTCACTTGCCAATAGTCATCGGGCTTTAAGATCCAACTCACCTCATCCTCTTTACTATCAACTGATGCCTCAAAAATAAATTCTAACTCGGGCCAGTCTGCCAAGTTTAACTTTTCTAGTGGCACACCTTCTTCTACTCCTTCAAAGGATAAAAAGGGCTCCAAGATTGTTTTGAACTCTGGATTAATTTTTTCGAAACATTCAATAAAGTAGTTAAATACAACATTGTCCAAAACAAGTAACGATGCGCCGGTATCGACAAACGCATTGGAATGATGCCTTTCCTGTTCTTTACCAATTAATTTAGGCACCTCAAAAGGTTCAAAACCGGCAACTTTAACTTTAAGTAATCGCACATTATAATAAACGTCGTCAATCACTTTAATGAGCTGCAATTCCCCCTCATAAAGATCAGTATCTTCAACCCCGCCTCCAAGAATAAACAATCCTTGATTAAGTGGATCTTGTTGCAGTTGTTGGTTGGTTAACTTTGGCGAATGGTGATGAATACTCGATCGCCGGGAAAGGAATGAAAACTTATTCGGCGAAACGCCGTTATCTTCTAGTTGAGTAAAATAGGGTTTAATCTCTTCTTTTGGGTAAGGTTTTAAAAACTTCTTAAAATCCTTAATACTCTCTTTGTCAAATTCCTCCGGTTGCCAGGGATGAGTCACTGCAGGAGTAACATTTTGCTCAGTTAAATAATCGTTAAGATTATGACATCGATTAAGTTCATGAAATGCCAAACCCAAAATACCATCGGCGTTAGCAAAACAGCCTGGTTTTGTAACTTCTGCGATGGATACGTGAGTTTCAGCTAAAAATAAACTCATCCCCTGAGCCAGCATATCCACATCTGTTTTTACCACCGAGCCATACCATCCGCCCAAGCCATAACTCACACTTTGTGCATAACTGGTGGCCTGCAACGATTTGTCCGTGGCCGAAGAATAAGCGCCCGAGGTCACCACAAGCGTGCTGCTACCCGTATCCAAAACCAGATTAACCGGATTAAGTTCACTACCAATTTTTACCGAAACCGAAAAACCACCTTTCGCATAAATATTGGTGATTGGCATTCTTAAAGATTTTCTTGTTGATTGGTCGTTCATTTTTGTTGTTGCTGAATTTTTAATTTGAGATATTGCCATACTACAACAGTCTGGTGCCTCGAGACACAAAAATTGCAACTTGCTATTGTTTACCTACCAAACGGGCTAATGGAAATATTGATCTTCAAGATGGTTTTTGATTTTTCTTATTTAAGTTCAAAAGCGTTTCGCAGCGCTGCGAAACGCTTTTGATTTACAAAAATAAAAAAGAACTACCCTTTTATCCACCGCGCCACATCCTTAGCATAATAAGTCAAAACCGCATCCGCCCCAGCCCGCTTAAAACCCATCATCGCTTCAAGCACACATTTTTTTTCATCAATCCAGCCATTGGCGGATGCCGCTTTTAACATCGCAAATTCGCCACTAACATGATAAGCCATCACCGGCACTTTAAAGTTTTGTTTGGCGCGGTAAATGACATCTAGATAAGGCATGCCCGGTTTCACCATCACCATATCGGCACCTTCCTGAAGGTCGAGCGCGATTTCATGAAAGGCTTCATCCCCATTGGCGGGATCCATTTGATAAGTTTTTTTATCGGCTTTTCCTAAATTCCCCCCGGAACCCACTGCATCACGAAACGGCCCATAAAACGCGGAGGCATATTTGGCGGAATAAGCCAGAATTTTTGTATTCGCATAACCCGCTTTTTCAAGCGCCTGCCTAATTGCACCGATACGGCCATCCATCATGTCCGAAGGGGCCACAATATCAACCCCAGCGGCCGCATGACTTAACGCTTGCTTGACCAATACTTCCATGGTGGTGTCATTTAAAACATAACCGGTATCATCGATAATGCCGTCCTGACCATGACTGGTATAAGGGTCAAGCGCGATATCGGTGATCACGCCAAGTTCGGGGAATTTGGCCTTGATAGCACTGACCGTTTGTTGTACCAAACCATTTTGGTTATACGCCTCTTCGGCCAATAATGATTTCTTTTTGTCATCAATCACCGGAAACAAAGCCACAGCCGGAATTCCCAATTCAACGACCTCTTTCAATTCGATCAACAAATTATCTAAACTCTTACGCTGAATGCCCGGCATGGAAACAATTTCTTCAATCTGATTTTCACCTTCTAAGACAAAAACCGGATAGATTAGATCATCGGCGCTCAACTTGTTTTCGGCCATTAATCGTCGCGAAAAATCGTTTGCCCGCATTCGTCTGGGGCGAGTATTAGGGAAGGAATTATTTAAGGTATATTGAGACATGATTTTTCCTGTTATTGGAAATTGTTCTATTTTTATAGGTTGGATGAGAGCATCTTTTAGCTTGTAATCCGACATCAAACATTGTGGCAAAAAACGGTGCATTACGCTAAAAAACGCTAATGACACCCTACGAAGATCTTAGCGCCAGCACCTAAGACCTAGCGCCTAGTGCCTAGCACCTAGCACCTAAAAAATTTAAATCCAATCTTTCGCCTTCAAATAATAATCGGTAAGCTTAGCTTCTTCACTACCAGATTCCACTTGATGGTTATATTCCCAGCCAACATCGGCAGGCAGCGACATTAAAATGGATTCCGTTCGACCTCCGCTTTGCAAACCAAATAAAGTGCCGCGGTCATAAACCAGATTAAATTCCACATAACGGCCCCGTCGAATTTTTTGGAAGGCCTTTTCTCTTTCACCGAAAGGTGTGTCTTTGCGTTTTGCTATAATTGGGAGGATACCTTTTGTGTAATGATCGCCAACACTTTGAGTAAACTCAAATGCCGTTGAAAAATCCGGTTCATTCAAATCATCAAAAAACAATCCTCCGATACCACGCGCTTCATTTCGATGTTTGATGTAAAAATAATCATCACACCATTTTTTATATTTGGGATAAACTTTTTCGCCCAATGGCGCACAGGCTTGTTTGGAAACTTGATGCCAATGAATACAATCTTGCTCAAATCCATAATAAGGCGTTAAGTCAAAGCCGCCACCAAACCACCACACAGGATCATGACCATCTTTTTCAGCAACAAAAAAGCGTACATTCATATGCGAAGTAGGCACATAAGGATTAGACGGATGAATGACTAATGAAACGCCCATCGCCTGAAAATTTCGACCAGCAAGTTCCGGCCGATGCGCGGTTGCAGAAGCAGGCATCGAATCACCAAAAACATGGGAAAAATTTACCCCACCTTTTTCGATTACCGCGCCATTGTTAATCACCCGAGTGCGGCCACCGCCACCTTGTGACCGACTCCATTCATCGGTAATAAACTGGCCGTCACCGTCTGCATGTTCGAGCTCGCTACAAATGTTATCTTGCAATTGAAGCAAGTATTGCTTTATTTTTTCTACTTGAGGCATTTGCCTTGAAGCCCTGTGGTTAATAACTACAAATGATTAATTATGGGGATGAGTCGTACTGATATGACAAAAGGCTTTGAGTACACTTTGCCGAGAAATGATACCCACTAAAACATCTTTATCCAGCACCGGATACATTCTCACCCCATCTTTTAAGAAACGCTCAGCCACGTCGGTAATATTATCAGTCGGATGAACGGTATGAGTTTCTTTGGTCATACGGTCTTCGACCAAATCGCCATAATCCTGATTATAAACAGCACTTAAAACCGTATGCAGGCAATCTTTTTCCGATAAAAACCCAATCAGTCGATTATGATCGTCCGTTACCGGCGCGCCGGATAAGCGATATTCTTGCAAGGTTTGCGCAGCTTCAACGATATCAACATCTGGCTTAAGTGTGATCATTGCCGACACCATATAATCATTTACTACCAATGAATCTAGCATTTACATTTCCTCATTTCGATCTCCCCCGCCCCTTTACAGAGAAGAGAACTAATGCCCACGATTGGACGATATTTCGCTTTGTGCCATGGATGGCGATGCGATAATCCTCTCCCTTCCCTCATAGGACCTACTCTTGGCAGGGAGAGGGTTGGGGAGAGTTTTTTTTAAAAAACTAAATCACAAATTATTTTCGACGACATCAGCCAATTGACTGGCAAGTTTTTTGACCTGCGCTTGATCTTCACCTTCAATCATAACCCGAATTAAAGGTTCTGTACCGGAAGCCCGCAACAGAACCCGACCAGTATCGGCCAACTCAGCTTCAACCTCTTTAACCGCTTTCACCACGGTAGAATTTAGCATTGGATCTTGTCTTTTGGAGACTTTAACGTTGATCATGGTTTGTGGGAATTTTTTCATCCCGTTTTTTAACTCTGCAAGGGTTTTATTTTCATTAACCATCACCGCCAATACTTGCAAGGCGGCAATTATGCCATCACCAGTCGAGTTTTTGTCCAGACAAATTAAATGCCCGGAAGATTCGCCGCCAAAATTCCAATTGTTTGCTTTAAGCATTGCCATGACATAACGATCGCCAACATTGGCTCTTAAAAAATCAATCCCCTCCGCCTGCAAGGCCTTTTCAAGCCCCAGGTTAGACATCAAAGTTCCTACTACACCGCCTTCTAATCGGCCGCTGTCTTTTGCACCTTTACTAATAATGTAAAGAAGCTCATCGCCATCAAGTACTTCTCCATTATGGTCAACCATCATTAAGCGATCCGCATCGCCATCTAGAGCGATCCCAATATCGGCTTTATTACCTACCACTAATTTTGTCAAAGCCTCCATATCGGTGGCGCCGCAGCCTTCATTGATATTAAGCCCATCGGGATGATTAAATACCGGCTGTACATCCGCGCCTAACTCTCTAAAAACTTTTGGACCCACCGAATAAGCGGCTCCATTGGCACAATCGATAACGATTTTTAGCCCTTCAAAAGAAAAAGCAGTCGGAATACTGGCTTTGCAAAATTCAATATAACGACCTGCTGCGGTGGAAACCCGCTTGGCTTTACCTAAATGCTCCGAAGAAACGGTGGTCATCTCTTTATCAAGGTAGGCCTCTATCTCATGTTCAACGGAATCGTCGAGCTTAGTTCCTTGAGCTGAAAAAAACTTGATGCCATTGTCATAATACGAGTTGTGCGAAGCTGAAATGACAATGCCTGCGGCCGCACGAAACGTCCGGGTCAGATAAGCAATACCCGGCGTCGGCATCGGCCCTAATAATTGAACATCCATTCCGGCTGCTGCAATACCAGCCTCGAGCGCTGACTCAAACATATAGCCGGAGATACGGGTATCTTTACCAATCACGATCCGATCACGCGGTTTTTTTCCCAGAACCTTACCGGCGGCCCAACCAAGTTTCATGACAAATTCGGGGGTTATCGGATATTCTCCGACCGTGCCTCTAATTCCGTCGGTCCCAAAATATTTTTTCGACATACAACATCCTTACTATTGGTAATCGTTTTAATCTGAATTTTAGATCTGTAGCTCGTATCGCGCTATTCTAACTCTTTCATGGCCATAAAAACTTGACGAATATCATTGGTTTCTGTCACATCGTGCACTCTGATAATCTTCGCACCTTTTTGCATGGCAACTTGTGCCACAGCCAGACTGGCAGATAACCGATGTTCTACCGGCTTACCGGTGATTTGTCCTAACATGGATTTTCGTGATAATCCGGCCAATATTGGCAATCCAAGCTCGACAAGGCGATCTAAATGCTTCAGCAACTCTAAGTTGTGCCGTAAGCTTTTGCCAAAGCCAAATCCAGGATCAAGACTAATCAAACTTCGATTCAGACCCGCATTTTCACATGCTTTGACCCTTTGATGCAAAAAACCAATGACCTGCTCCACTACATTGCGATAAATTGGTTCTTTTTGCATACTGCGCGGCTCACCTTGCATATGCATTAGACACACGGGCACTTGTAACTTGGCTACCATTTGCAACGCATTTTCTTGCTGCAACGCTCTTACGTCATTAATCATGCTTGCACCTGACTCAACTGCCGCCTTCATCACCTTGGCTTTGCTGGTATCGATCGAAATAGGTATTTGCAGGGTTTTGAGTTTTTGAATAACCGGAACGACACGTTCTATCTCCTCCTCAGCAGATATCTCGGCTGCGCCCGGACGAGTCGATTCACCGCCAATATCAATAATATCGACTCCAGCCTGTTGCATTTGCCGGGCTCGTTCATAGGCTAAATCGATGTTGTTATATTGACTACCATCAGAAAAGGAATCCGGGGTAATATTAAGGATCCCCATAATCAGAGGAGAATCAGATTTGTTCTGATAAATAGAATGCACTCTGCGCGACCTTTTTTAGCATATTTAATCGCGCTCGATTTTACCCTAAATAGCAATCAAAAGGGTTCAAATAGTACTGATTAATCTAGGATTATACTGCTGACACTTGTTATACTCCGCTTAACAGTCATTTTACCCATAATTCACATCATGCCCGATCAAAAAACCACTCATTTTGGATTCACCGATGTACCGCTGGAAAAAAAGCAAGGCATGGTTGCTGAAGTCTTTGATTCAGTGGCCATCAAATATGATTTGATGAATGATCTGATGTCAGCCGGCGTTCACCGATTATGGAAACGATTTACCATCGAAAAAAGTGGCGTCCGCAAAGGCGGAAAAGTGCTGGATTTAGCCGGTGGTACCGGTGATTTGGCGGCACTTTTTTCACCTATTGTCGGCGAGAGCGGTCAAATTGTGTTGGCAGACATCAATGATTCAATGCTAAAAGTCGGACGGGATCGACTGATTGATAAAGGACTGATCAGCAATATTAAATTCGCTCAGGTCAACGCCGAGTCGCTGCCGTTTGAAGATAACCAATTTGATTGCATTACCATCGCATTTGGTCTGCGTAATGTGACCGATAAACAAAAGGCCCTGGCGTCCATGTATCGAGTGCTAAAACCGGGCGGCCGTTTATTAGTTTTGGAGTTTTCTAAACCGAGCAACGATTTGTTTAATAAAGCCTACGATGCTTACTCATTTAATCTATTGCCGAAGATCGGCAAATGGATCACCGGAGATGAAGACAGCTATCGTTATCTGGCAGAATCCATTCGCATGCATCCGGATCAAGAGACCTTAAAAGAAATGTTTGAAAAAGCCGATTTTGAAGATTGTGAATATCATAATCTCACCGGCGGCATTGTCGCTTTGCATCGTGGCTTTAAATACTAACCCTATATGTCAGTCAACCAACTCTCCGCTATCGCCATTCAAGCAATCGCTCGACAACTTTTGAGTTTTGACCTTGAGGCAAAAAAGGATCTATCCCAATTCGAAGACAAAACCATCCATATTCATATTGATGATTTTAAGCTGGATTATTATTTTAGTTTTGACAGCGGCGAATTATTGGTTACTGAACAATTCGAACAATCAATCTCGGCATCCATTAGCGGTAAGTTAAACGCTTTTGTCGCCGCCGCGGCAGCAGAGCATTCAGCTGACTCAATATTTAAAGGTGAATTGAATTTCTCTGGCGATATAGCTACCGCCAGACAGTTCCAATCTTTTGCCCAAAAACTCAATATCGACTGGCATGAGCCTTTGGCGCAAGCTCTCGGCGACCCTCTTGGACATACTTTGGCAACCGGTCTGGAAACCTTATCCGGCTGGTTGTTGCAAACGACTCAAAGTGTGACACAGGACATCAGTGAATACGTGCAAGAAGAAGCCCGCGTGACCCCTAGCAGCAGTGAGCAACAGGTTTTTTTCAGGCAGGTAGATCAACTTCGAAGTCGAGCCGATCGATTAAATGCGAAAATAAACCAATTGAAAGCCGACCAATTGTCGGACGATGAATCAAAACTAAAATAACATCAAATAAATATGAAACGATTATTCATTTTAAGAAGAGCCTTTGTCATTAACCGAGTGATGCATCACTACGGATTGGATGAATTTCTGGCCCCCACGCCATTGTCAAAATATGGATGGCTCTTTAAACTATTTGCATTAAGCGGTAATAAGAAGAACCAACTGGATCGCGGCGAACGTTTAAATCTGGCGCTCACAGAGCTAGGGCCCATTTTCGTTAAGCTGGGTCAAATGTTATCCACTCGGCGGGATTTACTGGATGATGATTTAGCTGAGTCGCTGGCAAAATTGCAAGATAGTGTCGAACCATTTTGTCAGGAAATAGCCATCAAGACTGTTGAACAGCAGCTCGGCTCAACAATCGATCAAGTCTTTGAATCTTTTGATCAGATCCCACTCGCTTCCGCATCGGTAGCACAAGTCCACAGTGCCAAACTATTAAACGGTGATGAAGTGGTGGTAAAAATCATTCGTCCCGGAATTAAACGAAAGATTTTAGCCGATCTCAAACTCCTCAAAATACTAGCAGAATGGTTTGAAGACTATTCCGAAATTGGCAAACGTATCCACCCCAAACAAATCGTGGTGGATTATCAAACCACACTATTTAACGAATTAGATCTTCGTATAGAAGCCGCCAATACGACTCAGTTAAAACGTAATTTTGAAAATTCAAATTTGCTTTATGTACCTGATATTTATTGGGAACTTTGCCGCAAACGGGTCATGGTTCAGGAAAAAATCCACGGCGTACCGATCGGCAAAATTGACACGCTGATCGAAAATAACGTTGATATGAAAAAGCTGGCTCACTATGGCGTCGAAATATTTTTTACCCAGGTATTTCGTGACAGTTATTTTCATGCCGATATGCACCCCGGCAATATATTCGTCAATATCAGTGATCCAGCCAATCCAAGTTATATCGCCATTGATTGCGGCATTATGGGCACCTTAAACGAGTCCGACAAACGATATTTGGCGCAAAATTTTGTGGCATTTTTTAATCGCGATTATCGCCAGATTGCCGAATTACATGTGCGTTCGGGATGGGTATCCAGCAAAATTTCCATCGAAGAATTTGAGTCCGCCATCCGCACCGCTTGCGAGCCCATTTTTGGCAAATCATTGGATGAAATTTCATTTGGTCATTTTCTGGTTCAACTGTTTCAAACCGCAAGACGATTTGAAATGGAAGTTCAGCCTCAACTGGTGTTATTACAAAAAACTTTACTTTACATCGAAGGTTTAGGTCGCCAGCTTTATCCCAAACTGGATTTATGGGAAACCGCTCAGCCCTTCCTCAAAAAATGGCTAGCCGATACCTATGGCCCAAAGGCTGCTTTTAATAAGATCAAACAGAAAGCCCCAAAATGGCTGGAAGAATTGCCCGATATGCCGGAAAAAATAAGCGCCTTTTTAAATGCCAGTAGCCAGCAATCGGGTCAACAAAACGCGCTGATAGAATCAATCGAATCACTTAAGCAATCGCAAGCTCAATCAGGTAAACGAATCCGTTGGGCAATATTGGGTTTGAGCTTATTGCTGGCCAGTTTATCCTCAAGTCCTGAATGGCTCACAGTTGACTGGGTCAAAGGTGTCCTGATCGGCTTGTCATTCGCTAGTTTTGTGGTATCTTTTACCGCCTGATCCAGATATGGGTGTATACCCTCCTTGCCTTAAGGGAATTTGAATTATGACTGATTGTTTATTCTGTAAAATAGAAAAAGGTGAAATTCCATCCGTTAAAGTCTATGAAGACGAGGATGTGATTGTTTTCAAAGATCTTTACCCTAAGGCAGATGTGCATTTGCTCATCGTTCCGCGCAAGCATATTGCCTCGCTAAACGAATTGTTACCAGAAGATCAGCAATTAATGGGCAAAATGATGTTATTGTTGCCAAAATTGGCCAGGGAACAAGGACTCAAGCAAGGCTTTAGGACTATAATTAACACTGGGAAAGGTGGCGGACAGGAAGTCTTCCATATTCATATACATTTGTTAGGTGGCGGGCATTTGCCTTTTGTTTAACAGCTTTAATTTAGATGTTTATTTTGAGAGAAGAGAATTAATATGGGACCAAGTATCTGGCAGTTACTCATTGTTTTGGTTATCGTTATTTTGCTATTTGGCACAAAACGCTTAAAAAATATTGGTAGTGATTTAGGTGGAGCGCTTAAAGGATTCAAGAAAGCGGTTGATGATGGCGGCAAAAAAACAGAAGAATCGCTTGAAGACAAGAAAGACGCTGAAGTTATTGAAGGCGAAGTCATCAAAGAAGATGATAAAGTAAAAAAATAAAGGCTAGCAAAAATGAGTTTTTGGGAGCTAGCGCTAATTGCGATTATTGCTTTGATTGTCCTGGGGCCAGAACGGCTTCCCAAAGCCGCTCGCACAATCGGTTTGTGGGTTGGAAAAGCAAAACACGGTTTTGATTCGATCAAAAATGAAATCGATCGCGAACTAAAAGTAAAGGAATTGCAAGAGCAACTATTAGCGCAAAAACAGGAGATTGAAAATAATTCCGAGCTCAAATCGATAAAAGAAGAGCTAAATGATTCGGTCAATAGCATTCACCATCAAACCAATTCTCTAAAAAATAGCGTGACCGACAGGAAATCCTCCGTTGAGAAGCAAATTTCAGACACACCGGGTCAGGCTTATCAACCAGCTCAAACCAACGATGTCGAGAAAAAACTAGACAACGACTCATCTCCTCAAGATGATAAGACATAAATCATGAATGAACAAAATCCGGCGTCAAGCGCAGAAAAAGATATGCCGCTGCTCTCCCATTTGCTTGAATTGCGTGATCGTTTATTGCACATGGTTTTATCGGTGGTCATCATATTTATCAGTTTGATTTATTGGGCAAATGACATTTACCTGTTTCTTTCTGCACCTTTACTCGAACAACTGCCAGACAGCACCAACATGATCGCCACCAATATTATTTCCCCTTTTTTGACACCTTTTAAAATGACCGCAGTATTGTCAGTTTTTATGGCCATGCCTTACATCCTGCACCAGGCATGGGGCTTTATATCACCGGGGTTATACCGGCACGAAAAGCGCTTTGCTTACCCGCTATTATTTTCCAGTATCCTGTTATTTTATTGTGGTTTGGCCTTCGCTTATTTTGTTGTCTTTCCAATGGCTTGGGCGTTTCTAACCTCAGCGGGCCCTGAAGGCATTCAGATCACACCAGATATCAGCAGCTATTTAGACATTGTTTTAAAGATGTTTTTTGCTTTTGGCGTTGCGTTTGAAATTCCAATAGCGACTATTTTAATGGTTTGGTCCGGTCTAACCACTGTCGAGAGCCTGAAAGAAAAAAGACCTTACGTCATCGTGGGAGTGTTTGTCATTGGCATGTTTTTAACGCCTCCAGACATTATTTCACAAATACTGCTGGCGGTTCCTATGTGGATCCTGTTCGAATTAGGCCTTATATTTGCGGTGATGGGAAATAAGCGCCAGGAAGAGAAAAGCGAACCCAAAAAGAATGAAGACGGATAAGACGACGAAAATAAATCCCATGGTGGTAATAACGAGAGAGAGATTTTAAATGCAAAAGATATTAACCGGAATGACCATTCTGATTGTTGGGTTACTCAGCACAGGACACGCCACTGCTGACTGGCAGCAAGATATTTTGGCTTGCTACGAATTGCAAAATAATTCGGATAGACTAGCTTGTTATGATTCGGTCACTAAAGACTACAAATTAAAACCGGCACAAACAGCTAGCACCGTTCCGGCCTTAACCAGCCCCTTCTCGACAAATGAAGCCAAAATACGAATTTCGCCCCCTGCCCAAACTGATAAATTAGCCAATAGCATGCCAAAAGCAGACTCTCAGGCAAAATTAGCACCGCTAACAGACTCCTTTGGTCAGACTAAGAACAAACATGAAGTACAATCAGTCCAGTCTCGATTGATAGGTACTTTTACCGAATGGAAAAAAGGAATGAAAATTACCCTAGAAAATGGCCAGGTATGGAAAGTGACCAGCAATGCATCGGGTTATAGGAAAATGACCAACCCAAAGGTGACCATTTCGCGAGGTATATTCAGCTCTTTCAACGCAAAAGTCGAAGGACTAAATGCCAAAGTTAAGGTAAAAAGAATCAAATAAAGAGAAATTATTTTCGAATCCCTTTGTTTTGGTAAATCACTTCAAGCTCTGACTTCAAGGGAATAATTTCAATTATTCCCGCATTTTTCCAAATCCTCTGCTACATTTATAGAACATAACCTGTTTTTTAATATCACGCTTTTTGGTTTGCCAGTAATAACCTTTCAACCGGGTCTATTGCACCGAGCAAATTTGAAAACGTAAAGGTAATCTGAATTATGTTTTTCGGCAATAAACAAAAAATTGAAGAATTAGAGTCCAAGAATCAACAACTCGCAGACCAATTACAGAAAGCTCAGCAATCATTGCAATCAACTCAAACTGAAACAATCAATTTAAATCAACAACTTAATGCAAAAAACGAGCTCTACGACGAAGCAAAGCAAATGATGTTGATGCTTTTAGATTCGTTGAATAGTGTGACAGATATTCGAGAATCGGTAGCCGGTCTGGCTAACAGTATTATCGAAAAAGATAATGCCATGAGCAATTTAAATAATGTGTTCACCGAATCAACTTCTGTTTTAGGCAGCATTTCTTCTACCGTTGAAGAGATAGGGCAGCGAGCCATTGAAAGTAGTGAAAAAATGGGTTCATTGCGAGAGGTTTCCGACAGTATAGCCAGTTTTGTCAGCGTGATAGCCAATATATCCGATCAAACTAACCTACTTGCGTTAAATGCAGCTATTGAAGCCGCCAGAGCTGGCGATCAAGGACGCGGATTTGCGGTAGTTGCAGATGAAGTTCGCTCCCTAGCTCAGAATACGGGCAATGCAACCAGTGAAATCGGTAGCCTGATTGACACGATTGACAGTGATTCGGAAATGGCTGCTACCCAAATCAATCAACTGTGTGAATACACCACCACAATTGCAGAGCAAAATAGCACCTTAGGGGGCTCATACCAGCACATATTAGAATCATCTAAGGACATGCGCGATATTATTAAGCAGTCTGCTCTGGGCGCATTTATTCAAACGGTCAAACTGGATCATATCGTCTGGAAAACAGGCGTTTATTCAAAAATTTTCGAAAATTCCAATAAGAACATTGATGATTTTTCAAAGCATAGCGATTGTCGATTAGGCCAATGGTACTATCAAGGTGATGGCAGACAATATGCGAAACATCCAGCCTATGCATCAATTGAAGAGCCACACAAGCGGGTTCATGCCGCCGGTATTGAAGCGATGTTAGCGGCTAAAGCGGATGATCCTCGCGCAACAAAAGAATCTCTCAGAGCGATGGAAAATGCCAGCGTTGAAGTATTCAGACATCTATCTTCTTTAGAAAATGCCGCCAACTCAGTTGAGCTTGATAAGTTTTGCGGCTCTAATTAAGTTAATATTAGAATAATCTATACAACCACCCGTTGGCAAGAATGAGTCATCCGTCCTCATGCCCATTACAATTCACGGCACGTTTTCAATTAATTCTGAATTATTCCTAAAATAATCGTGATACCATTTAAATTAAGCCAATATTAGTAAGAAAAACAATATGGACTTCGAAGTCATCATCAACCGATTGATTGAAATTATTATATTTCCGCCGGGAGTCAATCTAGTACTAATAATTGCAGGCTACTTACTACTTAAAAGAAGTAAAAAAATGGCTTTAGGGTTGTTTGCAATTTCACTGGTTAGTTTGTATTTGCTCGCGCTACCGAGTGTTTCTAATATTCTCAATAGTAGTCTACAAACCGTACAGCCGTTAACCCAGAGTCAGGTAAAAGCTTACACGGATCAGGACCGACAAGATTTGGCGATAGTGGTCCTTTCTGGGGGGCGAATTAGCCTGGCTCCTGAGTATGGCGATATTGATACCGTTAGCGCAATGACTTTGCAGCGCATTCAATATGCCGCCTGGCTCCATCGTAAAACCAATATACCCATTTTACTTTCCGGTGGTAGCGTCTTTGGTGAAGCAACCGCCGAGGCAGTATTAATGAACCAGACGATGTTATCGGCATTTAACATTGCGCCAAAGTGGATAGAATTTGAAAGTAAGAATACCGCTCAAAACGCCCAATTTTCCGCCAAAATATTGCAGAAAAATAACGTCCGCGAAGTTTTGTTAGTCACTCATGCAAACCATATGCAGCGTGCCCGATTGGAGTTTGAAAAAACCGGTTTAACGGTGGTCCCTGCACCCACTGTATTTAATCTTAGTCGACCCTCTTGGTATGATTATTTTCCAAATGCCAAAGCACTGTATGCCAGTCAGATGGCGCTGCATGAAAAGGTTGGACGACTATGGTATGCATTAAGATACTAAAAACTAAGACTTCGCCATGAATCTAAAAACCTTATTAGTGACGAAGTTAATCGAATTTATCACCAGCAATTGGTTAAAAAAGGTTAAGCGTAGGCTATTTTTACTCCATAAGACCGTTAACCCATCGGTTGATGAAATCACTTTTTATTTACGTGTTAATGATCCTTACAGCTATTTATTGTTACAAATTCTCCCTGATTTTTTAGCCTCAAAGGAGAAAAGAGTAAGCGTTGAGATCCTGTTAGAATTAAATTCAGATTTAAATATCGAAATAGACAAACAGGCAGATTACGCTCTCAAAGATGCAAAACGATTGGCCAAAAATAATCAGTTTGTCTTTCCAGAAAAGACTAAGCTGCCTAAATTAGAAAATACCCAATTGGCGACTTCTATTTTGTTGGCCAATAACCACCCACCCGAATTCTTGCATTTATGTCGCCTGGTTTGCGATGCCTTGTGGCTCCAACAAAGTGATGAATTTAGAACAAACCAAATGGCCCGACTAAGTCAGCAATATGGAAAACTGACACCATCAGACGCTAAACAGCAATTAGCCCATGCAAAAAACAAGTTGCATCAACAAGGGCATTATCAATCGGGGATGCTTTATTATGGCGGTGAATGGTATTGGGCGATTGACCGGCTTTGGCATCTTGATAAGCGGTTGTCATCTCAGCTTTTTGAAAACGAAACCGAACTGCCTCAATATCTTCAACAAAATACGCCGCTAAATTTAGCAAAAAATACACCGCCATCAAAACCTCAAATTATCGATTTCTATTTTTCTTTTAGAAGCCCTTATTCATATCTTGCCGCACAGCGTCTTTTCAAGTTATCTCATTACTCGCCCAATATTGTCCTCAATATCAAACCTATTTTGCCAATGGTGATGCGCGGCCTAAAAGTACCAAAAAGTAAGAAAATGTACATTGTTCATGATGCCAAGCGGGAAGCCGATCGTTATCACCTGCCATTTGGCAAAATAGCCGATCCTCTCGGTGGTGGAATTGAGCGTTGTATGGCGCTGTTTTATTTCGCCAAACAATACAATAAACAAAATCAACTTGTAGATTCTATCAGTAAGGGCATATGGGCCGAAGGGATCGACACTTGTTCCAATGAAGGTCTTAGGCAACTTGTTTGCCGAGCAGGACTTGATTGGGATCAGGCCAAATTGCACCTCGAAACGGAAGATTGGAAAGTACACGCCAGCAATAACCAACAGGATCTCGATCAGATTGGTTTGTGGGGAGTACCCAGCTTCCAGTACAAGTCTTTGGTGGTTTGGGGTCAGGATAGAATTGCTTTACTAGAACAGACTCTCTTCCAAACCCCTTAAAACAACAATTCAATTCGAACATTGTATAAATATTCAGCTCATATACTGTACATAATTCGGAGTAGGGCGTATTATCCCACCCAGCATTCAAACATAGAAGGTGATAATCATGCAAATAAAGCTCGCCATTATTGGTTTTGGCAACGTTGGCCAAGGACTTGCTCAAATACTGCAAGACAAAAATTCATTTTACAATCAAACGTTTAATACTGACTTTTCGATTGTCGCCATCAGTGATCTTTATAAAGGCAGTCTCTACAATCCGCAGGGGCTTAGCAATCAAACCTTATTAGATACGGTTAAACAAGGTGACTCACTGGAAACCATTGATGCGCCAAACAAAGGGTGGGATGCACTGACCACAATCAACCAAAGTAATGCCGATATTATCATTGAACTAGCTTATACCGATCTTAAAACTGGCGAGCCTGCCTTATCTCATATGACCGCCGCTTTCGAATCGGGTAAACATTTTGTCACCACCAATAAAGGTCCGGTTGCACTTCACTACAAAACCCTCAAATCACTTTCTGAAAAATACAATTTAATGGCGGGCATTGAAGGCACCGTCATGAGCGGAACGCCTACTCTTCACTTAGGTAAAGAGTCATTGATGGCCGCTAATATCCAATCCATAGAAGGCATTTTAAACGGCACAACTAACTACATGTTAATGCGTATGGAAGCCGGACTTGATTATGATTCCGCGTTAAAAGAAGCTCAGGAAAAAGGCTATGCAGAGACAGACCCAAGTGGCGATGTTGATGGTTTTGATGCCTCCGCCAAAGTGGTTATTTTAGCCAATCTGCTGATGGGAGCCGAGTTAACCATGGATGATGTTGACCGCACCGGCATGAGCACCTTGAGTATTAAAGATATTGATAATGCCACAAAGATTGATGAGTGCTGGAAAGTATTGGGCCATGTTGATAGAAATACCGATGGTAAATTTAATGCGTGGGTTAAACCAGTGCAAATTGCCAAATCTCATCCTTTAGCAAGTGTCAGCGGCGCAACCAATGCAGTGACTTTTACTACCGAATTGATGGGGGATGTCACTTTGATCGGTGCTGGTGCGGGTCGAATGGAAACCGGTTATGCGGTGGTTGCGGATCTTATCAATATTGCTAAAAAAATTGCACTAAAAGCCGAGAAATAACCAAATGAAATGTTTAATAAACGGACAGTGGACCAGCCTGCAAAATCAAATGAACGTGGTGGACCCTTATGACAATCAAGTCATAGATACGGTCCCCGTTGCCAGCAGAGATGATATGACTCGGGCAATTGACTATGCAGTCGAAGGTGCCAAAACAGCCGCAGCAATGGCCACCCATCAGCGCTGTGAAATTTTAAGAAATGTGGCAGAAGCACTTTTAGCTGAGAGTGAATCTTTCGCTCAAATTATCGCCCGTGAAGGGATCAAAACAATTCGAGAGGCCCGCGGCGAAGTCAGACGATGTGTTGAAACCTTAAGAGTCGCTAGCGAAGAAGCAAGGAGCATTGTGGGTGAAACCATTAATTTTGATCAAATGCCCGGCAGCGAGAATCGTATTGGTCACTATGTTCGTAATCCCGTTGGTATCATCGCAGCAATTACTCCCTTTAATGATCCGCTTAATTTGGTCGCCCATAAAATTGGACCAGCAATTGCTGCCGGTAATGCAGTAATTTTAAAACCTCATACTGAAACCCCTTTAAGCGCATTAAAATTGGCTGAATTATTCGATAATGCCGGATTACCTAAAGCTGTATTGCAAGTTATAACTGGTGCCGGTCGCGAAATTGGCGATACATTAGTCACCGACTCGCGAGTTCGAATGGTTTCATTTACCGGCGGCAGGCCCACCGGAGAAAAGATCATAGCCAAAGCAGGCCTAAAAAAAATCGGCACGGAGCTTGGCAGCAATTCGGCAGCGGTAATTATGGCAGATGCCGATTTTGACAACGCGGTGGCCAGTACTGTCAGCGGCGCTTATTGGGCCGCCGGACAAAACTGCTTACACGTGCAAAGAATTTTGGTCGAAGATTCTATTTATGAGCAATTTAAACAAGCCTTTGTGGCCAGGGCCAGTCAATACAAATTTGGCGATAAACTGGACGAGTCAACGGATATGGGCTGTATTATTCACGAAAAAGCCGCACAAAATATAGAAGACCTGTTAACCGACGCCCTCAGCAAAGGGGCCGATCTGCTGATGGGAGGCGAGCGAGACGGCACTAGTTTTCAGCCGACTTTAATTGAGAATGTTCCCATTGATGCGAGATTGCATCAGGAAGAAGTGTTTGGCCCGGTGTCTTTACTTTATCGTTTTAGTGATATTGATGAAGCAATCAAAATCGTCAACAACGTGGATTTTGGTTTGCAAAATGGCATTTTTACCAAAGATCTGTCTACCGCGATGAAAGCTGGTCAGCAAATGGAATGCGGCGGCGTATTGATCAACGATACCGGAGACTACCGCATCGACGCGATGCCTTTTGGCGGTGTGAAAGGATCGGGCATAGGTCGCGAAGGAATAAAATTTGCGATTGAAGAAATGACCGAAATCAAAATGTTTTGTTTTAATTTGTAGAATCGATTTTTTCTACCAATAACTTTATGCAAGATTGTTTTTGAAACAATCAAAATGAAAATAGGAGATAAATTTTATGACTATCCCACAAGGTTTTGCCGCGGCAAAAATACTTTCGCCAAAAAGAAATACCACAGAAGCTACCAATATCAATGAGTTGGCTTTGGAGCAATTGAGCCATTATGGTATTGATGAGAACACCGATTACGGTCAAGCATTAAAAGATACCGTCACCAACTTGTATAACGCTCAATCAGATATGTCCAGACTGTGGCAGATCACTAACGAAACCATCAACGGTTTAGATAAGAAAGATAAGATTGCCTACTTTAACGCCAAGCGTTTCTTATCTTTTCAACTAGCAAAAATACTGGACGGTTTACAAAACCCTTTCCGAAAAACACAGCAAAGTTTAAACAATGACGCCACCACTCAGATGGCAAAGGGCAGTTATCCATTGTTTGATAACATAACGGCAATTTTCTCCGCCACGCCGGTTATCGCCAGAACAGCCACTTATATTTATGCCTGTACCGAATGGGTCGATGACGCTTTTCAGGGTAAGGAAATGACCCATCAGATCTATTCACGTCTACTAAACCCAACCTCAATTTCTCTTGCCAACGCGATAGTTGATCTGGAAGCCGGACCTTATACCGCTGATTATATGGCGTGGAATTTTAATAGCGGTATGGCGGCAATTGATTCAATGCTTGCCAATGTGATGAACTATGGCGATGTACTGCTTGTTTCTCGAAATATCTACGGCGGCGTTCATCAATTGTTAGTTGATCATTTTGCGCGTAAAGACAAAATGAATATTCAGATTGAATGGTTTGATGGCTACACCACCGAAGAATTTGAAGTTCGCTTTAATGAAATCAAAGCCAAATATGCCGATCGGTTAGACGATAATAAAATGCATGTTTATATCGAATCTCCCTGCAACCCTCACGGCTACATGTTAGATGTTCCAGGCATTTGTAAATTTACCCATGAAAATGGCGACCATCTGGTAATGCTGGATTCAACCTTGGCAACCCCTGTACTAAACAAACCCCTGCAACGAGAAAACAAACTAGAGCGTCCAGATTATTTAATGCACAGTTACACTAAAGATATTTCTGGAACCGGCGCAGTCACTTCGGGTGTTATCATCGGCGAAGGCTACCGTATGTTTATCCCCAAGGGCGGCGAAGCGAACGGTTTGTCCTGGGAAAAGTGTATGTTTTGGGATGTTTATTATATCAAAGGTGCATTCTTAGCGTCGGATTTAGCCTATGACGTACTAACCGGAATGAAAACTCTAGAACAGAGAATGCTTAAGAAGACCATTAACACTATTGCTTTTGCAAACTATCTTGCTAGCCATAAAGATTTCAGAGTGAATTCTCACGCCGTGGAAGGCAATGAAAACTTTGATCTAAGAGAAAAATGTCTAACCAACGGCATGCCTTGCTCGCTATTTACCATTGACATGGAACATGCTGGCATCAGCAGGGAGACCTTTTCCAGTTTCTTCGATGGTTTAGAACCCGGCTTTAGTTTAATGGTAAGCATCGGCCAAACCAACAGCATGATTTTATGTCCTGCATTGACATCCCATTCAGAGCTCTCAGCAGCGGCCATGGAAGAAGCGCGCATTTATCCAACCACCATGAGAATATCCATGGGTAATGAAAACGTAAAAGATTTGATTGCTGCTTTCGTAAATTCAGCAAGAACTCATATCGATCCAAAAAAGCCAGGATTTACCGAAATGTTTATGAGCAGTGAAAAGGTCGATGCGATGGTTGAAAAAGTGACCCTTGATATTTATCGTAAGAACCTAGAAAATGGCCCGAAGTTAGCGGATCTTTTAGCTGACTAAAGTTTTGATGGCTAAATAATAGTATTGTTGAGTAGTAGTACTGTAGACAGTCTTACCAAAATACAAAGCGCATTTCCCTTGTAGGAGCGGCCTTTAGCCGCGATAAAATTAAAGCACCACAGCCCTTTCGCGGCTAAAGTCCGCTCCTACAGGTGACTGCATAAAAATAAATAGTTTTCAATTTATTGGTTAATATGAAAAAACTCGACTCCACCGACCTCGATATTCTCGCCGAACTCTATGCGGACTCACGTATTACCAATAAAGATCTCGCTGCAAAGGTCAATATTGCCCCGTCTACTTGTTTAGAAAGAGTGAAACGACTGCAATCTTCCGGAGTCATTAAAGCCTTTAGTCTGGATATTGATTACAAGGCCGTCGGTGGAAACATTGAAGCCATGACATCAGTCAGACTGGGCAAACATAGCAGTGAAATTATTCAAAACTTTCGCCAGGCGTTAGCCAATTGCCCCGAAGTACTGAGAGTTTTTCATATGGGCGGCGAGAACGATTTTTTATTGCATATTACGGTAAAAGACACCGAGCACTTGCGCGATTTTGTTTTCCGCTCGATTACTTCAAGAGAAGAAGTGGTGCATTTAGAAACGGCGCTTATTTATGAGCAGCTTACCAGTCATACTTTACCGGCGTTTGATTAGTCAGTAGATTCAATCTTAGGCAATACCTTACTCCGTCGATGCTCAAAAAATATCGAAAGGGTTATTGATATTCTCTGTTAGCCTGATAATTCCCATATTTCCTATAACGCTCTCGCTTCATTGGACGCACTCATCTGCCGGTTTGTAATTCTATTTGTTGCCTAAATGAATCGATCATCTCTTAACACCCCAAGCTTTATTCAACACATCGCGAATTTCTGCCGGCGACATGGTCTAATAGCTCAAACTCACAGTTATAATCAAAGCTCGTCACGGGCATTTTTGCCTAAAGCACCTACTGTTCGTTCGCCAGTGGCATGTGAGGGCTAGCTAATGGATATCTAATGAATCA
>Ga0316205_10000455_pt1 | contig 76126 bp, 67 predicted proteins | sample 3monthpyrite_MG_FD_204941 | JGI IMG/M metagenome (GOLD analysis project Ga0316205, IMG submission 204941) | Microbial mat bacterial communities from mineral coupon in-situ incubated in ocean water Damariscotta River, Maine, United States -... | ecosystem: Environmental > Aquatic > Marine >...
ACACAAAGCATGCGATGAATCGTTATTTAAATCGTGCGGCAAATCAAGCTATTAATGATGTAGATGCTATCGTTTTTATAGTTGAAGCAGGCGGTTGGCAAGAAGGCGATGACGTTGTTTTACAACGGTTACAGAATACTCGTTGCCCGGTTGTGTTAGTGGTGAATAAAGTTGATAAGCTTGATGCAAAAGAAATGTTGCTTCCGTTGATCCAAGATTTGGCGGCTAAGACGAACATAAGTAATATTATTCCTGTCTCTGCTCGCAATGGCGATAATGTTGAGCAACTTGAAAAACAACTTTCGACCTATCTTGCTGAAGGTGAATTCTTTTTCCCTGAAGATCAGATAACAGATCGAAGCATGAGATTTGTTGCAGCCGAACTTATTCGTGAGAAATTAATTCGCCGCCTTGGTGAAGAATTGCCGTACGCATTAACGGTAGAAATAGAAGAATACGAACAAAGTGCTGGTTTGCTAAATGTTGGTGCGGTAATTTGGGTTGAGCGGGCGGGGCAAAAAGGCATTGTTATTGGCAAAGGCGGTTCAATGTTAAAAGAGATTGGACGTCAGTCGCGTATTGACTTAGAACAAATGTTAGAGACAAAAGTATTTGTCAGACTGTGGGTGAAGGTAAAAGAAGGTTGGTCTGATGATGAACGAGCATTGAGGAGCTTGGGTTACTCCGATGAGTAGGCGAAATGCGTACTGAGCTACAACCCGCCTATATACTGCACCGACGTAATTTTCGTAACACCAGTTTAATTCTCGAAGTATTTACTGAAGAGTATGGACGTATTGGTTTGGTTGCGAAGGGTGTACGGACTGCGCGTTCTAAAACAAATGGTTTACTACAATCTTTCCAACCTTTACTTATTTCCTGGGTTGGGCGAGGTGAATTGAAAACCTTAACACATGTTGAGGCTGATGGTTACACTACCGCTTTGATGGGAAAAAATTTCGCCAATGGTTTTTATCTAAATGAATTGTTATTTCGCTTATTACAACGAGAAGATGCACATGAGCAAATCTTTGAACTCTATACGCTGACTCTTTCTAATATCCGTGATCTTGCGAATAGCAATGATACTGTTGAGCGTGCTTTAAGATTGTTTGAATTAAAGTTCCTGCAAGAGTTAGGTTACGGACTTCTGTTAGAACATGAAGCTGATACAAATAGTCCACTCGATGCCGATACTGATTATCAATATGTGATTGAGCATGGCCCGGTGTCTGTACGTCAGATAGAAAGTGGTATTGGTCCGATCGTCTCAGGCAAAAGTTTGTTATCGCTAGCGCAGCAAGACTTATCAGAGGCCAGCTGCTTGCGAGATTGTAAGCGGATAATGCGTTACATATTGAAGTTTTACTTAGGTGACCAACCTCTTCAAAGTCGGATGTTGTATACTCAAGGGCGAAAATAAAGGCTTATGTGTGGCGGGCAAAGAATAATGAGAGAAAATAATGACGTATAACAATGAAATCCTGCTGGGTGTCAACATAGACCATGTTGCGACGTTGCGCCAGGCACGGGGCACACGTTATCCCGATCCGGTTCAAGCGGCTATTGATGCTGAACAAGCGGGGGCAGATGCGATTACTCTGCATTTGCGAGAAGATCGTCGTCATATACAAGATCGCGATGTCGAATTACTTAGTGATGTTCTCCAAACCAGAATGAATCTTGAGATGGCTGTGACTGACGAAATGCTTTCTATTGCCTGCCGTGTTAAGCCTCATGATTGTTGTTTAGTCCCTGAACGCCGCGAGGAGTTAACCACTGAGGGTGGCTTGGACGTTACAGGTCAATTGTCACGAATGAAGCAGGCCTGCGAGCAGCTTGCTGAGGCAAGTGTTCGTGTTTCATTATTTATTGATCCAGACGAAAAACAAATAGAGGCCGCTGCGGAAGTTAATGCACCGGTCATTGAAATACACACAGGGCGTTTTGCCGATGCAGAAACTGATGCGGAACGTGACCTAGAGTATAAAAGAATATGTAAGGCGGTAGATGCGGGCGTTAAACTTGGTTTACATGTTAATGCAGGGCATGGTTTGCATTACCATAACGTAGGGACAATTGCCGCACTTGTTAATGTTCGCGAATTAAATATCGGTCATGCGATTATGGCTCGTGCAATGTTTACAGGCTTGACTGAATCAGTGCGTGAAATTAAGCAGATCATGCAACAGGCAAGAAATCATGCTTTATCGGTAAGGCAAAAATGATCTTTGGTATTGGCACTGATATTGTTTGTGTTGAGCGTATGCAATCAAGCTTGTTGAAGCATGGCGAAAAATTTGCGCGTAGGATTCTAACTGATGATGAGTTAGATGATTTTAAAATCAGCGCTAATCAAAGCCATTTTCTTGCCAAACGTTTTGCTGCTAAAGAAGCAACCGTAAAAGCTATGGGCTTAGGTTTTAGCCAAGGCTTAAGTTTGCGCCATATTGGCGTTGGTCATGATGATAATGGCAAGCCTATATTAGAGTATTACGAACGTGCTATTGAGCTTTATGAAGAATTAGGCATTGGTAATAGTTATATAAGTATTGCTGATGAAAAGGATCATGCTGTCGCTTTTGTGACACTTGAAACGCGCTAAGATAGGTTTACTGGCTACCCATCAAGTTAATAAGCTTATCAATTTCAGTATTTAATGTGCTGAGAGCCGACTCTAAGCTATTTTCCATCTCGTCAGAGTTACCTCTAATCAATAGCTCCAAACTGTTTGCGGCATGCTCAATTGCCGGCACGCCACAGTAACGCGTTGCACCATTTACCTTATGGACGTGTTGGAATAATGATTCATTATCACCCTTGGCAAGGGCATCATTTGCTTGTTGGCGAAGTTTGGGCAAGTCTTTTAAAAACATACTAAGCATTTGCGAAGCGAGATCGGCGTTGCCGCCAGCTAATTGTAGTGATAATTGTTTATCATAAATGGATAATTCGTTACTCATGTAGGCATATTCTATAGCAATCGCATTAAAATTCAATTTCTGCAAAGCCGCAATAATTAAGGTAAAATATCCAGATGACATTTCCAACACTTGAAGCCTTCGTCGGCAATACGCCTCTGGTTCGTTTACAACGATTACCGGGTAAGACCACAAACATATTACTGGTTAAGCTTGAGGGTAATAACCCTGCAGGCTCGGTAAAAGATCGCCCCGCATTGAGTATGATCAGACATGCTGAAGACAGAGGTGAAATAAAACCAGGTGATACATTAATTGAAGCCACCAGTGGTAATACGGGTATTGCCTTAGCGATGGCTGCTGCGACGAAGGGTTACCGCATGATATTAGTCATGCCAGAACACATGAGTCTGGAACGGCGCGGTGTAATGCGTGCTTTTGGTGCAGAGATAATTCTGACACCTCGTGAAGGTAGTATGGAAGCCGCAATCGATATGGCGAATGAAATGCAAGCGGCGGGTAAAGGGAAAGTACTTGATCAATTCTCGAACCAGGATAACCCTTTAGCACATTATGAAACCACGGGCCCTGAAATCTGGCGTGATACGGAACAAAGAATAACCCACTTTGTCAGCGCGATGGGAACCACGGGTACCATTATGGGGACTTCTCGGTTTTTGAAAGAACAAAGTCCAGCAATTGAAATAGTAGGGGTTCAGCCAACAGAAGGATCGTCAATTCCAGGTATTCGTCGTTGGCCCAAGGAGTATTTACCAAAGATATTTGATGCCGCACGAGTGGATCGTACCATTGATGTAAACCAACAAGATGCTGAAGATACCACCCGGGCATTAGCGGCGGAAGAAGGCATTTTTGCTGGTATCTCTTCTGGTGGCGCTGTGGCAGCGGCCTTAAAACTATCTGCGACAGTTGAAAATGCGGTGATAGTCTGCATTATTTGTGATCGCGGCGATCGGTACTTATCAACTGATGTTTTCCCTGCGAAATAAATACGATGACTAATATCTTAACATTTTCATTTACCACGATTCCTGATATTGCCAGTGGGCGCAGATTGTATGATTTAGATGGGCTTAGCGATAAAGAAGTTGCCAATATTATGTTTCATTTGCGACGTCAGGAAACTGCCGGCTCGGATTTGTTGAAGCCACATTTGCAGAAAATTATCTGCATGTCAGCTGTGCTGAGAACTGACGAAGAAGTAAAAGTATGGTCTCTTGGTTCGGATACTGATGATGAGAAAGCAAAGCTTCAAGAATTTTATTCCTGCATTGAGAAACATACCCCCGATCTGATTTCATGGAATGGTCGTCAACAGGAATTACCGATTTTAAATTATCGAACTTTATTACATGGCGTTAGTGCTCCCACATACTGGGGCGGTGCTGAAGGAGAAGGCCTTTGGCACTTAGCTTTGGCTGAAAATCTCGCTTGTGAGCAAAGTGATGCCATAGCGCCTCTGAATGAGGTCGCAATTATGCTTGGCTTCACCAATGAGACTAAGACAGAATCAGCTCATGCATGGGATAGCTATCAACAGAATAACCTTAGTGCAATTAGCGAAGAATGTGATGAAAATGCATTAAAGATATATTTGATTTATCTTCGTCATGAATTAATGAGAGGCACCTTAACCAGCGAACATTATGATACTGAATGCGAGTTGGTACGGGAGTCATTACTAAAATCAGAACAATCGCATATGCAGTCATTTCTTCACGGTTGGTCTTAAATAAGTTTTCCATATAGGTACTACTATTAAAGTAGTGCTTACCTGAATATCCACTTGAAAGTAATTCACTATGAGTCGACGTCGTCGAAAAAAACTACCCACTGAACCTGTTAAAGTGACCATCGATCGACTTTCACACGAAGGTCGTGGTATCGCGCAGATTGAAGGCAAGACTATTTTCATTGATGGCGGCTTACCCGGTGAAGAAGTTATGTTTGTTTATACTTCACGTCGCGCAAAATTAGATGAAGGTCGTGTCGTTGAAGTCATTAAAGCTGCAGACGATCGTGTTGAACCACCTTGCCCGCATTTTAATGTATGTGGTGGTTGTCGGTTGCAGCACATGTCAGTCCCTGCACAAATAGCACTTAAACAAAGCGTGTTAATAGAGCAATTTAAACACCTGGCTAATATTGAGATTGACAATATCATTGAGCCATTAACGGACCAGACATTGGGGTATCGACGCAAGGCACGCCTTGGTGTGCGTTATGTTATTAAGAAAGAAAAACTATTAGTCGGGTTTCGTGAAAAAAATGGTGGCTTTTTAACCGATATGAATTCATGTCCAGTGCTCGATGATTCAGTTGGTCAGCGCATTGAAGCATTACAGCATTTGATCGGTGACATGGAAGCCTATAATAAGATTGCGCAAATAGAAGTGGCTGTTGGGGATAATACCACGGTACTGGTATTCAGAAATCTTGAACCACTCTCTGAGTTAGATACTAATGCACTTATAAGTTTTGGTGAAGAAAATAATATTTGTATGTGGATTCAACCAGCGGGTCCTGATAGCGCAATCCCATTGAATGATTCGTATCCAACATTATCTTATGATTTACCCGACGATAAGTTGACGCTCAACTTCTTGCCAACTGACTTCACCCAAGTTAATGCAGGCATTAATCGTAAGATGATTACGCGGGCAATAGATGCATTGCAACTGTCATCGACAACTAGAGTGTTAGATTTATTTTGTGGTATTGGTAATTTTAGTCTGGCACTGGCCAAGCATTGTGAGCACGTTATTGGCATTGAAGGTAGTGAAGCGTTAGTAGTACGCGCAAGAGAAAATTCTGAGCTAAATAATATTGCTAATATTGAATTTATTGCCGCTGATCTAACCGAAGGATTACCTGAGGCAGTGAAGAATATCGATTGTTTGTTGCTCGATCCTCCTCGCAGTGGCGCTTTGGAAATTGTTAGTTGTATTGGTGAAATGGCGCCTCAACGGATTGTTTATATTTCTTGCAATATTGCTACGTTGGCGCGGGATACTGCAGAATTAGTCGCACATGGTTACCGCTTATGCAGTGCCGGAATAATGGATATGTTTCCGCATACGGCACACGTTGAGTCTATGGCTGTCTTTGAAAAGATTTAACTTAATACACTTAATTTTATAAACCTAGAGTAAGCTTATGACGCTTGACGAATTTGATACCATCCGACCGATTATATGGAAAGATGATAATTTATATTTACTCGATCAGCGTCTATTACCGAAGCAAGAAATTTACCTGAAGCTAGATACAGTTGATGCGGTGGCGGATGCCATCCGAGATATGGTCGTTCGTGGTGCACCAGCAATTGGCATTACGGCTGCTTTTGGTGTTGTAGTTGCCGCGCGAATTCGTTATCAAGAAAGTGTTGCGCATTGGCGCGAACTTTTAGAACCAGACCTAGATTTATTGGCTGTCTCTCGACCCACCGCAATTAATTTATTTTGGGCCTTAAAAATTATGCATCGGTTTATTGATGCCGTAGAGGGTGATCCATTTCCTGTTTTATTAGCAGAAGCGCAGCGAATACATCAACAAGACATTGTAGATAATCGTAAGATGGGGGAGTTAGGTGCAAACCTAATTGGCGCTGAGCAAGCTGTGCTCACACACTGCAACACTGGCTCTTTAGCAACAGGCGGTTTTGGTACGGCATTGGGTGTTATTCGTACCGCGTGGGCGATGCAACAATTGTCAGCTGTTTACGCGGATGAAACCCGCCCCTGGCTGCAAGGTTCGCGCCTGACCGCCTGGGAATTAGTCCACGATAAGATACCTGTCACGCTCATCGCCGAAGGTGCCGTATCGACCTTGATGCGCCAAGATAAAGTGCAGTGGTTTATCGTTGGTTCAGATCGTATTGCCGCTAATGGTGATGTGGCGAATAAAATAGGCACCTACGCTGGCGCTGTGCAGGCTAAGCATCATGGAGTCAAAGTCATGGTCGTCGCGCCCACGTCGACGATTGATATGAGCGTTGCTAATGGTGCGGCCATCCCTATCGAAAACCGTACTCCTGATGAATTATTGGCCATTAATGGCAGCACGATTGCGGCGGAAGGTAGCAGCGCCTGGAACCCCGTCTTTGATGTCACACCAGCCTCTTTGGTTGACTTTATTGTTACTGAAAAGGGGATTGTAGAAGCACCCACTGCGGCTAAAATGCGAGCGCTGATGACGCAATAAGTCACCATTCCTTTGTTGTTTAGACGCCGACTTGATAGTGCCTTTAAGCCCGCGTTTATGCTACAATTACGGGGTTAAATTGACACCGTTAGCTGCTTTGCAACGAAGAGGCTAACATACTGATTTATATAATAATTCAAGGTTAAGAAGCTGCCCGTATGGACGATATCGCACGCGAAATTTTACCCGTCAATATTGAAGACGAATTAAAGCAGTCCTACATGGAATACGCGATGAGCGTAATCGTTGGGCGAGCACTGCCTGATGTCCGTGATGGCCTCAAACCTGTGCATCGACGCGTACTGTACGCGATGAACGTGCTGGGTAATGACTGGAATAAAGCCTACAAGAAATCCGCGCGTGTCGTCGGCGATGTGATTGGTAAGTATCATCCGCATGGTGACTCTGCAGTGTATGACACGATTGTGCGTATGGCGCAGCCATTTTCACTTCGCTACATGTTGGTAGACGGGCAGGGTAACTTCGGTTCTGTCGATGGCGACTCGGCGGCGGCGATGCGTTATACCGAAGTGCGCATGTCGCGAATCGCACATGAATTAATGGCTGATCTCGACAAAGAAACTGTCGATTTTGTGCCGAACTACGACGAATCTGAAAGTGAACCTTCAGTTATGCCAACACGGGTGCCTAACCTGTTGGTGAATGGTTCCTCTGGCATCGCCGTGGGTATGGCGACCAATATTCCGCCGCATAATCTCACTGAAGTCGTTAACGCTTGTTTAGCGATTATTGACGATCCGGATATGGATATTCCTGCTTTGATGCAGCACATTCCTGGCCCTGATTTCCCGACCGCCGGTATTATCAATGGCTCTCGTGGTATTCGGGAAGCCTATCGTACTGGTCGTGGACGAGTACATGTTCGCGCTCGCATTGAGATTGAAACTGACGAAAAGAAAAATAAATCGACAATCATTGTTAACGAATTACCGTATCAAGTTAACAAAGCACGCCTGTTAGAGAAAATAGCCGAACTAGTCCGTGATAAACGCATTGAGGGCATTACAGAACTGCGTGACGAGTCTGATAAAGACGGTATGCGTATGGTCATTGAGCTTCGTCGTGGCGAAGTGCCTGATGTGGTGTTGAATAATCTTTATCAACACACTCAAATGCAAACTGTGTTTGGTATTAACATGGTGGCCTTAGTTGATGGTCAGCCACGTTTGCTGAACCTAAAACAGATGCTCGAATACTTTATTCGTCATCGCCGCGAAGTGGTTACCCGTCGTACTATCTTTGAATTAAGAAAAGCCCGTGCCCGCGCACACACACTTGAAGGCTTAGCAGTGGCACTGGCTAATATTGATCCAGTGATTGCCCTAATCAAGAATTCAAAAACGCCAGCTGAAGCCAAACAAGGCTTGGTGACTACTGTTTGGCAGTCAGGCAATGTTACTGCCATGTTGGGTAATGCCGGCGCAGAAGCATCACGTCCTGACGATCTCGAATCAGAATATGGGCTGCACGAAGATGGCTACCATCTTTCACCTGTTCAGGCGCAAGCTATTCTTGAAATGCGTTTGCATCGGTTAACGGGTTTAGAACACGACAAAATTATTGGCGAATATGAAGAAATTCTTGACAGTATACGTGAATACCTTGAAATATTGTCTAACCCAGAACGTTTGTTAGAAGTAATTCGCGAAGAATTAAAAGCTGTTGTTGAACAATATGGTGATGAACGCCGTACTGAAATTAATGACGCGCATGAAGATTTAACGTTAGAAGATCTTATTAGCGAAGAAGATGTTGCGGTTACCTTATCTCATGAAGGTTATATCAAGGCACAACAACTTTCCGAATACCGCGCGCAACGTCGTGGTGGTAAAGGAAAAACCGCGACCAAAGTGAAAGAAGATGATTTTGTCGACAAGCTGTTTATTGCCAGCACCCATGACACCATGTTGTGTTTCTCTAGCCGTGGCAAACTGTACTGGAAGAAAGTTTACGAATTACCGGTTGCGAGTCGTACATCGCGTGGCCGACCAATCGTTAACTTACTGCCGCTTGAAGAAGGCGAACGAATCAATGCGATTTTGCCTATTCGTGAATACGACGATGATAAGTTTATCTTTATGGCCACCGCTAGCGGTACGGTTAAGAAAACCAGTTTAAAAGATTTTTCACGCCCACGTGCAAACGGTATTATTGCAATTGAATTACGTGACGATGACCAACTTGTTGGCGTTGATATTACTAATGGCCAGCGTGATGTATTGCTGTTTACCAGCGCAGGTAAATCAGTTCGCTTTAATGAAAGTACTGTTCGCCAAATGGGTCGTAATGCGGTGGGCGTTCGTGGCATTAAGCTGAAAGAAGGGCAATCGCTGATCTCGTTAATTATTGTTGACGAAGGCCATGTATTAACGGCTACTGAAAAAGGCTATGGCAAGCGCACAGCTATTGATGATTTTCCTGTTCATGGACGTGGTGGCCAAGGTGTTATCGCGATTCAAACAACAGATCGAAACGGTGATGTAGTTGGAGCGACTCTGGTAAAGCCTGAAGATGAAATCATGTTGATTACCAATGGAGGCACCTTAGTCAGGACCAAGGTTGATGAAATATCTATCGTTGGTCGTAATACACAAGGTGTTCGCTTAATTACACTTGGTGAAGGTGAAACCTTGAATGGACTCGAGCGTATTGCTGAAGTGCAAGATGAAAATGAGACAGAAGCTACTGATGGCGAAGCAAAAAGCGAAGCTGCAGAGCAAATCTCTGATGCTGACGAAGACAAAAAAGAATAAGTCTGCATAAAACTATTTCAATTTTAAATAAAATAATCAAGAATCTTAATTCAGGAGTGACCGAGTGACACAGGTGTATAACTTTAGCGCTGGCCCAGCCATGCTTCCGCATGATGTTTTAGTTCGCGCACAGAAAGAGATAACAGACTGGCATGGTGCTGGTATGTCAGTTATGGAAATGAGTCATCGTGGCAAAGAATTTATTTCTATTGCAGAAAAAGCAGAAGCTGATTTGCGCAACTTAATGACCATCCCTGATAACTATAAAGTTTTGTTTTTACAAGGTGGCGCGAGCAGCCAGTTCGGTATGATTCCAATGAATTTGCTGCGTGGTAAAACCCAAGCTGATTACATTAATACCGGTGCCTGGTCTAAAAAAGCCATTGCTGAAGCAAAGCGTTATTGTGACGTAAACATCGCCGCAAGCACCGAAGATTCGTCATTTACGACTACGCCAACTCAAGCTGATTTGAAACTGAATCCTGGTGCAGCCTATGTTCACTACACGCCAAATGAAACGATTGGTGGCGTTGAGTTTCCTTACGTGCCTGAAACAAATGGTGTGCCGTTAGTTGCTGATATGTCATCGACTATATTGTCACGCGAGATTGACGTTAGTAAGTTTGCGCTTATTTATGCTGGTGCACAGAAAAACATTGGTCCTGCCGGCTTAACTATCGTTATTATTCGTGAAGATTTGATCGGTGAAACATTGCCCGGAACACCTGCAATGTTTGATTACAAAAATTTCTCTGACAATGACTCAATGTACAACACACCACCGACTTATGGTTGGTATTTGGCTGGTTTGGTTTTTGAATGGTTAAAAGATAAAGGTGGTATCGCTGGGATGGCTGAAATTAATCAGCGTAAAGCAACAGCACTTTATGATGCAATTGATGGCTCAAGTTTTTATGCGAGCCCTGTCGCTAAAGATTCTCGCTCTTGGATGAATGTCCCTTTTACGCTTGTTGATAGCGAGTTAGATAGTGTGTTTTTAGCCGAAGCTAAAGAAGCCAGTTTAGTCACTTTAAAAGGTCATCGTTCAGTGGGTGGTATGCGGGCCAGTATTTACAACGCAATGCCCGAAGAAGGCGTATTAGCATTGGTGGAATTTATGGCTGGTTTTGAAAAACGGCATGCTAAATAAGGTTCGCGTTAGAGAGTAAATTTAAAAAAAGAATAAACAGGACGGAAAATGTATAAAGTTCAGACATTAAATAATATCTCAGTCGCTGGTTTGGAAAGATTGTCAAGAGAAAAATACGAAGTCGCCTCTGAAATGTCGAGGCCAGATGCGATTTTGCTTCGTTCATTTAATATGCATGAAATGGATCTGGCCGGTAGTGTTAAAGCCATTGGCCGTGCGGGTGCGGGCGTAAATAATATCCCTGTTGATAAAATGAGCGAGCTGGGTGTTCCTGTGTTCAATGCGCCAGGCGCGAACGCCAATGCAGTAAAAGAATTAGTAGTGGCTGGTATGTTGATGGCGGCGCGAAATTTGTGTCAGGGATGGGACTTTTCGCGCAACCTTGAAGGCGAAGATGGCGCTATTCATAAACAAGTTGAATCGGGCAAGAAGAACTTTGCTGGTTTTGAATTGCCGGGCCGTACTCTAGGCGTTATTGGTCTCGGAGCGATTGGTATTTTAGTTGCCAATGTCGCACAGAAATTGGGCATGAAGGTTATTGGCTACGATCCACAGATCACAGTACAAGGTGCCTGGAAACTATCATCTGACATTCAACAAGCCACCAGTGTTGATGAGCTGTTAACGCGCGCGGATTTTATTAGTTTTCATGTGCCATTGGTAGATGCGACTAAAAATATGATTAATGCTGAGCGCCTCAAAATCATGAAAGATAACGTGACAATTTTAAATTTCGCCCGAAATGGAATCGTTGATGATGAAGCTGTGTCAGAGAATATTAAATCTGGCAAAGTGAATGCTTATGTGTGCGATTTTCCGAGCAATTTACTTAAAAATCATGAGCGAGTAATTACTTTGCCTCATTTGGGTGCTTCAACAAAAGAAGCTGAAGATAATTGTGCCATTATGGTGGCTGAAGAAATTAGTGATTATTTGGAAAATGGCAATATTACTAATTCGGTGAATTTCCCCGAAGTCGTGATGCCTCGAAATGGTGGCAACCGTTTAAGCATCGTTAATTCAAATGTGCCTAATATGGTTGGTCAAATTTCGACTGTACTAGCTGATGCGGGCCTGAATATTATTGATATGCTTAATAAATCTCGAGGCGATCTGGCTTACACGCTGGTTGATGTTGATGGAGATGTTTCAGATGCTACGATTACTACCATTACAGATATTGATGGTGTACTCGCTGCACGTGCAATTTAATTAATAACGCTGCGTACTATTATGAGCGAACAAAAGAATTTACAAGGTATTCGCGAAAGCATTGATGCTCTGGACGAAAAAATTCAGGAGCTGATTCGTCAACGTGCTGAATGCGCTCTTGAAGTTGCACGGACTAAACGTGAAAGTGCGAAAGACAATGGTGAGTCATTGTCTGATTTTTATCGGCCTGAGCGCGAAGCTGAAGTAATAAGGCTTGCCCAAAAGCGTAACGATGGCCCTTTGAGTGATGAAACAGTAGGGCGGTTGTTTCGAGAAATTATGTCTGCCTGTTTAGCGCTACAAAGTCCGATGAAAATTGCTTTTCTTGGTCCTGAAGGTACTTTCACACAAGCCGCAGCAGTGAAACACTTTGGCCATGAAGTTAATACAGTCTCATTGGCAGCGATTGGTGAAATTTTCCGTGACGTTGAAGCAGGAAATAGCCAGTATGGGGTGGTACCGGTTGAAAACTCGACTGAAGGTGTTATTAGCCATACGCTCGACATGTTCATGCAGTCACCACTGCAAATATGTGGCGAAGTTGAACTGAGGATTCATCATTACTTGTTAAGCTCGATGACCTCGTTGGATGATATTACTCACGTGTATTCACACCAACAGTCATTAGCCCAGTGCCGTGAATGGCTCGATGCAAATTTGCCTAATGCGCAGCGTACGGCAGTGAGTAGTAATGCGGAAGCCGCTAGGCGTGTTGCCAATGAAAAAGGCGCAGCAGCGATTGCTAGTGAAACTGCGGCCGAAATATACAAGTTAAATAGTTTGGCAGCGAAAATTGAAGATGAGCCTGACAATACAACCCGGTTCCTAATTATTGGTAAAAATGCGATTGAGCCGACTGGTGAGGATAAAACCACCTGTTTAGTCTCAATCGTCAACAAGCTTGGTGCCTTACACGAACTACTATCACCCTTTTCTAAGCATGAAGTTAACTTAACGCGGATTGAGTCTAGACCTTCTCGGCGCGGCAACTGGGATTATGTTTTCTTTATCGATATAGATGGTCACGCCAAAACTGATTCTGTTGCTAAAGCGCTTGCTGAATTGGGCGAAGAAGCGGCAATGTTAAAAATTCTGGGTTCATACCCCAAGGCTATCTTGTAGGGCTACGATGTCCGATTTACTAGCGCAAATTGAGCAATTAGCGTTGCCAGGTGTTCGTGGTTTAAGACCTTACGAGCCAGGCAAGCCGGTTGATGAGCTTGAACGTGAACTTGGTATCATTGATATTGTTAAATTAGCGTCTAATGAAAACCCATTAGGCCCGGGTGAGATGGCATTAAAAGCAATCAATGCTGAATTATCGCAGCTGTCCAGATACCCGGATGGTAATGGTTTCGTTTTAAAGACTGCTTTGGCTGAACGTTTACATGTTGATGTATCGCAAATTACTTTAGGTAATGGCTCTAATGATATTCTTGAGTTTGTTGCGCGTGCATTCGTAAGCACTGAAAATGAAGTGATATTTTCGGCACACTCGTTTGCGGTTTATCCTATTGTGACACAAGCAGTTGGTGCCAAAGCAGTCGTTGTGCCAGCACTTAACTGGGGCAATGATCTTAATGCGATGCTAGCGTCTGTTACAGACGATACACGACTAATCTTTGTTGCTAATCCAAATAACCCAACAGGTACCTATCATTCTGCAACTGAGATTGAACAATTTGTTCGTCAGGTGCCTGCTCATGTATTGGTGGTTATTGATGAGGCCTATTTTGAATACGCACAAAATTTGCGAACTGATTATGATACGTGTTTATCGCTGATTGTAGATTGCCCTAATTTGATTGTTACACGGACTTTTTCGAAAGCCTATGGGTTGGCAGGTTTGCGTATAGGCTATAGCGTTTCTTCAACATCAATTGCAAATTTTTTCAATCGAGTTAGGCAGCCATTTAACGTCAATAGTTTGGCCATGGTTGCTGCCCATGCCGCGTTATTTGATGAAGTGTACCTAGGCAAAAGTTTACAGATGAATAAGCAGGGCATGGCGCAGTATGAAAGTGCCTTTTCTGAATTAGGTTTAGATTGGGTTGTTTCAGCAGGTAATTTTATTAGCGTTGATTTAGCACGTAATGGCCGTGAAATTTATGATGGTATGCTACGTGAAGGCGTGATTGTCAGGCCCGTTGATAATTACGCGATGCCGAATTTTCTACGCATTACAATTGGCACTGAAGAGGAAAATACTCGCTGTATTAACGCCTTAAAGAAAGTACTGCAATCATGATCAATAAATTATGCATCATTGGTGTGGGGTTGATTGGCGGCTCTTTGGCGCGCGCGCTTAAACACGCTGAAATGGTCAATCATATTGTTGGTGTTGGTCGTAATATTGAGTCACTTATCAAAGCCAAACAACTTGGTGTGATAGACAGTTATAGCGATAATATTGCCGAGGCAGTTGTGGATGCAGATGTCATTCTTATCGCCGTACCCGTCGGTAGTATTAAGGGCGTTTTTAGTGCTTTGCGAAGCCATCTTAAGTCAGATGCAGTGATCACTGATGTCGGTAGTGTAAAAGGCAGTGTTGTACTGGCATCTCGTGAAGTGTTTGGTGAGGATTACAAAAATTTTGTGCCAGGTCATCCCATTGCAGGCACGGAGCAAAGTGGCGTAGAAGCTTCCTTTGCAGAGTTATATCGTGGTCAACGTGTGATTTTGACACCACTTGAATCAACCGACAGCCGAGCAATCAAAATTGTTAGCGAAATGTGGCAGGCAGCGGGTGCAGAGGTTACCTCATTAGGTATCGAACACCATGATGAAGTATTGGCAGCAACCAGCCATCTTCCGCATGTGCTTGCTTACGCGTTGGTTGATACCTTAGCGAGCGTGCATGAGCGCCGTGAAGTGTTTCAGTTTGCTGCGGGTGGTTTTAAAGATTTTACTCGAATTGCTTCTAGCCATCCGGATATGTGGCATGACATTTGTTTGAATAACAAAGATGCGTTAGTCGATATGTTAAAGCGTTTCACAGTTGATCTTAATAAGCTAACAAAAGCCATAGAAGACGGTGATGGCGATTTCATTAAACAAACTTTTGAACGCGCGAAAACAACGCGCGATCAATTCTGCTGAGAATTTGTATGAGCGGTAACACTAATAAAATATTTATTGTTGAATGTGGTGGGAAATTACAGGGCAATATTCGTGTGCCTGGTGATAAATCTATTTCGCATCGCAGCATTATGCTGGGATCGTTGGCGACAGGCACAACTAAGGTAAGCGGTTTTCTTGAAGGCGAAGACAATCACGCCACCTTAAATGCTTTTCGCGCCATGGGGGTGACGATTGATCATCATGGTAATGGTGAATTAACTATTCATGGTGTTGGCTTAGATGGTTTGAAGCAACCTGATGGCCCGTTAGATTTAGGTAACTCTGGTACGTCAATGCGTTTAATGGCTGGCATTGCGGCCGGACAAAACTTTTCATTAACCTTAACCGGCGATGCTTCTTTGAATACGAGACCCATGCGCCGAGTGACAGACCCGCTAACGGAAATGGGCGCGGATATTTCTACCGGTGAAGGTGGCACGCCGCCGATTAAGGTTAAGGCCAGCGGCCAACTAAAAGCGTTAACCTATCAATTACCGATGGCTAGTGCACAGGTGAAGTCATGCGTGTTGTTAGCGGGCATGTATGCAAAAGGCCAGACTTGCGTGACAGAACCAGCACCAACACGCGATCACACTGAACGGATGTTAAGCGGGTTTGGTTACCCTGTTTCACGTGATGGCAGGACGGCTTGTCTAGACGGCGGCGGGGCGCTGCAAGCGATGGATATCGATGTGCCGGCGGATATTTCGTCTGCTACCTTTTATATGGTGGGTGCCAGCATTGCCAAAGGCTCAGATATTACGCTTGAAAATGTTGGTATCAACCCAACCCGAGATGGTGTTATTAACATCCTTCGCTTGATGGGGGCGGATATTGAACTGCTGAATCCGCGCGAAATATGTGGTGAACCGGTGGCCGATATCAGGGTTAAATCTGCCGAATTGAACGGCATTGATATCCCTGTTGAGCAAGTGCCACTGGCAATTGATGAATTTCCTGCCATATTTGTGGCGGCCGCTTGTGCTAAAGGCACCACAGTCTTGACTGGTGCCGAAGAATTGCGAGTCAAAGAAAGCGACCGCATTCAGGCAATGGCCGATGGTTTACAGATTTTAGGAGTTGATGCCAAGCCGACGGCTGATGGCATCGTTATTCAGGGTGGTACCATCGGCAGTGGGCGGGTAGATAGCCTAGGTGATCACCGAATCGCGATGTCGTTTGTCATGGCCGGTTTACGTGCATCGGGTCGTATTGAGATTGAAGATTGCGCTAATGTTGATACCTCTTTCCCAAACTTTGTTGAATTAGCACAAAAAAGCGGCATTTCAGTTAGTGATAATTAACATTGATTATCACTACTAAAGTATTGAATATAAAAGATTAAGTCGAGTTTAAATGAGTAATCAAATCAAACCTCCAGTTCTTACCATTGACGGTCCCGGCGGTTCGGGTAAGGGCACAATTAGCCAACGAGTAGCGAATATTCTTGGTTGGCACTACCTTGATAGTGGTGCTTTGTACCGCTTGCTAGCACTTGCAGCGGAAAATCACTCGTTAGCGCTCGATGATACGGAGTCATTAAGCTTATTGGCAGCCCATTTAGACGTTGAATTTCGGACATTAGAGGCGGGTAATGTTCAGGTTTTGCTTGAAGGTGAGCCTGTTAGTGAACAAATCCGTACCGAGGACGCTGGCGCGGCGGCTTCTATTGTCGCCGTTATTCCTGCGGTGCGAGCGGCATTATTAGATCGCCAGCGCGCGTTTGCAGTATTGCCTGGTTTAGTAGCCGATGGGCGGGACATGGGCAGCGCCGTTTTCACCTCTGCTGAGGTGAAAATATTCCTTACAGCAAGTGCGGAAGCTAGAGCTGAAAGACGCTATAAACAGTTGAAAGAAAAAGGATTAGATGTTAATCTCGCGCAACTATTTGAGGATATCAGCGCTCGCGATGCCAGAGATTCGCAACGCGAAAGTTCGCCAATGATCGCGGCGGACGATGCCGTTATTCTCGATACAACGACACTCAATATTGATGAGGTCGTTGAACAGGTACTGAGCCATTGCCAACAGTGGATTCAGAATGAGGAAACACCGATCTCTCGCTAAACCAAATGAAGCGATTGAAGCCCGACCTCTTTTTCGGCGCGGTAATGTTGTAACTATTCAGGTTAATATTTCATGAGTGAGTCTTTTGCGGAACTATTTGAGCAAAGTTGTTCAGTAGATAAAATGCGTCCAGGCGCCATTATTAATGGTGTAGTAATGGAAGTGAATGACGATTTCGTTATCGTCCATGCCGGTCTTAAATCAGAAGGTGTAATTCCTTTAAGCCAGTTCCTTGATGCGAGCGGTGATATTGAAGTTAAGGTTGGTGATGAAGTTGAAGTGGCACTTGATGCCGTAGAAGATGGTTTTGGTGAAACCAAACTGTCTCGTGAAAAAGCGAAACGTAACGTTGCGTGGATTAAACTTGAAGCCGCGCACGAGAAGAATGAAACCGTTACCGGTATCATGACTGGTAAGGTTAAGGGTGGTTTCACTGTTGAAGTGATGGACATTCGCGCGTTCCTACCTGGTTCGCTGGTTGATGTACGTCCTGTCCGTGACACTACTTACCTTGAAGGTAAGCCACTAGAATTTAAAGTTATCAAACTTGACCGTGTTCGTAACAACGTTGTTGTTTCACGCCGCGCAGTGGTTGAAAGTGAATCTAGCGCTGAACGTGAAGAACTACTGGCTAACTTACAAGAAGGCCAGAACGTTAAGGGTATCGTTAAGAACCTGACCGATTATGGTGCCTTTGTTGATTTAGGCGGCATTGATGGCTTATTGCACATCACTGACATGTCTTGGAAACGTATTAAACACCCAAGTGAAATTATTAACGTTGGTGAAGAAATTGACGTTAAGGTGCTTAAGTTTGATAAAGAACGCAGCCGTGTTTCACTTGGCTTGAAACAGTTAGGCGATGATCCTTGGGTTGATATTGCACGCCGTTACCCAGAAAGCTCACGCTTGTTTGGTAAAATTACTAATATTGCTGACTACGGTTGTTTCGTTGAAATTGAATCAGGTGTTGAAGGTCTTGTTCACGTATCTGAAATGGATTGGACAAACAAAAACATACACCCTTCAAAAATCGTTCAGTTAGGCGATGAAGTTGAAGTGGTTGTGCTTGATATTGACGAAGAACGCCGTCGTATTTCAATGGGTATTAAACAGTGTCAACAAAACCCATGGGAAGACTTTGCTTCAAGCTTTAACAAAAATGACAAAGTTATCGGTACTATCAAATCAATTACCGATTTCGGTATCTTCCTTGGTCTTGAAGGCGGTATCGATGGTTTGGTTCATCTATCTGACATCTCTTGGGCTGTGCCTGGTGAAGAAGCGATTCGCAACTTCAAGAAAGGCGAAGAGATTGAAACCGTTGTACTGTCAGTTGACCCAGAGCGGGAACGTATTTCATTAGGTGTTAAACAACTTGAGAAAAACCCATTCTCTAATTATGTTGCTGAGCATTCTAAGGGCGCTGTTGTTAAGGGTAAAATCATTGAAGTCGATGCCAAAGGCGCAAGAATTGACCTTGGCGAAGGCGTTGAAGGTTACATCCGCGCTTCAGATTTAGCTCGTGACCGTGTAGAAGACGCGCGTACAGTGTTGACTGAAGGCGAAGATCTTGAAGCTAAGTTTGTTGGTGTTGATCGTAAAAACCGTACCATCACGCTATCAATCAAAGCGAAAGATACAGATGATGAAGCCGCTGTACTGCAAGACTACTCAAGTACTGGTGATTCTGAATCACGTGCAACCTTAGGCGATATTTTCAAAGAACAAATGGAAAATAAAAACGACTAAGTAAAACGATTATCGGCATCACCTAATCCGGGGTGGTGTCGGTTTTAATAAAGTGTAATTTTTCAATAGGGCGGGAATTAAAAAAATGACAAAGTCTGAGTTGATTGAAGTCCTTGCACATAAGCAAAATCAGTTACCTTATAAAGATGTTGAGTTAGCAGTTAAAACGTTAATTGAGCAAATGAGCCAAACCTTGGCAACAGGTAGCCGCATTGAAATTCGTGGTTTTGGTAGCTTCTCACTACATTTTCGACCACCACGCGTTGGGCGCAACCCTAAAACAGGTGAATCGGTTTCATTGTCAGGCAAGTATGTGCCACATTTTAAACCAGGCAAAGAATTACGTGAACGTGTTAATGAAGCAGCATCACAGCACGAAATTGTTGAAGCCTGAGTAACGATTATTAGATAGCTAGTTTTTAGTGAATTCCTGCTTTAACGCTGGCAAACTACAAACGTACCTTTTCTATAATTTGGTACGGGAGATTGCTAAGTGAAAAAAATACTGAGTGCAGCGATCATTCTGTTCGTTGTCTTAATTGTTTTGTTTATGGCATTAATCAATGCCGAACCCATCAATGTTAATTACTATTTTGGAACACTTGAGCAGCCACTAGCATTAGTACTAGTATTGACGCTATTTATTGGGGCGGTACTTGGTCTGTTTTCCAGTCTGTTTGTTATCTTATTGTCCAGACGTGAAGTGGCTAAATTACGTCGCCACTTGAAAAGCACTGAGCAAGAAGTAATGAACCTGCGAGCACTCCCTATTACGGATAAACACTAGTGGTATGCGATGATTGAACTGGTGGCATTGCTGTTACCACTGGCCGCATTTTCTGGCTGGTTTATTGCGCGACGTGGTATCCGTCAGGGCAATAAAGAAAAACGTCTTGATCTCTCTTCTAATTATTTCAAAGGTTTAAATTTCCTTCTCAATGAACAACCGGATAAAGCCATTGAAGTCTTTATTCAAATGCTGGAAGTTGACAGTGAAACGGTTGAAACGCATTTAGCATTAGGTAACCTGTTTCGTCGTCGTGGTGAAGTAGATCGCGCTATCCGCATTCACCAAAACATTATTGCTCGTCCAACATTAAATCGCCAACAACGTGCCCATGCCCTCTATGAACTTGGTCAAGACTATATGAGTGCCGGCTTGCTTGATAGAGCAGAAAGTTTATTCATAGAGCTGATTGATCTAAGTGAGTATAAAACTGAAAGTCTAAAGCAATTACTTGATATTTATGAGCAAGAAAAAGATTGGGCGAGCGCGATTGAAACAGCTAAAAAATATGCCTTTAATACCGGTAATAAAGTCGGTGGTGTGATTGCGCATTATTATTGCGAACGTGCTGAGAAAGCTTTTAGCGAGCATGATACTCAGACTGCACGTCAAATGACTAAGAAAGCGGTGGTATCTGATCGTCAGTGTGTTCGCGCTAGCTTATTACAGGCAAAGTTGGATGTTGATGCGGGTGATTGCAAACAAGCGATACGTGCTTACCGCAATGTTGAACACCAAGATCCGGATTTCATTGCAGAAGTGATTTCGCCACTTGGGAAATGTTATCGCGCAAGTTCAAGATTGCCTGAGTTTAAAGAATACATGCAGCAGATACTAAAAAAGTATGGTGGCGTAAGTATCATGCTTTCACTCTCTGAACTCATTAAAGAAGAGAAGGGTGAGAAAGAAGCAACCCAATTTATTATTGAACAATTACGTCAGCGACCTTCTGTTCGTGGGCTAGAACGATTAGTCGATTATAATTTACAAAATGCAGAAGGTGCCGCACGCGATAATTTGCAAATACTCAATGATCTGATTAAAAAATTACTGACTATGCGCACTTTTTATAAATGTATATCCTGCGGCTTCGAAGTGAAGTCATTACATTGGCATTGTCCAAGCTGCAAACATTGGGATACAGTAAAACCATTACAAGATATTGTTGATGAGGCTTAAGAAATAAGTATGACATCTAAATCACGAATTATTATTGCATTAGATTATGCGCAGCAAAAATTGGCTGATGAACTTATCGAGCAACTTGACCCGAAAGTTTGTCGATTGAAAGTGGGCAAAGAAATGTTCACCACCCTTGGACCTAAATTTGTTGAGAGTTTAGTCGCGAAAGGTTTTGATGTGTTTCTTGATCTGAAATTTCATGATATCCCTAACACGGTTGCTCGTGCTTGTTCTGCAGCCTGCGATCTAGGTGTGTGGATGTTAAATGTACATGCCAGTGGTGGCAGGCAGATGATGGAGGCGGCTAAAGAATCTATTGATAAATCTTCACATCAGCCTTTACTCATTGCAGTGACTATTTTAACTAGCCTTGATGATGCCGCTTTGCATGAAATTGGTTATATCGGTTCTTCTGCTGATAATGTTTTGCGCCTTGCCAAGCTTACGCAGTCTTCGGGTTTAGATGGCATCGTTTGCTCTGCGCAAGAAGCCAGCCAGTTGCGTTCTTCTCTTGGCGATGATTTTGTATTAGTTACGCCTGGCATCAGGTTAGCAGGAGGCGATGCGGGTGATCAACGTCGCGTGATGACTCCCGCAGATGCTATATCAGCCGGTGCTAGTTATTTGGTTATGGGACGTCCGATTACTCAAGCAGAGAACCCTATGTCTGTATTGAATTCTGCTGAAAAAGAAATTGGCTAAAAGACTCAAAGTGTCTAGCGAATGCTTGACCTTGGTGGAGTGAGGGATTAACCTTACTAACGATGTGAAATGGATTTTCACATTACGAAGTTAAATTATTCAATAACAAGGAGCGTTATTATGCGTCATTATCGTGTTTTATTGTCTGTTTTTGTTCTTCTTTTCTCAGCAACACTCTTCGCTGCCGAACCTGTAAATATTAATACTGCCGATGCTAGTCAGCTGGCCACAGCTATTAAAGGCATTGGTCCCGCTAAAGCCACAGCTATTGTCGTATACCGAAAGGCGAATGGCCTTTTTAAGTCATTAGACGAGCTGGCTAAGGTTAAAGGAATCGGGGTTAAGACCGTCAATAAGAATCGAGAAAACCTTACTATTGGCTTGAAAACCAACGAAGAGAAAAAAACTAAATAAGCGATCGTTTCAGCTGAGAGCAGGGACGTTTTTGGCCGAAGACTCGCCGGCATGGTAGGAACAGGGATGTTCACTACTATCATGACCGGCACCAACAACAATGGGTGCTTAATGCACCCATTTTTATTTGTTATTCATATTTAATCAATGATTACAAAATTACAACATATTTAGACTAAGGAGCATGATTTAGCAGGAATTACCATGATATTAATAGTATTTTAACGTAAAATATTCTGAAATGAGTCTCTGCAACTCATTGAATAATATAAGAAATAAAGTGGTTTTTATTAAACATTACTACTTGTGTATTAGTTATAATTTTGGTTAAATAGCCCAACCGTTCATCATATGAACAGCCGTGCACAGAGGACACAATCCTCAAAGCAACAGTATAAGTGACTGATTTAATAAGGGAAAATAGCAAGGCCTGGTACCTAATTTACGCCAGACCAAACCAAGAGGCTGTCGCTCAGCAACAACTTGAGCAGCAGGGCTACGTCACCTACCTACCCATGGTCATGAATGCTAAGCGCCGTAATGGCCGCCGCCGCTACGTTGAAGAACCCTTCTTTCCAAGATACCTATTTATTCATCTTGATCAAACCACCGATAATTGGGCGCCAATACGTTCAACCATTGGTGTCTCTAATTTAGTGCGATTTGGTATGGTTCCGCTCGCTGTCGATGATGAAATTATAGATATCATCAAAGCACGTGAAAATCCTGAAGGCCTACACGATGTTCAGGAGGAACTGATCAAAGGTGATAACGTGCGTGTTTTAGATGGACCGATGATGGGGCTTGAGGGAGTGTTTATTGCAAAAACGGGTGAAGAAAGAGTTATTTTGTTACTTGAGTTGATGGGGCAAAGCACTCGAGTGCAGATGGATGTTGATGCGATAGAAGTCGTCAATAGTTAGCGTATAGATTTTATTATTTATGAATGATAAAGCGCATAAAGAAGAACAACTAACACTCGAAGTGCTCGATGCAGTAGGTCGAAAGAGTGATATTAGTCAACGGCATCTCGCCAGAGAGCTCGGTGTTGCGCTTGGTCTTGCTAACTCATATTTGAAACGCTGTGTTCGCAAAGGTTTTATTAAAATTAGTGATGCACCTGCGAATCGATATTTTTACTACTTAACACCTAAAGGCTTTACAGAAAAAAGTCGTTTAACGGGGCGATACCTTAAGAATTCATTTTCCTTTTATCGCGAAGCCGGCGACTCCTGTTTAGATGCGTACGAGCAGTGCAAAGAAAAAGGCTGGGAAAAAATAGTTTTATGCGGTATATCAGATTTAGCTGAGATAGCTATTTTACGTTCCTACGATGTTGAAATCGATATTGTTGGCCTCTACGACCCGCATACAGAACACGAACGTTTTGTTAATAATAGTATTTTTAATGATTGCAGAAATCTTCCAATCCATGACGGTTTCTTAATCACAGATTTAAATGCAGCCAAGGTTTCATATGAATACCTTGCTAGTAAAGTTGGCGCAGAGAAAATAATAGTTCCAAGCGTTTTACGCTTGGATATAAAAGAAAAATAGCAAAAATTATTTAATAATTTTTGCTGATGTTAAAGCCTATGCGGAGCACTGAAACGTGCACTGCAGGGCGGTAGCGTGTCTGAAGGTTTAATATGATTAATCGGCTTATCAAAAAATGAATATTACTGTTATTGGTTCTGGTTATGTTGGGCTGGTGTCAGGTACATGCTTAGCAGAGCTCGGCAATAATGTACTGTGTCTAGATGTTGATCCAAAAAAAATAAGCATGTTGCAAAAGGGCGAAGTCCCGATATATGAGCCGGGTTTAGAAGAATTAATAAAAAGGAACGTTGCCTCCGGCCGGTTACGATTTACAACCGATATTACTGAAAGTGTTGCGCACGGCTTCATACAAATGATTGCAGTGGGCACCCCGCCTGATGAAGATGGGTCGGCTGATTTACAATACGTGCTAGCTGCAGCTAAGGCTATTGGTAGTGCCATGACGGACTATAAAGTGATCGTCGATAAATCAACCGTGCCAGTCGGTACCGCTGACAAGGTTCGCAGTGTTATACAAGAAGAATTAGATAAACGCGGAGTAAGAGCAGAATTTAGCGTTGTTTCAAATCCTGAATTTTTAAAAGAAGGTGCTGCGATTGATGATTTTAATCGACCTGATCGCATTATCATTGGTGCAGATGATGAGCTGGCTATTGAACACATGCGCAAAATGTATGCACCATTTCAGCGTAACCATGATCGTGTCGTTGTGATGGATGTTAGGTCTGCCGAACTAACTAAGTATGCTGCGAATGCGATGCTTGCCACACGTATTTCCTTTATGAACGAGTTAGCTAACCTAGCAGAAAAAGTGGGGGCTGATATTGAACATGTGCGTAAGGGCATTGGTTCTGATACACGCATTGGTTATGATTTTCTCTATTCTGGTTGCGGATACGGAGGATCATGTTTCCCCAAAGACGTGAATGCGCTAATGCGTACCGCAGAAGAATATGGGCAGTCATATAAAGTACTTAAGGCAGTAGAAGAAGTTAACGATGAACAGAAGTCCATGTTGTTGAAAAAGATTATTGCACGTTTTGGTGATGATCTTAAAGGTAAGCATTTTGCTTTATGGGGATTGGCATTTAAACCCGGAACAGATGATATGCGAGCAGCGCCGAGCCGTGTGGTGATGGAAGGTTTGTGGAAGAAAGGCGCGACAATAAAAGCATACGATCCTGTGGCTATTCAGGAAACAAAAAATGTATATGGTAATCGCATTGATCTAGATTATGCAGACACTCCCCTGGATGCCTTGCAGGATGCGGATGCATTGATTATCGTAACCGAATGGAAAGCTTTTAAAAGCCCAGATTTCGAAATGGCAAAATTAAAACTAAAAACTCCTATTATCTTTGATGGCCGTAATTTGTTTGAACCAGACGATATTGAATTACTTGGTATAGAGTATTTTGCAATTGGGCGAGGTGTGAATAGTGTTGACAAATAGTTGTCATGCTAACGGTTGTATTATGATTAAGCATTGGGGTTAGGGGTGAAAAGGTTTAGATATATATATTCGCTACTATCAGGTGGTGAAAGACGAACTATTTATTCACTTATAGTTTTGTTTATATTTATGGGTTTATTTGAAATTGCAGGAATTGTCTCGATAATGCCATTTTTGTCCGTCGCGATAAATAAAGAGATTGTTTTTACAAACGAATATCTTAACTATATATATATATATTTTAATTTCCCTAATGTGGAATCTTTTTTATTCAGCCTCGGGGTTTGTGTATTTGTAGTTTTAGTTGTGAATAACATTATGTCAGCATTTGCAACTTGGAGAATTGTGCGTTTCTCTAGCATGCTTAATCACACACTTTCCATGAGATTGCTTTTTAAATATATGATGCAACCATATGTTTTTCATTTAAACCGTAACTCATCTGAGCTAAGCAAAAACATATTATCTGAAGTTGGTCGTGCGGTAGTTGGCGTAATGCTTCCTGTTATTCATGTTGTAAGCCGATTGGTTGTGGCTGCATTCATATTAGGCTTACTAATTGCAGTAGACCCATTGCTTGCATCTGGGGTGGTGATAGTGCTTGGTGGTGCATATATAGGAATATATAGCAAAATAAAACGAAAGCTGGCATTTATAGGGGAGGAGTCAAGCGAAGAAAACTCTGAAAGATATAAGGTTGTAAATGAGTCAATCTCAGGAATAAAAGATATAAAATTATTGGGCTGTGAAGAAAGCTTTATTAGGCAATTCTCAGGTCCATCCAAAAGATTTGCTAGCTATTATGCGTCAGGTCAAATATATGCACAGTTGCCACGTTATGCTCTGGAGATGATTGCATTTGGTGGTATTATTTTTATAACTTTATACTTGATACAGTCAAAAGAGAATTCTGAACAGGCGCTACCTCTAGTAGCTCTATATGCTTTTGCCGGCTATAGATTGTTACCCTCATTGCAACAAATATTTTCACATATATCCACAATTCGTTTTCATCTTTCTGCAGTGGATATAATGCATAACGATCTCTCGAAGAACGATGCAATTCATCTAGAAGCTAGTGATAAAGAGACTAAAGCGCAAGATTCAGTATTAGATTTTCAGAATGAAATTGAGCTCCGAGATGTTAGTTTTACTTATCCAAATTCGCACAATAAAATTATTGATGGCTTAAGTATTACGATAAAATCAAACACAACAATAGGATTTATTGGCACAACTGGAGCAGGTAAAACGACATTGATTGATATGTTTTTAGGGTTGCTTATACCTGATTGCGGTGATTTTTTAGTTGATGGAACTAGTATCTCTTTAGCAAATATCGATTTATGGCAGAAAAACCTAGGTTACATACCTCAAAGTATTTATTTAACAGATGATACTATCGAAAAAAATATTGCATTTGGAATTTCATTAGACAATATTGATCCTGTTGCTGTTATGCGAGCAGCAAAAATAGCAAATATCCATGATTTTATAGTGAATGAATTGCCAGATAACTATGCCACTGTTGTCGGTGAACGGGGTGTAAGATTAAGTGGTGGACAACGTCAAAGAATTGGAATTGCCCGTTCGTTATATCATGATCCGAAAGTGTTAGTTTTAGATGAGGCAACCAGTGCGTTAGATAACGCAACTGAAAATGCGATTATGGATGCAATTCATAATCTTTCACACAAAAAAACAATCATTATTATTGCGCATAGATTATCAACGTTAAAAGAATGTGATGTGATCTATCAAATAGAAAATGGTCAGATCGTTAGCAAAGGAAGTTATTTTGATTTAATTGAATCAAAGAAAAATGTGGTGGATTTGGTTTAATGATAATGAGTATAAAGCTTAAGGTATGAAAACAATGAAAGCAGTTATTTTAGCAGGTGGTTTGGGTACAAGGCTTAGTGAAGAAACGGATTTAAAGCCAAAACCCATGGTTGAAATAGGTGGGATGCCCATTCTATGGCATATCATGAAAATGTATTCTGCTCATGACGTTCATGAATTTATTATTTGCTGCGGGTATAAAGGGTATGTAATAAAAGAGTATTTTAAGAATTATTACTTACATCAATCGGATGTCACTTTTGACATGAGTGAAAATAGCATGGTTGTGCATCATGAAAGAGCGGAGCCATGGAAAGTGACATTGATTGATACTGGAGAAAACTCAATGACTGGAGGTCGTCTTAAGCAAATTGAGAAATTTGTCAAAGATGATGATGCATTTTTTTTCACATATGGTGATGGAGTTAGTGATGTGAATATCACTGAATCCCTAAAATTCCACCATTCTCATAATAAGCTTGCAACATTAACAGCGGTTTATCCCCCTGGTCGTTTTGGAGCACTAGATATTTGTAAAGACAAAGTAAAGCAGTTTGCAGAAAAGCCCAAGGGTGATGGCGCGCTGATTAATGGTGGTTTTTTTGTTTTATCGCCAAAAGTTTTAGAGTATATAAGTAGCGACAAGACGGTATGGGAACAATATCCACTTAATCAGCTAGCTCAAGATGGTGAACTTATGGCTTTTGAGCATAATGGGTTTTGGCAAACTATGGATACGTTACGGGATAAACATTATCTTGAAGAGCTCTGGTCGAATAATGCCGCGCCATGGAAATCTTGGTAGTGAATAACTTATTCTGGAAAGACCGGCGCGTTCTTGTGACAGGGCATACTGGCTTCAAAGGAAGCTGGCTATCACTGTGGTTACAGAGCCTAGGTGCAAATGTGACTGGGGTTTCTTTAGCACCGCCAACTGAGCCAAATTTATTTAAAGTGGCTGATATCGCAAGTGGAATGAATTCCGAATTTGGCGATATTCGGGATTATGAAAAAATGAAACAAATTTTTTCTGAGTATAAACCTGAAGTGGTTTTTCATATGGCTGCTCAATCGTTAGTCCGTTACTCATATGATGCACCTATTGAAACATACGAAACTAATGTGATGGGTACGTTGAGTATTTTAGAAGCAGTGCGCTCCGTAGATTCAGTTCGAGCAGTCGTTATGATAACGACGGATAAATGTTACGAAAATAAAGAATGGGTTTGGGCTTATAGGGAGAATGAGCCGATGGGTGGTTTTGATCCTTATAGTAGTAGCAAAGGATGCGCTGAATTATTAATTTCTTCATATAGAAATTCATTTTTTCCCGAAGGCGATTATCACTCACACAAAACGGCTATTGCTAGTGTTCGTGCGGGCAATGTGATTGGTGGTGGCGATTGGGCAGATGACAGGCTAATTCCTGATTTGTTAAATGCTTTTATAGATAAGAAGAAGCCGTTAGTAAGAAACCCACATGCAATTCGACCATGGCAGCATGTATTAGAACCATTGTCTGGGTATATGTGTCTTGCTGAGTTACTTTATACTGATGGTTTGGCGTATGCCGAAGCATGGAATTTTGGTCCGGATCAAAATGATGCTAAACCAGTTGAATGGATTGCGGATGAAATCGCAGCACTGTGGGGCGAAGGTGCAGAGTGGGTAAGCGATACGAATGATAAGCACCCACATGAAGCGAATTATTTAAAACTAGATAGTACGAAAGCTAATACCAGACTCAAGTGGCAACCAAGGTGGGATATTAAAGATGCAATAGCAAGTATCGTAGATTGGCATAAAGCGATGTTAGGTAACGAGTCTATGAGAAAAGTATCACTGATGCAGATAGAGGCTTTTTCAAATGCCAAATAAATTAAGCACACTAACGGCACCTACTGACCACAGTAAGGAAGAGGAAGAGTTAAGACTCGAGATACTCGATAAAGTCGCACAATTTGCTGAGTATAAGTATAAACAAAAAGTATTTTTACCAGGTGAGTCACATGTTCCTGTTTCAGGAAAAGTGCTGGGGGCAAAAGAGCTTGAATACCTGATAGATGCTTCGCTCGATGGATGGTTAACGACAGGCCGCTATAATACAGAATTCGAGAAACAACTCGCTGAGTATGTTGGTGCTAAACATGTATTAACAACCAATTCTGGTTCATCAGCTAACTTGCTTGCATTTTCTGCACTGACTTCAGAAAAACTCGGTAAGGATGCACTAAAAGCGGGAGATGAAATTATTGCAGTTGCTGCAGGTTTCCCGACAACAGTGAACCCCGCGTTACAATATGGCTTAATACCTGTTTTTGTTGATGTATACATTCCAACATATAATATTGATTGCTCTAAATTAGAAGCCGCGATTTCTGAAAAAACGCGCGCAATTATGATTGCTCACACGCTAGGAAATACGTTCAATATTGACGAAGTGATGATGTTTGCGAGGAAGCATAACCTTTGGGTTATTGAAGACTGTTGTGATGCACTTGGTACGACTTACACACCAACATCTGATCTTATGAATTACAAAGGTAAAAGATCGTTGGCAGGGAAGAGTGCACATGTAGGAACCTTTGGTGATATTGCAACATTTAGTTTCTATCCGGCACATCATATTACTATGGGTGAGGGTGGTGCTGTTTTTACTGACAACGGGAAACTGAAACCAATAATAGAATCTTTCCGTGATTGGGGTCGTGATTGTTTTTGTGCCCCCGGCGATGACAACACATGTAAAAAACGGTTTTGTTGGAAATTAGGTAGTTTGCCTGAAGGTTATGATCATAAATACACTTATTCACATATTGGCTATAATTTGAAGATAACTGATATGCAAGCGGCTGTCGGTTTGGCCCAAATGGATAGTTTGGATGAATTTATTGCGGCGCGTAAGCGTAATTTTTCTTTCTTAACCGAGCGTCTTAAATCTTGTGAGAAATTCTTGATATTACCTATGGCGACTAAGGGTAGCGACCCATCGTGGTTTGGATTTCCAATTACATTACGGGATTCCATCGGTTTTGACCGAGTTGATCTTATGAAACATTTGGATGCCAATAACATCGGTACCCGACTATTGTTTGCAGGGAATCTAGTAAGACAACCTTATTTTGAAGAATTAAATTTTCGAATAAGTGGTGAACTAATAAACACAGATAAAGCCATGAATGATACTTTTTGGATTGGTCTATATCCTGGATTGACAGAAGAAATGTTAAGTTTTGTAATTGAGAAACTTGAGGTGTTCTTTAGTGTGGGGTCCTAGGAAAGCTGCGACATGAAGCATTTGTCGGATGCCGCATTAAATGTTGATGGCCAGCCTATGTTTAAGATGCTTGATAAAGTTCAAGAGCTTGAGCGTACTGGCCGGGAAATTCTGCACTTTGAGTTAGGTGAGCCAAACTTTGATACACCCCCTAATATCGTGAATGCAGCATGCGTGGCGTTAAAAAATGCGGAAACGCATTACGTAAGTTCTATGGGAATGCATGAACTACGTGAAACAGTACAAAAAGCAACTCAGGTATCTCGTGGCTTTAAACCTGATATTGAGCAAGTATTAGTGACTCCAGGTGCCAATGCTATCATCTATCTGGCAGTTAGTTGTTTAGTTAATCCGGGTGAAGAAGTTATCGTGCCAGATCCCGGTTTTCCTACTTATTATTCGGCGATAAGATATTGCGGAGCTATTCCTGTAACTGTGCCACTTTATGAGTCAAATAAATTTAGATTGAATCCAGATGATTTAAGAAAACGTATTACATCTAAAACACGCCTAATTATTATAAATTCTCCCAGTAATCCAACGGGCTCGGTTATGACACCTGACGAGATCGACGAGGTGGCGCGTATAGCTGAGGAGCATGACATATATCTGTTAAGTGACGAAATCTACGCTCGTATGGTGTTTGATGGAGATAATAAATTTCATACGCCTGCTAAGAATGATTTCTGTAAAGAACGGACGATTATTATTAATGGTTTTAGTAAGGCCTTTGCAATGACTGGCTGGCGGCTCGGTGTTGCAGTTGGGCCGAAAGAAGTGATTGAAAAAATGGGGCTTGTGGTACAAACCATTGTTTCTTGTGTCCCACCATTTATTCAACGGGCAGGAATTGAGGCCATAAATGGCGAGCAGTCAGCGATTGCTGAAATGCGTGATTCATATGAACAACGTAGTGACGTCCTTTATGAGGGGCTGAATAGTATTCCTGGAATAGTATGTGTTAAGCCAGAAGGTGCTATGTATGCATTTCCAAATATTTCTGGTACTGGTATGACTAGCGAGGAATTTGCTGATTTTGCATTAGAAAAGGCTGGTGTTGCTTTATTACCAGGTAATAATTTTGGTGAATATGGCAAGGGTTTTATTCGCCTTTGTTACGTAAACACACTCGAAAACATAAAATTGGCAATTGAGAAATTGCGTATTGCACTTGAAGAGTATCACGTATGAGTAGAACCATGAGAGTAAGTGATGTCATTGTTGATTTTCTTTATAAGTTGGGTGTTGATACAGTATTTACAGTAACCGGTGGTGGTGCCATGTTTTTGAACGATGCTGTCGCAGCTCACACTGAAATGAAAGCGTTGTGTAATCATCATGAGCAAGCATGTGCAATGGGCGCTGTCGGGTATGCAAAATTACGAAATGGTTTTGGTTCTGCAGTTTTAACAACAGGTTGTGGTGCAACAAATGCAACAACAGGTCTGCTCGATGCTTGGCAGGATAATGTGCCTTGTTTTTTCGTATCCGGACAGGTTAAGCGAAAGGAAACAACTTATAATTCGTCGGTTCCTTTGCGCCAAATTGGTGTTCAGGAGGCTAACATTGTTGCTATTGTAGAATCGATAACAAAATATGCCACTATGGTTAATGAACCAGAAGATATTTTGTTTGAGCTGGAAAAAGCTGCATTTTTAGCAATGTCTGGTAGGCCGGGTCCTGTATGGATTGATGTGCCACTTGATGTACAAGGTGCGGCTGTCGACTTGGAGTTACTGCGGCACTATAATCCTTCCCCCGAAGAGTCAGCGAAACCGAGCCCCACAGCTGATAATATTTCAATATTACGCAACCAGCTAGCGGTCTCGAAGCGGCCAATCATTATTGCAGGGAATGGTATCCGTCTAGGCGGTGCCGTGGAAGCCTTTCAAGCTTTCGTTGAGGAATCAAATATCCCTGTTGTTGTTTCCTATCTGGGGGCAGATCTTTTGGTCAGTGATCATCCTCAGTACGTTGGGCGGGTAGGGATTAAGGGCGAACGTGCTGGCAACTTTGCAATGCAGAATGCTGACCTGATTATTTCTATTGGTTGCCATTTGAGTGTTGCGCTAACTGGTTTTGAGTATGAATTATTTGCAAGGGAAGCATATTTGTCGGTTATTGATATTGATCCAAATGAGCATCTTAAAAATACAGTTAAGATTGATCAATTTATACATGCGGATGTGGCTGAGTTCTTTTCTCAGCTGCCGATTGTAAACCCACAAGATACATGGCAGAAGTGGGGTATCACATGTAGAAAGTGGAGAAAACAATGGCCTATTTGTTTGTCTTCATATGCAGATGAAAAAAAGTATATCAATAAATATTCATTTATTGATAAATTAAAGGATCATCTTAAAGATGACTCTGTAGTGGTTTCGGATGCTGGGTCATCGTATTATGTTACATCACAGGCACTGATAATTAGAGAAAAACAGCGATATATAACATCAGGAGCGCAAGCTGATATGGGGTTTACACTGCCTGCCGCAATTGGTGCCAGTGTAGCAAAAGCAGGAGGTGAAGTAGTTGGTATAACTGGCGATGGTTCCCTGCAAATGAATATACAAGAGCTTCAGACCGTCGTTCACAACCAATTGCCTGTAAAATTGGTTGTCTGGAATAATAATGGTTATCTTTCAATTAGAGCAACACAGCTGAAGTTTTTCGCTGGACGTGAAATAGGGACAGATCCTGCTTCCGGAGTTTCTTTTCCATCAACAGAAAAATTAGCTGGGGCTTATAACATACCATTTTTGCAGGTTTCTGAACTGGCGTTGTTAGATGATGCGCTTGAAAATATGATGAAATCTACCGGGCCTATGATTCTTGAAGTGATGTGTCCAGAGAATCAGGAGATTATACCAACAGCCAGTTCTATGAAGCTACCGGATGGGCGTATGGTATCGAAGCCACTAGAAGATATGTACCCTTTCTTAGATCGGGCTGAGTTTCTTGAGAACATGATAGTAAAGCCAGTCGGTGAGTAAGACCGTAAATACTGCTCGTCATCCTGTAGTTACAGCTGATTTAGAATTATTGACGAGTCACTATGACATTCCTTGGGATGAGCTGAGTGGAAAAACAGTACTGGTAACTGGTGCGGCAGGTTTTTTAGCAGCATATATGATTGAAACAATGCTATTTCTTAATGAAACGAAAAAGCTAAATATTACAGTGCTCGCGGTTGCTAGAAATCGTAATCGGTTTAACCAAAGATTTAGTATTCACCTATCAAGACCTGATTTAATATGTATTGAGCAAGATATTTGCTCCCCCGTTACCGAAAGTCATCAGATTGATTTTATTATTCATGCCGCAAGCCAAGCAAGTCCTAAATATTATGACTCTGATCCGGTAGGGACGCTGAGTTCAAATACACTAGGTACTGCACATTTGTTAGATTTAGCAAGAAAAAATGGTGTTGAAGGATTTCTTTATTTCAGTAGTGCAGAAGTATACGGAGAAGCATCACACATACCCACATCTGAGACTGATTATGGTTATATAGATCCATTGGAAGTTCGTTCATGTTACGCAGAAAGTAAACGCATGGGTGAAAACATGTGTGTTTCATGGAATCATCAATTTGATGTTCCTGCAAAAATTATTCGACCATTTCATACATATGGCCCGGGTATGAGGCTTGATGATGGTCGTGTTTACGCAGATTTTGTGAGTGATGCGGTAAAAGGAAGAGACATTGTGTTGAAAAGTGATGGATTAGCCCGTCGATCGTTTTGTTATTTGGCAGATGCAACAGCTGGATTTTGGATGGTATTGCTCTGTGGCGAAAATGCTCAAGCCTACAATATTGGTAATCCTAACGGTGAGATTAGTATTCGTGATCTTGCGAGCGTGGTTGCCGGGCTAGGTAATGGCAATTCAATTAATATTAAATTCGAACACCGAAAGATGTCAGAAAATTACTGTCCCACCAAGATATCTGTAACATGCCCAGATATCACTCTTGCTAAGAGCATAGGTTGGGAACCTGTAACCTCAATCGAAAATGGATTTAGAAATACAATAAAAAGTTATCAAATATGAATATATCAGACACACGAAACAAATTCTTGGAAGGAGATATCACAAAGTCGGGATTTATCCAGGCTATGTATCAGGAACACCATTCTAAACTATTTGATTATGCTGATTTCATAAAGCAAACGAATATAGCATCAATTGAAATAGCTGATGATAAGATCATAATGACATCAAGGGACAAAGGTGTAAGGATGATCTGCCCAATTGGTGATTATCGTGTTGCACCCATTGAGGCTTTAAATTTTCTAGATTACGAAACGATAGATTCAGCAATGATTATGAAACTGGTTTCACCAACAGATTGCGTAATCGATATAGGTGCAAACATGGGTTGGTATGCAATCAACATTGCAAAAACATACCCACAAACAAAAGTGCATGCTTTTGAGCCCATTCCAAAAACACACTCATTCCTCGAAAAGAACATCGCGCTCAATAATGTTTCAAATATAAGTTCATATAACTTTGGTTTGTCTAATGAGTGCAAAGATCTTACGTTCTATTTTTATCCGGAAGGTAGTGGTAATGCTTCTTCTGAAAATATGAGTGATCGTGATGATGCGGAATTGCTTAGATGTCATGTGGAGCGCCTAGATGACTTTGCTAGTGAATATGATCTTCATGTGGACTTTATTAAGTGCGATGTTGAAGGAGCAGAGTTGTTTGCATTTAAAGGTGGCATAAATACACTTCAAAGAGACAAGCCTATTGTGTTTACCGAAATGTTACGAAAATGGTCAGCTAAATTTGGTTACCACCCCAATGAAATAATCACATTGTTCCATGATATTGGTTATAAGTGTTTTGTAGCAAATGGAGAACGTCTTGTTGAATTCTTGACAATGGATGAAAGCACGATAGAGACAAATTTCTTTTTTCTGCACGCAGAAGCGCATAGAAAACAAATTGACACTTTATTGGGATAATTAGATTGTGATATCTAGTACTTATAGAAATTTCATTTAAATATGAACGATAAACTAGTGGATTTATCGCCATTGCTCACTGTTGTTATTCCTACTTACAACAGATCTTCACGTCTTAAGAAATCGCTCAATAGCTACTTATTATGCGATAGATGTGATATTGAATTCATTGTAATTGATAATGCTTCACCGGATGATACACATGAAGTAATAAATGAGTTCTTAGACCGTGACACAAGAATTCGATATATCCGCAATTCGGTCAATATTGGTGCAAATAGATCAATATTTAGGGCGTTTTTAGAAGCCAAGGCATCATTGATTATGATCCTCCCCGATGATGACTCATACACACCTGGTTTTATAGAATTAGTTGTTAATGCTTTTAGTGAAAATCCTAACGTTGGTGTTGTACATAGCTACTTAGATACAACGCTAAGGGTCGAAATGGTAGAAACAGTTGGAAATAGTAATCAAATTTTCAAAAGCGGCTATGATGCAATATCAAAAATATTTATGTTGAGTGGTGGTATCCCAGGATTAGCTTTTAGAAAAACTGCGATTGATTTCCAGTCATGGAAATTAGATGATTCAATTTACCCGCAAATTAACATTTCATGCAATATGGCACTTAAATGGGATGTATGTGTTGTTGTATCTGAATCTGAATATGTTGAAGTTGGAGGCCTTGAAGAAACTGTTCTACAACGTGCAAGCTCGAGACCTCAAGATTACGGGCTTATTGAGCGTGTAGATATACTGGTGGATGTATGTAACAAATTATCTAAAGATGAAAGCTTAGAATTATTTCACCACCAAATGGCCAACTTACTTAATTGGGGTGTGATTCGTCTAAATGACTTATATGATTTAGATAAGCATGCTGGGAAAATTCTATTAGAAAGCCTTTTGCAAGATAATAGAATCAGAACAAATATATTTTTCATTGCTCAATTACTGAAATCTAAAAAAAATAGAATAATCCTTTACATGCCTACTCTAATTTTTTCTAATGACTTCTGGTCATCAATGTGGTTCTACCTTAATAAGATATGGTCTAGAATTATGTATAAGAAAGTGAGATCAAGTTGAAATCAATTCTTTTGCTTTTAAGGAAGGGTATATCATATATTAAACTTCTATTGACGAAAATATTTAGCATTAGACTTATTGTGGACTATGACAAACGTCTTGGGGATTTTAGCAATACTAATATCGGCTATCAAACCAACTTCAATAAGGAAGAAATATGTCGGAAGTACATTTTATCTCGTAATGGAAATAATAAACAAAATTTTTTAGATGTAGGTGGCAATGATGGACTGCTTGGTTACATGCTTGGGGTAGAGTCAAACTTAAAATATAACGATGCTCTGTATAGTAAATCAAAAACAACATTTGATTCTATTTATACATATTATGGTGTTGATTTGGCTGAATCTAATGCCAAGAATATTTTAATTGGCGATATATGCGATGATGCTTATCTTGATTCTAGAAATGAATTTATTAATTTCTTCGATGTGATTTACAGTAACAATGTTTTTGAACATCTTGAAAAGCCATGGATTGCTGCAGAGAACATTTCGCGAATGTTAAAAACAGGTGGGTTAGCAGTGATGGTCGTTCCATTCTCACAGCGTTACCACGAAGTACCAGGTGATTACTTCAGATATACTCATAAAGGTTTAGCGTCATTATTTTTAAATAGTGCTAGTTATAAAATCATAGAATGTGGCTACGATATTCTTGGTAGGCGTAACAATTGGCAAGGTGCGGGAAATAATAATGATATTGTACCATTAGATAAGTATGGAGCGTGGAGAGAGACATGGTTTACCGTACTTATTATAGAAAAAGTATAATGAGAAATATTTTAAGCAAAGTTTTTTACTTGTATAGGAAATTACCAGGTTATATCTCACTGCCACTAGTGACAGTATTTGCTACGATAATAGATTATTGGGTATATAGAATTAGGAGTTCTTCTAATCAGAAAGTGCCGTCGTATGAATTTAACAATGAGAAAATATTGCATGATTTAATTTCCGATGGATATTCAGTAGTTGAAAACTACTATCCGGAAAGTGAGTGTGGAAAAATAAGGAATGAGATAGACAGGTTGATTGGTGATTACCCGGACTCCATTCACCTGCTTTCCAAGGCCGATACTCGGATCTTTGGCGCTGACAAACTATCAGAATTAATTAATAGTTTCCCTTCATCTGATTTTTTATCATCTATAGCAAATCAATATACTCAAACGTTGCAAGATTCAGCATTTACACTAGCGGCAAGGATGGATGCAAAACCAGGCAACTTGGGTTCTGGTGAAGGTTGGCATCGCGATGCGTTTTTCTGTCAGTTTAAAGCAATACTATATGTTTCAGATGTGTCTATTGATAATGGTCCATTTCAGCTTGTATCAGGTTCTCATAAACTATGGCAGATAATAAAAGACATATTTAAATGTAAGTTGCACTATATGCAAGATAGGATTGACACTACACAGGTGGATTGCCTCACAAATTCTAATAATAGATTGTTAAGTTTTCCTGCCTCTGCAGGTACTCTATTGCTAGTTGATACTAGTATTATTCATCGTGGTATGCCTATTAAAGAAGGCACGCGCTATGCACTAACTAATTATTATTTCCCAACAGATACGATTACGCCAGAATTATATGAAAAATTTTCAATTAACATTGATAATAACTAATAATGATTTTTAGAGACTTACCTAAAACTTATTTGATTGCTGAGATCGGCGTTAATCATGGTGGTAATGTTGAATTGGCTAAAGAAATGGTGATGGCAGCTAAAAAAGCAGGGGCTGATGCTGTTAAGTTCCAGACTTTTACTGCAGATTCACTTGTGACGCCGTCAACACCCAAAGTAGACTATCAGAAGATAACGACATCACTAGACGAAACTCACTATGAAATGATTAAGAACCTTGAATTCAAGTATGAAGATCATCTTCCGGTTATTGAGTTTTGCAATGAATTGGGTATTGATTTTATTTCTACGCCGTATGATCTTAAATCAGCTATTTTTCTAGATGAGTTGGGTGTACAGATATTTAAGATAGCATCAGCTGATATTGTTGATTTTCAATTAAATAAATTTCTTGCATCTACTGGTAAGGCAGTAATTATTTCAACAGGAATGGCTAGTTTAGAAGAGGTTGAGGTAGTTGTAGATATATATCGTAAAGCCGATAATTTAAATATCTGTTTGCTACATTGCGTGTCAAATTATCCTTGTTCTATTACTAGTCTTAATATGACGGTTATAAAAACATTGTATTCTAAATTCCAATTATCAGTAGGATATTCAGATCACAGTGTGGGGTCACTAGCGGCCTCAATATCGGTAGCATTAGGCGCTCGCGTCATTGAAAAGCATTTCACTTTAGATAAAGAAATGGAGGGGCCCGACCATAAAGCTTCTTCAACACCAAGTGAGTTCTTAGAACTAGTACAGGTCGTACGCGATACTGAAGTTGCGCTGGGATCGCCAGATAAAAAATGCCAGGATGAGGAAAAGCAGATGCGTTCCGTTTCTCGTAAAAGTATTATGACAGCTCATGATTTACCAGTTGGTAAAGTTATTGAAGAGGCTGATTTGGTTATGAAACGGCCTGGAACTGGCTTGCTTGCTAGTCATTATTTCGAAGTTATAGGTCGAACAATCGCAATAAACGTACCAGCAAATTCTTTTCTTTCTTGGGAAGACCTAGAACAGCTACCTTAAATGAGTAAACTTATAATAATTGGAGCTGGTGGTCATTGTCGCGCGGTTATTGCAATTCTTCGTGATAATGGTTGGGAGGATCCAGACGCGATCTTTGATGTTGCTGCCACGTCGACAACGCCAGAGTCTGGCGAAATCATAATGGGCTTACCTGTTTTCAATGTCGTTAAAGATCTAGAAAATCTAGTAAGTAACCGTGATCATTCTGTTTTGCTAGCTATTGGAGATAATTCTGCAAGAACAGATTGGTTTAATAGAGTAAAGGGCTTGGGCTGTATTCTACCCAATCTAATTTCTTCGACGGCAGTTGTAAATTCTGCGGCTGAACTTGGGGAAGGTGTGATTGTTTGTCCTCAAGCATTTATAGGTCCTGAAGTTATTATCGGTGATAATGTTTTGATTAATACTTCAGCCATCGTAGAGCATGAATCTCAAATAGGAAGTCACAGTCACGTATCCCCAGGATCGGCTATCGCAGGGCGAGTAACTTTAGGTGAAGCAGTTATGATTGGCTCAAATGCTACTGTAATTAGCAACATATGTGTTTCAGATCATACTGTAGTCGGTGCAGGTGGTGTGGTAATCAAAAATATTACAGATGTAGGATCTACATGGGTAGGCGTCCCAGTGAGAAAGGTGAATATACAATGATTTTTGTTTCAACAGGTGGGATAAAAGAAAAGTCGGGCGCCGATGTATCAGAAGAGTTCATCGATAATAATATTCGAGGCATTGAATTATCGGGTGGATGCTTTGATGAAGGACAATTACCTCTCCTCAAAAAGATGTCTGAACATGCGACTTTTCAAGTACATAACTATTTTCCGCCACCTAAACTCCCATTTGTATTAAATCTGGCATCTAATGATAGTGTAATTGCTAAACGTAGTGTCGAACATGTTAAAAACTCAATGAGATGGGCTGTAGACCTGAGAAGACCCGTATATAGTTTTCATGCGGGATTTTTGATTGATCCTCAAGTTAAAGAACTTGGTAATCCAATTAAAAAACGTGAATTAATAAATCGTGATTTAGCGCTAAGTATTTTTGGCGAGCGAATTTCATCGTTGGCTGAATATGCACGGAAAGAAGGCGTAACATTATTAATTGAAAATAACGTTTTGTCTTCAGATAATATGAATTCATTTAATGCCGATCCTATGTTATTTAGTCATCCGGAGGAGATTGTTAGCTTCATGAATGTGGCACCAACTAATGTTGGTTTATTGTTAGATGTCGCGCATTTAAAAGTTAGTGCAAAAACGCTTGGCTATGATCTGCTTGAAGCACATAACATGGTGAGTGAGTATATTAGAGGATATCACCTCAGTGATAATGATGGTTTATCAGATTCCAATAAAGTCGTTACTGATGATAGTTGGTTCTGGAATGTGATAAAGAATAATTTAGATTATTATAGTATAGAAGTTTATGGCGTTCCTATAACAGATCTTTTTCGGCAACATGAGCTTGTAACTAATAAATTATCTGAAAAATAAATGTTAACGGTAGAATTTAAATGATTGGTCTCCCTAAACTTGAACAAATGATTGTGCCGACAGACGCAACGTTAAGGGATGCACTGTCAGTAATAAACAATAATGCTCAAGGCGTGTGCTTCGTTGTTGATGGAATGCTTGTTGTAGGTGTGCTAAGTGACGGTGATATTCGACGAGCAATTATGGGAGAAGTCGATTTAAACACAACGGTATTACATACGGCGAATAAGGAATTTGTATCGTTGCCGGTTAATACACCACTGGAAGAAATTCAAGCTCAGTTAAATGAAAGAATTAAAACTATTCCTATTATTGACTCTGATGGAATGCTTGTCGATTTCGCATGTGCTAGCCGCTACCATCAGGTCCCCCTTACTCAGCCAATACTTGATGGAAATGAACTTGAGTATATTACCGAATGCATACGTACTGGCTGGGTATCATCTCAAGGTAAGTTTGTAAGTTTATTTGAAAAATCATTTGCTGATTATGTAGGTACCCCCCATGCAGTTGCGGTATCGAATGGAACGGTTGCTCTTCATTTAGCATTGGTTGCTCTTGGTGTTGGACCTGGTGACGAAGTAATAGTACCTGATCTTACGTTTGCTGCACCTTTAAATGCGGTCCTTTACGTTGGTGCTACGCCCGTTCTAGCGGATGTTAATCAAGCTACAATGGCTATTGATATTGCAGAAGCTGAAAGGCTGGTTACTGCAAAAACTCAGGCAATTATACCTGTTCATTTATATGGCCATCCAGCAGATATGGATGCAGTCATGAAATTGGCACACAAGCATGATCTACTGGTTATAGAGGACTGTGCAGAAGCTCTCGGAAGTCGCTATAAGAACAAACATGTAGGTTGCTTTGGAGATGCTGCTATTTTTAGTTTCTTTGGTAATAAAACAATTACTACCGGTGAGGGAGGTATGCTGTTATTCAAAGAATCAGAAATATTTGAGAAAGCACATGTGCTTCGAGATCACGGCATGTCAAAAGATAAAAGATATTGGCACGAAGTCGTAGGCTATAATTATAGAATGACAAATATTCAAGCGGCTATCGGTGTTGCACAGATGGAACGTATCGATGAATTTGTTATGAAAAAACGGTGGATTGCCTCCCAGTATATTGAAAAACTTTCAGCTATAGAGGGTCTTCGTTTACCAGTTGAGTCTGGTGATGTAAAAAATTCGTACTGGTTATATACAGTGTTATTACCAAGGAGTATTGCATTTAAACGTCAAGAGCTCATTGAAAGAATGCTCCATAATGGTGTGGAAGCTAGACCAACCTTTTACCCGATGCATCGAATGCCACCTTATGCGCCATTTGTATTAGAAGGGCAAGATTTCTCATCATCTAACGCCATTGCGGACTCGGGAATTTGTTTACCATCAGCTGTTAATATGACTGAAGAAGATATTGAAAAAGTATGCTTGGTATTGACATCAATACTAGGTGAATTTTTAGCAGAGAAATAACGAACCTAAGTTTAAGTTATATCGCGGTTAGCTCAAGGCTTCGATTTTTCATTAAAGAATAAATATTTTTTTATAGTCGTTATATATCTTTACATAACCAGTCTAACTATAATTAAAATCATTCCCAATGTTTAATAATAAAAAAGTTCTTGCAGTAATACCTGCTCGTGCCGGCAGTAAGCGTTTGCCTGGGAAAAATATATTAGATTTTTCGGGAAAACCATTAATTTCATGGACAATTGAAGCTGGATTAAAATCGAAATATGTAGATAAGGTAATTGTTTCTACTGATGATGATTCGATTGCCAGAATCGCTAAAGACTACGGGGCTAGCGTACCATTCATGCGTCCTGACGAACTTGCGGCCGATGATTCTTCGACATTTGATGTTCTTGAACACGTTATTGAAACTCTTCGAGAAAATGGCGATTCATATGACTATGTCGTGTTGCTGCAAGCAACATCACCTTTGCGTAGTGCGCAGCACCTTGATGATGCGTTTGAAACTATGAATAAAAAGAAAGCGGTGGGCGTTATAAGTGTGTGTTTAGTTGACCATCCAATTGAATGGTGTAATACATTACCTAAAGATGGTTCAATGAATAATTTTATTCGTCCAGAATATAGAAATATAAGATCCCAGGACTTCGAGAAAAGATATTGTCTTAATGGGGCAATCTATATTTCATTGATAGAAAACCTTGTTATTAATAAATCATTTTTTATAGGAGCGGGTATTGCTTCGTATGTCATGAACCGAGAGGTTTCTATAGATATAGATACAAGTATTGATTTCACTATTGCTGAATGCCTTATGCAAGAATCACTATCGGACAATAAATAACTGTCAAGTATATTTATTGAGTCTTTACTAGAATAAAATCAATCTGTAATTTAATAATGCTAATGATTATTTCTATATCGCGATTATGTAAGCATTCATTATGACTATTTACTATGGTGAACATGGCTATGATTACATCCAAGCAATAACTGCTGCGATTGAACAATATACATCTGGTGTGGAAAAGCATGTTAGTGATGCGTTTATTTATCGTAGCGAAAACCTAAAATATGCGGTAGAAAGAGAGCTTTTTACACAGTACTGCAATGATGAGAGCTTAATAAAATTTTATAATGATCTGCGGCGAGATGGTAAGACTTCTGAGTATATATGTAAGGACTATTTTCAAAATATACTTGCGAGAAATCTTGTTAAAAGCTTAGGCAGTGAAATTGACAATGCAGAAACAGTGATTCAGTACAATCCTTGCTTTGCTTGTGATGTGATTAGAAATATACGTCGTTCTATTTTTCGCATTATTAAAGGCTTTTTGCATAGAAATAAAAGCTCGGATATGAGGAATAAAAAAAGAATAGAAGGGGTGTATTTCGTAATACATGAGAAATTCATCAATTTTTTCTATTCATTGTATGGGGCAAATGATGACAATGCCTATTTGGCTTTAGACAAGAATGTTGGCGCACATTTATTTGATCGTGGCTTGAACGGGGACTATCTAAGAGTTTCAGGGTTTTTATCTAAAAACATCCCTTTTAAAAGTGAATTAAGAAAATTTCCATACCTAATTTCAGTATTTGACAGTCTCTATGATTTTTTTGAAAAAGTCTCTGTGTCATACGTTGTTGTTCCAGAGGGTGATGCATCAATGTATGAAGTCATAAATAGGGTATGTAAAAAACTTGGAGTGCCAATTGCCTGCATTCAGCAAGGTTGGTCGCCAGTAACGTTCTCTGGTACTAAGAATATGTCATTCGATAAAATGTTTGTTTGGGGTCGAGAGTTTTCTAAAATGCTTTCACCACTAAACCCAGATCAGGTTTTTTCTATTTCAGGGAATCATATTATTAGCAATGGGAATAGGGAGCCTTCTAATTATACGGGCAAGAGGGATGGGATTTGTTTTTTTTTACAATTAAATGGCGCTCTAATTAGTGATGATGCTTGGAATAATTTTATATCGTTAATGAGGTGGACGGCAAAAGAATTTCCGGAAACTCCAGTTTATATCAGAGAGCATCCTTCTTTTGGCTTGAGTGAAAAGGATAAAGAATACTTTAGTAGCATTCAGAATATAATATTTTCAGGCCCTCGAGATTATAGTTTGCCTGATCTGTTTGCTCGTTGTTTTTTATCTGTTGCTATTTATTCATCAACTATTCTTGAAAGTATAGAAGCGGGCATTTTACCTATTATTTTTAATGAAAATTCACTGCCAAGATATTATCCTGATGTTGGCGCGGCTGGGGCTGGAATTGAAATTAATAATCTTGATGCAGCAAAAAAAGAAATCTCGGGAATATTGCAGAATAGAATGATAATAAATAGCTATCTTCCAGCGATGTCTGAATTTTCCAATAAGTATTTTAATTCAAATGAGCACACTAATGCCCGAAATGTAATATTGCATGAATTAAATGAATTATGAGTGGCATATGAATCTTTCTATAATGATTTATTCTATTCATATTAAATGATTGTTTTTAATAATATAAATTTTTAAGAGTTATTTTATGTGTGGAATTTTTGGTGTAATAGGAAATATTGAAGAGGAACTAGCTTCAGTTTGCCTTGATAAACTATCCCACCGCGGGCCAGATGCCAGAGGTTTGTGGAGCACACTGGATGTAACCTTGGGCCATCGTCGGCTCTCGATTCTTGATCTTTCTGCTAGCGCTAACCAGCCGATGAGCTATGGAGATGGTCGATATGTTATTACTTATAATGGTGAAATATATAATTTTATTGAGATTCGGAAGAAATTGGAAGCAAAGGGTTGTCTCTTCCATACCAATTCAGACACTGAGGTTATACTAGCGGCCTTTTCTATATGGGGCGAGGCGTGTCAAGAGCATTTTAATGGGATGTGGGCATTTGCTATTTGGGACAAGCAAAAAAAGGCATTGTTTTTATCCCGTGATCGATTTGGAAAAAAACCATTTTTCTATACCTATTTAGATCATGGTGGTTTTTCATTTGCATCTGAAATGAAAGCTTTTTTCCCGCTATTTAATGAAGTTCGTGCGAATGTCAGTCTTGTACGAGATACATCGAGAATATTTCAGTATGAAAGTACTGAAGAATGCGTCATTGAAGATGTAGTACGTTTCCCCGCGGGGCATTGTGGATGGTTCCGCGATGGTAAATTGGTATTGAGGCAATGGTGGAATACCCTAGATAATCTCGTTTCTGTACCTTTATGCTATGAAGAACAAGTGGAGATGTTTCGAGAAATTTTTCTTGATTCATGTCGATTACGTATGCGTAGTGATGTGCCGCTGGGGACTGCCTTAAGTGGTGGGCTTGATTCAAGTGCAACCATATCAACAATGGCGCATATAGCAAGTCATGGGCAAACTCAGCGTATGGGGAAAAATTGGCAACACGCTTTTGTCGCATCTTTTCCAGGAACACCTTTAGATGAGACAAAGTATGCCAGCATGGTTACTAATCATTTAGGTATAGATTCTACAGTGATCGATATAAATCCATTGAAATCTATAAATGATTTAAATGAGTTTTTTTATTTATTTGAGGATTTGTATATAACAAGTCCAATACCATTTATGCAGACTTATTCCGCAGTTAAATCTAACGGTGTTAGTGTTACTTTAGATGGCCATGGTGCAGATGAGTTGTTTGGAGGATATACGTTTGATTTTATAGTCTCCCTTAAAGATGCAGGTTGGAATTTAAAACAGGCGTGGATGATTCTTAGTGCATATTATGAGGCAACTCCTACAGGTTCCTCTCAATTCAAAACGAAACCTTCAAAATCATTATTCTTAGCCATTTGGCATGGTAAGAGGTGGATCAAGAAAATGTTACCGGGTTACTCAGAAAAATATAATAATCGATATTCCACGCACCGAAATTGGAGTCGTCTTGATAATTTAAATAGAAAATTGTATGCGGCAACGCATGAAACAATCTTGCCTACATTGTTGCGGAATTATGACAGGTACAGTATGGCAAATGGAGTTGAAATTCGTATGCCCTTTATGGATCATCGGATTGTATCTCTTGCTTTTTCATTACCCTGGACGTCAAAAATAAGAGGGGGATTCTCTAAATCAATCATCCGTGATGCAGTGGCACCGTATATGCCTAACGAAATTACATATCGTAAAACTAAAATTGGTTTCAATTCTCCGATTGTGGATTGGATGCGTGGGCCACTTAAGGAATTTATGATGGATACAGTTTCAAGCAAGAGTTTTAAAGATTGCGAATTAATTGATGCACCTATGGTGGCTGAAACAATATTGGGCATTATAAATAATCAGAATGTCAATCTTAGTGCTGGTGAAGCGGCATGGACAATGCTTAGTCCATACTTATGGGAGCAAGCAGTAATAAAGAGTGTAAATCACTGATGAGTAATTTATCCCCAATTGCATTATTTGTTTATAACAGACCAGATCATACCAGAAGGACTGTCGAGGCGTTGCGCAAGAATGAGCTATCAAATGAAAGTAATTTAATAATTTTTTCAGACGCAGCTAAATCAAGCAAAGATAATAAGGCAGTCTGCGAGGTGCGTGAGTATATTGACAGTGTCGATGGATTCAAAACCGTGAAAATTATTGAACGTGACGTAAATTACGGCTTGGCGCGATCTATTATTGAAGGTGTATCCTCTCTATGCAGTTCATATGGAAAGGTGATTGTTTTGGAAGATGATTTAGTTACGTCGCCATATTTCTTAACTTATATGAATGATGCACTTAATACGTATCAAGATAATGAGGCAGTAATGCACATTTCTGGATATATGTTACCAATTGATACCACTAATCTCGAGGAAACATTCTTTCTCAGAAATTCATCATGTTGGGGATGGGCCACATGGGACAGATCTTGGAAATATTTTAGGAAAGAACCTAAAAAACTGATTGGTGAATATACCCGATCTATGATCCGTCATTTCAATATGGATGGTTATTATGATTTCTGGTCACATGTATTGCTAAATGAAAATGGTTTGATTAATACGTGGGCAATCTTTTGGTATGCATCTATACATAAGCAGAAAGGGCTGTGTTTACATCCTGCGTCTTCAATGGTTAATAACATTGGGCACGATGGGAGCGGGGTTAATTGTGAGGAAAATAATCTTTACAATGCAAAAATCGCACAAAATAAAATAACATATTTTGAAAATACAATTTCTGAAAGTGATGTTGCTCTCAAAAGATCTAAGAAATTCTTGCGACGTGCAGGCGCACCTTTATACAGGAGAATTCTTTCATCAATAAAAAGACGAATATTTTAGTTTATATTTCGTATAAAACTATTTTTTCCATGGTCGGTAGATTAGTTGTTTTATGTGTTTTAGCCCGTTCTTCTAATAATTGTTATATGTCAGATTTCAACAAATGGTAAAAACATGAGTGAGAATTGCCTGCTTTGCCAAAGTGAGGATGTGACGGTATTAGAGTCATTGTCAGTTGGTGAAATAAATAAGTTATATAAGTATAATTTTGGAGTTTTAGGTGCGATTAAATATCCGGAATTGTCGTACATGTACTGCAATAATTGTGCGTTAAGATATTTCTTTCCCGGGATAGCAGGGGAGGAGAGGTTGTATGAAAGATTACAAACTTATGACTGGTATTATATGTCCGATAAACCTGAGTATAAAATTGCTTCTCGTTATATAAATGATGATGAGTCAATTTTAGAAATAGGTGCTGGAAGAGCTGCTTTTGGCTTATTAATGGGCAAAGATCGATACAAGGGGTTGGAGTACAATGATCTGGCTATTTCAAAGGCCAGATCATCGGGTATTACTTTATTAAAAGAATCCGTTTCAGAACATGCTGCAAAAGGTAAAAGTTATGATGTGGTTGTGTCTTTCCAGGTGCTTGAACATGTTGAGTCACCCTTCGAATTTATCAAGTCGTGTGTCGACTGCTTAAATCCAGGTGGGAAGCTGGTTATTGCAGTCCCATCTCATGATAGTTATTGCGGTAAATCTATTAACAATATTCTTGATATGCCACCTCATCATTTATCACACTGGTCAAATATAACGCTTCAGAAACTGTCTGAATTGTTTGATTTATCAATTGTTTCTATTGTGAATGAAGAAATCTCTGACTATCATATGCGCTGGGCCAAAAAGACAGTAGTTGAAACTGCAATTAGAAAGATATTCAGAATGCAATATAAATTAATAGATCGAAGCGTCTTCGCACGTGTAATCTCGAAATTTTCGGACATCATCGCACGTTTCTTTAATATTTCCTTAGAAGGGGTTCGAGGCCACACGGTAGTAGCATGCTATGAAAAAAAATGATTGTATCATTATGCTCTATGATTTTATGCTATGAGTAACGAGATAAAAAAAAATTTAAAAGTCTCAATGCTTAATGTTTCAGATATTCATGGAGGCGCCTCAAGAGCTGCTTATCGTATTCATCATGCGTTGCGTAGATATGGCGTAGATTCTAATATGTTCGTTCAAGATTCTGTCGCAGATGATTGGACTGTTTTAGGACCAAAAAATAAATTATCAAAAGTGCTCAATAAAGTTCGCTCTCCAATAGCTCGGACTGTAAATATGTTATTGCATACTGAGAATCCGACGCTTCACTCTTCGTCAATTATGCCGTCAGGCTGGTCTAAATTGTTGGATTTAATTGAGACTGATGTGGCGCATCTTCATTGGGTTAATAATGAAATGATATCCGTTAGAGATATTGGGAATATCCACAAGCCTATGCTATGGACTTTTCACGATATGTGGGCATTTTGTGGAGGGGAGCATTATACCGAGGATCATCGCTGGATAGATGGCTATGAGAAGGGGAATCGGCCATCCTATGAATCAGGTTTTGATTTAAACCGTTGGATCTGGAAACGAAAAAAAAATTATTGGAAAGTCCCAATTCAGATCGTGACACCTAGTAATTGGCTTGGCGATTGTGTTCGTAAGAGTAAACTCATGCATGATTGGCCAGTAACCGTAATTCCTAATGCCATTGATACTGATGTTTGGTGTCCAGTTGATCGATTGCTCGCACGCCAAATGCTTGGTTTACCCGTTGATGCCCCATTATTACTCTTTGGAGCAATGGGTGGCACCATTGATCGACGTAAAGGTTATGATCTTTTACGTGATTCACTAATGCATCTCCATGGTGAGATAGATGATTTGCAATTAGTGGTTTTTGGTCAAATAGCACCAAGGGAGCCTGAAAATCTTGGTTTTCCAGTTCATTATATGGGACACCTTCATGATGACGTAACATTAAAATTATTGTATAGCGCAGCTGATGTTATGGTTATACCATCACGTCAAGATAATCTTCCTAATACGGGAGTTGAATCATTATCTTGTGGCACACCCGTAGCAGCGTTTAATACTTGCGGGCTACCCGATATTGTCAGTCATAAGAAAACTGGCTATCTTGCTAAATCATTTGATACAGATGATCTTGCACATGGTATTAAATGGTTGTTAAGTAAGAGCGATTCCGATGAGATGAGAAAATCTTCACGTGAGCATGCAGTGAAGTCATGGTCATATGATAATATTGCTCAGCAATATATAAATATTTACCAGAAGATTCTTAGTTAATATGAAAAATAATGCTTCTGATTTTGCATATCCTCTAATAACCGTAATCGTGGCTGTCTTTAATGGTGTGGAGACATTACAGCAATGTATCAATAGTGTTGCTGAGCAAACATATCCGAATAAAGAGTTGATAATTATCGATGGTGGTTCGGATGATGGCACCATTACTTTGCTGGAAAATAATCAATCGAAAATTAGTTATTGGATATCTGAACCGGATAGTGGGATTTATAACGCCTGGAATAAAGGGATAGAAGAGGCAAAAGGGGAATGGATCTGTTTTCTAGGAGCTGATGATTATTTCTGGGATGAGTGTGTTTTGGCGAAAATGAGTATTTCGCTACAAAATACCCCACCCTCAGTTCGATTGTCCTACGCACAAATTATGCTTCTTGGTACTGATGATGATGCGCTTTTCCCGATTGGAGAACCATGGGAAGTAGTAAGGTCACGATTTAAACGTGGTGAGTGTTTACCACATCCCGGCATGATGCATCGACGTAGTTTGTTTATAGAGAACGGTGATTTTGATGAGTCATTCCAAATTGGCGGTGATTACGAGCTAATGTTGAGAGAATTGAAGACAGCTGATGCAGCTTTTATTCCTGATCTTATTTCGGTTGCGATGAGACCAGGAGGTGTAAGTAATAATCCCTCTAATACTATCGAAGTGTTACGAGATGTAAAGCGTGCAAGAATTAAACATAACCAACCTTGGCCAATTTTCTTTTGGTTTAAATCTTCAATAAGAGTATATGCACGTTTGATTTTTTGGAAGATCATTGGTGAAACAGTGACTAGAAAGCTTCTTGACTTAGCGCGACGCATCAAAGGACTTCAACCTTACTGGACCAAGACTCAATAACCCGCGTTGTTGTTATTTCTCGACACATGTCCTTATGTATTAACACTGAATTATGCGAACAGCTTGACCGGGAATAAGGTTCAAAAATAAATGTCTGTTATTCGACATAATATTATTGCCAATTTCATTGGCCAGGGTTGGACTGGACTAATGGCATTAGTATTCCTGCCGGTCTATATCAATTATCTTGGCATAGAGGCCTATGGGCTTATTGGTCTATTTACCGTGTTACAAACCTTGTTAATGCTACTCGATGCAGGCATGACGCCGACACTCAACAGAGAAATGGCACGATATAAATCAGGTGCGGTAGATACACAATCTATTCGTGATTTATTGTACAGCCTTGAAGTTATTTGTCTTTGTGTGGCGGTTACAGTTGGATTGGTTGTGTGGGGTTTATCTGGATACATAGCAAATCACTGGCTAAATGCTGACAAGTTATCAATAGAAGTTGTTTATCAATCATTTGCCATTATGGCATTCGTTATAGCACTTCGCTTTGGGGAAGGGATATATCGAGGTTCACTTTTCGGATTAGAAAAACAGGTCTGGTATAATGCTGTTTACTCTTTATTGGCTACACTACGCTACGGAGGCGCAGTGGTAATACTGGAATGGGTTTCAAATAGCATTGAAGCATTTTTCCTCTGGCAGGCAGTAATTTCAATTCTTATAGTTACCTTGTTGTCCATGAAAGTCCACAGTTTACTGCCTAAAATGGCTGCAGCATTGAAGTTCTCATACAAAGCGTTATCTGGGATTTGGAAATTTGCTGCTGGCATGATGGGAATAACCTTTTTTACAATGATATTTCTTCAAGCTGACAAGATATTAGTCTCCAAATTCTCACCATTAGAGGGATTTGGTTATTACTCACTTGCTGCGACGGCTGCAGCGATCCTGTTTATGATCGTTGTTCCTGTTACGCAAGCAATTTATCCAAAAATGGTCGGTTATATTACAATTAATAATGAGCGAAGATTGTTTTCCATTTATCATAAAACTACTCAGCTGGTTATCGTTCTTATATCTCCAGCTATGATGCTATTATATTTCTATGCGAATGATGTAATCTATATGTGGTCTGGAAGTGCTGAACTTGCAAACAACGTCGGGCCTTTGCTTTCAATTCTAGCTATTGGGGTATTCCTGAATAGTCTTAGTCATTTACCGCATCAGCTACAGATAGCTCATGGTTGGACTGGGCTCATTTTGAAAACAAATATTATTATTGTAATAGTACTTGTTCCTGTAATTACATTAATAATTCCTGAATATGGTTTAGTTGGAGCAGCTTGGACGTGGGTTATTGCCAACGCAGTATATTTGACCATGCTAACCTACTTTATGCATCGTCGTTTAATGGTGGGCGAAAGATTGCAGTGGTTTTTAATAGATATATTCCTCCCCAGTGTAGCTTCATTAATTGTTATATTTTTATCTACGTATGTACAGCCAAGTGAACTTGATGGCAGGATTAATTGGTTTGCTTTCTTGTCTTTTGTGTATGTGTTCTCTGTTGCCGGATCAACATTACTTGCACCTCTTGTAAGGCAAGAGGTTAAGGTTTACCTGCGCTATGCAAGTAATTTATGATTTTACTATCTTGTATATAATTTAATTACGCTGTGAATGAGGATAATTCATTACTAAATTAACAAAAGGCATGGTGTTAGGAAGATGGCTGCTAATCTTATTATTTGTTACTGGTTATTTTCTCACGGCTTCTCGATTTGATAACATGGCCATTGAATATGTATTGCTAAATGTTCTGGCATTATTATCATGTGCAATATTACTTTCTCAACTAAAGAGATTCGAGCCACGTAACATAGCTTTATGGGTATCTCTTGGGGTGGTTTTGATGGTGTATTTTGTTAGGTTCTATTGGATCGCTATTGATCCAACACCTGTCAAGGCCATGCTTCATACCCCCGCGTATAATGCTATTTTGCAAGATGCTGCACTTATCACCGGTTTTAAATTATTAGTATTATTCTTTTCTATCTTTTGTGTTTTTTCAGCAATGCTGCTTAATTATGTGAAAAATAGTGACCAAATGTTGGCGCGCCCTCGATTGAAATATAATGAGGGGTCATATTATTTTATTGCGCAAACGTTACTGTTCAGTTTGTTGCCAGTAATGCTTGTGTTGGGTTATGTTGCTAACCGATATCATATAGGTGAAATGGGCGCTGATTCAGGCGAAGCATTACCGTATCGGCTGAAAGGGCTTATATTTTACGCAAGATTTATGCTTGTTCCATTGTTGGCATTGTTATTGATATATACAGCGGAAAGAAGCGGCCGTATTTTCTTATCGAGATATGGAATTTTGCTCTTATTGCTGCACGGCTTTATGGATATGTTTATCCGAAACAGCAGGAGTGGCTTGTTGCTGTGTATTCTTTTGATTGTTTTTTTAATTATAGCGGGTGGTATTAGGCTTCGTCGCAGTGAAAAAATATTAGTTGGTATTACAACCATGGCAGCAATTGTGATGGTGCCTATTATTACTGAATATAGATATCATAGAACTGTAAATGATTTTCCTATAATGCACGCATTAACTAATTCGATCAATGCTGTTGGTGATGAAGGTATTGGGTTACTGACTAGAGGTTTTACCTTTATATTTTTCAGAATTCCTGGTGTTGAAGCGATTACCGCCATGATTGGGCTTGGTGCTGAGCCGCTAGGGATGAAAAGCGTAGAAGTATTAAGCACCGAGTTGGGTTTGAGTGGACACCTTACACATGTCATTTATCAGATTCCTACAGAATGGGTAACGTTAGCGGCCCCAAGTTATATTGGTTGGTTTTATCTTATTGGTGGATGGTTAGGTCTTGTGGTTGCTGGAATCTTGGTTCCAGTATTTATAGTTGTGATTTGGAAATATATTGGTGATAGATACCTATTAAGTTCGCCTATAGCGAAAACCTTTTTTTTATGGATGCTTTTTATTGCTTTAACAGAAGGTACTATTGATTTAATGATGTACATGTTCCTAGTAGGAATGATTTGCATAGCTGGAATTGAAACAGGCATGATATTAGTCGATAAACTTCGTCGTCATGAATAATTATTTATATATTGGTTTTAACGGTAATAGAAATACAGGGATACTATGGCTAGAGCATTGATATATGGTATTTCAGGGCAGGATGGTGCATACCTAGCTCGATTCCTTCTAGATAAAGGCTATGAAGTATTTGGCACATCTAGGGATGCAGAGGCCTCAAGTTTTAAAAATCTGAATGTGCTCGGTATTCATGATCGTGTGAAGTTAACTTCAGTTGCAATTAATGATTTTAGAAGTGTGCTTCAATCGCTGATTAGCATATCACCAGACGAGGTATATAATCTCGCTGGTCAAAGTTCGGTTGGACTCTCATTTGAGCAGCCACTTGAAGCCATGGAAAGTATAGGGGTAGGCACACTTAATTTACTTGAAGCCATACGATTTACTAAACAAAATATCCGATTTTACAGTGCGGGTTCTAGTGAGTGCTTTGGTGACATAGGCGAACTCGCTGCTACTGAAGATACGCCATTTAACCCACGAAGTCCTTACGCTGTTGCCAAATCAGCCGCTCATTGGCATGTGTCAACATATCGGCAAGCTTATAATATCTATGCCTGTACTGGGATTTTGTTTAATCATGAATCGCCATTACGACCAGAGCGATTTGTAACAAAAAAAATAGTTGCTAGTGCATGTAGGATTGCAGCAGGGCAGAATGAAAAGCTGCAATTAGGAAATATTGATATCATCCGAGATTGGGGTTGGGCTCCTGAGTATATTGAGGCGATGTGGTTAATGTTACAGCGTGACGAACCTGATGATTTCGTTATTGCAACGGGACAAAGTGACAGTTTGAAAGATTTTATAAAGGTTGTTTTCCAAGAAGTTGGCCTTGACTGGAAGGAACACGTTATTTCAGATCCATCTCTTTTTCGCCCTGCAGATATAATGGTAGGTAGGGCGTTACCTGTTAAGGCTATGAATATGCTTGGATGGTCTGCGGCTAGTAAGATGCAAGACGTAGCAAGGTTTATGGTTAAGGAAGAACTTAATTCTTCTCAATAAATGTTTTCCATTACCAGCAACAATTAGTGTTCAGATAACTTAAGTCTCAGTAATGCGGATTTTATTTTTATTACCAGAGTTTCCTTATCCTCCATCTACTGGTGGCCGATCTAAAGTGTTTAATGAATTGTCTTATTTGTCGACTAGCCATAAATGTGATTTATTATGCTTTGGAGTACGTGATGAGGTCTCTATAAAGGCGTTGGTAGATAAACTACCTAATGTAACTGTTTGTGATGTTATAGCACTGCCTTCAGGAATCGAAAGGTGGATGAAGGTGGTTTGGTCGCTTATGCGGTTATTACCCCCGTCATTTGCTAAATATGTTAGTGAAGAATATGCAAGTGCGTTATCAAAAGTATTATGTAGCCAGGATTATGATGTTGTGCATTACGATATTATCAATATGGCTCAATACCTTCCAGTCGCTAAGGATATCGCTTCAGTTCATTCGCCCAATGATGCAACCTCTCTGTCTTACACTAGAATGGCGGAACAAGAAAGCCGTATATCTAAGAAATTATGGTTACTGATCTCTTCGATGCTTTTAAAACGTTTTGAGAAGAAATATTACCCTCTATTCACAAAAGTACATGTAGTGTCACCAATTGATGAAAATTATTTGAACGAAGTTAATTCTGAAATTGATATAGATGTCATACCTATTACAATTGATGGGGCATTTCTCAACAAATATGACAACTCATCTGGGCATGTAGAGAATGATAGGTCTAATAAGACGATAGTTTGTACCGGAAATTTTGGTAATTCATCAATAGCGCGTGGCTTAGAGGCATTTTTGACTGATGGCTATCCTTTTATACTTCATGCTTTACCCAAAGTGAGGGTTTTGATACTTGGTCAAAACGCGGATGAATCACTGATAATGCTAATGAAGAATCTGGAAAATGTTGAGTTCGTTACCTGGGTTGATAGTTATCGGGACTTCCTAGTTCAGGCGGATGTAGTGTTGGCACCTGACCTTGCTGGAACCGGTATTAAAACACGTGTAATTCAAGCTATGGGATTAGGTCTGCCTGTTGTAGGCACAAAAATAGCGTATGAAGGTATACCTATAATCAATCACATGCATGGTGAAATCTACAATTCACCATCAGATTGCGCTGAATATATGCTTGCGTTGTTCGCTGATGACAGAAAATATACCATTATGTCGAATGAGGCACATCTCCTTGCGATGAGGGAGTTTGCTTTAAGTGCCGTGGGCCCAAAATATGAAAAACTATATATAGATGCTATCAATAAACTCAAAAAGTCGAATTATATAAGTTAAATATAAATGATATTAAAAACTGATGACACAAGGGAATTACCTGTTATTGCTATTACTGGTGCTAATGGGTTTATTGGGAAATATCTGGTTAGTGTTTTGTCTGAAATCCCGGATATATCATTACGCTTATTAGTGAGGAATCCATCAGGCAGCAATAGATTTCCGACTAACATTGTTCAGATAAAGGGAGACTTAACAAAGCCAGAAACACTTGAAAAATTTTTAGTCCATGGATGTATAGTGATTAATCTAGCCTATAGTTTTGATGCATCAAGAGAAATAAATATCACGGCTATAAATAATCTGATATCAGCGAGCAAGAAAAATAGTATTAAGAGAGTAATTCATTGTAGTACAGCCGCAGTTTATGGTCATGTGTCGTTAGATAGTGTGGACGAATCAAGTCAATGCAACCCACACTCAAGCTATGGAAAGACCAAGTTATTAATAGAAGATATGTTTCTTTCTGAGTCGAAGGGTAATTTTGAATATGTAAACGTCAGACCGACAGCGGTATATGGGGCCGAAGGCCCGGCGCTGATGAAACTTATTAACAATTTGGTAAATGGGAATAATGTAGCGAATTACCTAAGGTCATGCCTGTTTAATGTCAGGACACTGAATCTGGTACATGTCTCGAATGTGGTTGCGGCAATTAAGTTTCTTATTGATACAGATAAAGAGATTGATGGTCAGACGTATATTATCTCAGAGGATTTTGAAAGTAAGAATAATTATAAATATGTTGAAACTTATATTCGCGAGCGACTGACAAATCGACGTTATATCGTACCGCCATTACCTTTGCCGCTTGGATTATTGTCTTGGTTATTGCGGCTATTGAGACGTGATTCAATTAACCCAAAGATGGTATACGATACTGAAAAATTGAAAAATATGGGTTTCAAATATGTGACATCACTGGATTCGGGTTTGGATGGACTATGTGGTTGGTATGAAAAGAAAAATAATACGCAGTGTTCAAGTAAAATTTGAAAATATTAAATGTTAACGCGGTACTTGATCCGGTGACTGGTGGTGGAACGGCTGAGAGAACGGTACAAATTAGTCGATCACTTGTGCAGAAAGGCATCGATTGTTGCATTATGACGACAGATGCGGGGCTTACTGACAGAGCATTGCCTAGTATGGAGGGTATTCATTTAATTATATATAAATGCGTGATAAAGCGATTTTATATTCCTCTGACAAGTTATTCTAAAATAAAGCAAGTAGTGGCAGATGTAGATATTGTGCATCTAATGGGACACTGGACAGTGTTAAATGCGCTTGTGTATATGGCAGCCCGATCTTTAGATAAGCCGTATGTTGTATGTCCTGCAGGGGCACTACCAATTTTTGGACGTTCTCGAATAATAAAGAAATTATACAACTGGATAATTGGTAAAAGAATTATTCAAAATGCTGGTGCATGGATCGCGATTACGGAAGAAGAAAAAGATCAATTCAATTCCTATGGGATAAACAGGGATAAAGTAACAGTAATACCGAATGGAGTTAACCCGGCTGATTTCCCTGTGGGGGGGGCTGCGGAGTTCAGAACAAAACATGGCCTTAATAATGCTCCATTTTTGTTATTTCTCGGGCGTCTAAATCTTATAAAAGGGCCTGATTTATTGCTCGATGCTTTTTCCAAAGGGGGGAAAGACTGGAAAGAATGGCATCTGGTTTATGCGGGGCCTGATGGGGGGCTTCTGGGTAGGCTAAAAAAGAGGGTAGATGAAAAGGGACTAGGTGAACGGGTACATTTTATTGGTTATGTTGGTGGTGATGAAAAATCTGCCGCCTACCATGCTGCTGATTGTCTGGTGATTCCATCTCGTCAGGAAGCAATGTCAATTGTTGTTCTAGAGTCAGGGGTTTCTGCAACGCCGGTGATTTTAACGGATCAATGCGGTTTTGATCAGGTTGAAGATGTTGGGGGCGGTAAGGTATGCCCAGCTACTGTGGATGGTATCTATAATAGTTTACAAGATACTTTAAAAGATACTGAAAGTCTGAGTGGGCTGGGTAGGGAATTGCAAATTTATGTAAGCAAGAATTACACGTGGCATGCTGTAATTCGTAAATATACTGAACTTTATTCTAATCTGCTCGCTACCACTAATGGATAGGCCGATGAAAATACTTGTTGTTACACAATATTTTTGGCCCGAGAACTTTCGTATTAATGATCTCGTTGACGGATTAATCAGTGTCGGTCATGAAGTAACAGTATTAACCGGAAAGCCTAACTACCCCGCTGGAAAATATTTTTCCGGCTATGGCGTTTTTAGTAAAAACACTGAATATAGAAATGGTGTGAGAATTTTCAGAGTTCCACTAATTCCTAGGGGCGAAGGCGGAGCGATTAGGCTTGTGTTGAATTATATATCGTTTGTCGTATTTGGTACTTTGTTAGCACCATTTTATTGCGTGGGCGATTACGATACTGTTTTTGTTTATGAGCCATCCCCCATTACCGTTGGTATTCCGGCTAGATTTATTGGTTGGTTAAAAAAAGCACCTGTCTTTTTTTGGGTACAAGATTTGTGGCCAGAAAGTTTAGTGGCGACAAATACGACATCAAATAAATACATTATTAGTATTGTAAGGGCGCTAGCAGGCTGGATATATCGTGGTTGTGATCAGGTGCTTATTCAATCTAAAGCTTTTTCAGAAAGCATTAAGTCATTTGGGATTAATGATAATCGAATTAAGTATTTCCCTAATTTTGCAGAAGAACTATATAAGCCGAAATCCTGTAATCTGGAGCATTCGCCAGTAGCACTTCCTAATGGTTTCATCGCTATGTTTGCTGGCAATATTGGTGTGGCCCAGGATTTTGAAACTATTCTGTCTGCTGCAGAAATAAGCATGAGTAATAAAAATGTACACTGGGTAATAGTAGGTAATGGTAGAAAATTTGATTGGTTAAAAGAAGAAATCGGCAAGCGGCGGCTAGACAGTAATTTTCATTTACTTGGCAGACATCCGATTGAATCAATGCCAGATTTCTTCGCTTGCGCAGATGTTATGTTAGTTAGTCTAAAAAAAGAACCTATTTTTTCATTAACCATACCAGCAAAAGTGCAATCCTATATGGCTTGTGCTAAACCTATAATTGCTTCGTTAGATGGAGAAGGCGCCAGAACAATAATAGAGGCAAATGCTGGTATTGCTGTTGGGGCCGAGAGTCCTAATGAGTTGGCGAAGGCAGTCATTAGTATGGCAGGTATGGACCGGCAGGAGCGGGTACGTATGGGTGAAAATGCGTTAGAATATTATAATCAGTTTTTTGATCGTGGGATTTTAATTAACAAACTGAATAATTGGATGAAAGACAGTATTAGGGAATCGCATTGATGGATGTATTAGTGTTGGGTGCAAGTGGCATGCTTGGGCATACCATGTTACGAGTAATGTGTGAGAATGAGGACTGGCAAGTATTAGGAACGGTAAGATCTGAGAAAGTTATTAGTCAGCTTCCAGCTCATTTAGCAGGTAATATTATCTCAGATGTCGATATTGCAAATGAGGATAGTCTGGAAGAAATTATAAGGAAACATCAGCCTGATATAGTTATTAACTGTATTGGAGTCACTAAAAATCTTAATGATTCAGACAATCCTTTGGTTGTTATTCCGATAAATTCGGTTTTACCTCATAGACTGGAAAAAATTTGTACCGATATCAATTCACGGGTAATTCATATAAGCACGGATTGTGTGTTTGCGGGGGATAAGGGGAATTACAAGGAGGATGATATTGCAGATGCAAGAGATCTTTATGGCCTATCGAAATGCTTGGGTGAACTGCATTCTCAAAATGCGATTACTTTGCGAACATCAATAATTGGGCATGAAATTCAAGCGCAAAATGGTCTGTTGGAGTGGTTTTTATCTCAAGAAGGGCATTGCAAAGGGTATGTGCAGGCTATTTTCTCAGGATTACCAACAGTGACTTTGGCTGAGATTATTCGCGACCATGTAATACCAAATAAGGATTTATCGGGGTTGTATCATGTCGCAGGACCTGCAATTGCTAAGTATGATTTATTGAAAATAATAGCTAAAGAGTATAATAAAAATATTGATATTGTGCGTGATGAAGCTCTAAATATAAATAGATCGCTTAATGCAGATAAATTTCAGGGCACAACAGGTTACATCGCACCGGATTGGCCAAGTCTAGTTAAATCAATGCACAATTATAATTAGTTCAGGATAACAGCCATGTTTAAAGATAAAATATTAATGATTACCGGTGGCACAGGATCATTTGGTAATACTGTTCTGAAACGTTTTCTCTCAACTGAAGTACGCGAAATCCGTATTTTCAGTCGTGATGAAAAGAAGCAAGAAGAGATGCGTATTGCGTTAAACAATCCTAAGTTAAAATTTTACATTGGTGATGTTCGGGATTATAGCAGTGTCTACCAGGCCATGAAGGGGGTGGATTATGTGTTCCATGCTGCTGCTTTAAAGCAGGTACCATCATGCGAATTCTACCCGATGGAAGCGGTTCGAACTAATATTGATGGTACCGAGAACGTGATGAATGCGGCAACTTCTAATGGCGTTAAACGAGTGATCGTTCTCAGTACAGATAAAGCCGTGTACCCGATTAACGCGATGGGTATTTCCAAAGCGATGTCGGAAAAATTAATGGTCGCAAAGTCACGTATGCAGCGTGATGGTGAAACTGTGCTATGTGCGACACGTTATGGAAATGTTATGGCTTCACGAGGTTCAGTTATCCCTCTCTTTATTTCTCAGATTAAAGACGATAAAGCTTTAACGGTTACCGATCCTAATATGACACGATTCTTGATGTCTCTAGAGGATTCTGTCGATTTAGTACTGTATGCATTTGAACATGGTCAACAGGGTGATATTTTTGTTCAAAAAGCTCCTGCATCGACGGTGGAGGATCTAGCACAAGCACTAACTGAGTTATTTGGTGGTACAAAAGAGCCCAGAATTATTGGTACTCGCCATGGTGAGAAACTCTATGAGTCTTTAATTTCGAGAGAAGAAATGGCTCATGCTGATGATATGGGGGACTATTACCGTCTTCCTGCGGATAATCGTGATCTTAACTATGCTAAGTACTTTAGTGATGGTGAGAAGACTATTTCGCATGCCGAGGATTATACGTCACACAGTACTAACCGTCTGAATGTAGAAGAGATTAAGACGCTTTTATTGAAACTTGATTTCGTCAAGGAAGAGTTGAATGCTTAAGGTACTGACAATTGTAGGCACAAGGCCTGAGATAATTAAACTTAGCCGGGTTATGAGTGAATTAGACAATCACTGCGACCATAAGATTATTCATACAGGTCAGAACTATGACTATGAATTGAACGAAATATTTTTTAATGATTTAGGTGTTCGTAAACCGGATTTTTATCTTAATGCAGCAGAAGGAAGCCCAGCGCAAACAATTGCTAATGTAATATCGGCTAGTGATGAAGTTTTTGAGAAAGAGTCCCCTGATGCAATTCTTGTTCTTGGCGATACGAATAGTTGCTTATCAGTAATATCGGCTAAACGTCGAAAAATCCCTATTTTTCATATGGAAGCGGGTAACAGAAGTTTTGATGAGCGGGTGCCAGAAGAAATAAATCGAAGGATTGTTGATCATACTAGTGATATAAATCTTACCTATACTGAGCATGCTAGGCGTTATTTATTAAGAGAGGGTATTAAACCAGAGACAGTCATTAAAACGGGCTCTCCGATGAAAGAAATCCTCGATTACCATGCTGAAGACATTAAATCATCGAAGATATTAGCTAGCATGAAGCTACAACCAAGCAAGTTCTTTATCGTCAGTATACACAGAGAAGAAAATGTTGATAATCCTGACAACTTTGCCGAACTTCTAGAATCGTTAACCGCCATTGCCGACAAATATGAATTGCCGGTCATTGTGTCAACGCATCCAAGAACAAGGAATCGTTTGGAAGACTTAGGCAAAATTAAACTGCACGAGAAAGTTCGTTTTGTGAAACCGATGGGCTTTTTTGACTACGTTAAACTTCAAATGGAGTCTCTTTGTATTATTTCAGATAGCGGCACAATAACTGAAGAATCGTCGATACTTAATTTGCCGGCGATAACTATTCGACAAGCACATGAGCGGCCAGAGGGTATGGATGAAGGTGTGCTCATTATGTCAGGGTTGAAAATGGATGATGTGCTGAACTCTATATCAGTAGTATTAGCCCAGACTAAAACTGATAAACGGGTTTTTAAGGTTGTGGAAGATTATGATATTGATAATGTTTCGAAAAAAATGCTTAGAATAATCTTAAGTTACACCGGATACATAAATAGAACGGTTTGGCATAAGTATTAATTTATGAGGAAAAAAATCCTTGTTACAGGTGCTAGCGGTTTTGTGGGGCAATTATTGTGCCAGGATCTTATGGGGCTAGGGTATGAGGTCCATGCATTAACTCGCCAAGAGTCTCACTCGTTACCATCTGGCGTTCAAAGTATTTTTTATACTAATCTTATTGATTTAGAGAAATTTAGGAAATGTTTTAAGGAATGTTTTGCCGTTATTCATTTAGCGGCGAAGGTACATGTAAAAGATGATAAGAATATTGAAGAATATCGTCATGTAAACCGAGATGGTACAGTACATCTCGCAAACATTGCTGAAAGCGAAGGTGTTAAGAGATTTATTTATCTTAGTACAATAAAGGTAAATGGCGATAAAACTGTATCGAAGCCTTATGACGTTATGTCTAGAGTAGCTCCTGTGGATGCTTATGCTGTATCGAAGTGGGAAGCTGAGCAGGCATTAATGCGCCTACATGAAAACACAGACATGGATGTAACCATACTAAGGCCCGTTCTGATGTATGGTCCTAATGTTAAAGGTAATTTAAATACGTTGATGCGTATAATTTCTAAGAGAATACCTTTGCCTTTCGCTAAAACAGCTAACTTTAGAAGTCTTCTTAATGTTCGTAATTTAAACGCACTGATTTGTGAGTGTTTGGTAAACAGTAAGGCAATTGGCCAAACCTTCTTGGTTGCTGATGGTGTTGATATATCGACGAGTACACTGATAGAGAAAATCGCTTTATCTTTTGGGAAGTCATCTCGATTATTCTACGTGCCTAATCTATTGATGAAGTTTGCGGCAAGAATCATAGGTAAACTCGATATTTATGATCGCCTTTTTGGTTCTCTTCAGGTTAATACTAATGAAATGAAGAAGGTTCTGAATTGGGAACCTCCTTATACTATTGAAGATGGAATGGATGAAATGACACGAGCATTTCAGAAGAGTAGATCTAAGTAAATGGTTTTTAATACTATAAATATTGTGATACTGCTGCTTGTATTTATAACATCATATCTTTCTGTTTGGTTGTTATTAAAACTCCCATCAAATATGTCAGCACTGGATAAACCCAATGAGCGTTCTCTTCATATTACGCCGGTACCAAGACTTGGCGGCTTAGCGATAATTGGGGGGGTGTTGATAGGTGTCTTATTGCTGTCATTTGAGTACTCTCTTACAGATAAGTTTATTTTTGTATTATGTGGCGGGTTGATTATAGGCTTCATTTCATTTCTTGATGACGTCTACACGCTAAGTAGCTTGATTCGTATTATTGTTCAACTGGTAGGTGCTTTATTCATTGTATATTCCGGGCTTATACTCGATATGTTGGAGTTACCTTGGCTCACATTTCAACTGCCAGCAGCGCTGTCTGTATTAGTGACAGTTGTGTACATATTGTGGATGGTGAATTTATATAATTTTATGGATGGTATTGATGGTTTAGCTGGGGGGATGGCCGTTATCGGCTTTGCGACGTTTGCGGTAATTGGCATATCTGAAAATGATCTGATTTTTGCGTTATCAAGCCTACTTGTTTCTGTGTCATCACTGGGTTTTCTTGTGTGGAATTATCCTCCGGCGCGAATATTTATGGGCGATACAGGGTCTTCAGTTTTAGGCTATTTAGTCGCTGTGTTTGGATTGTGGGCTCATAATGCAGGCGTTGTTCCGATATGGATATCTGCTGTGATATTTTCGCCCTTTATTGTTGATGCGACATTAACGCTTTTGTGGAGGATGATGCGTCGAGAGCAATTTTGGTCCGCTCATAAGTCACATTGTTACCAATTAATAGCTGAGTCCGGTATGAATAGGAAGCGGTTGGTAAACTCTGAATATGTCTTAATGCTGTTTTGTGCAATCATTGCCTTGTTCTCGTCTGTTGCTGAGCCACAAAATCAATTATTTGCTATTTTAATACTAGTCGCTATCTATGTGATTTTAATAAGTTATGCGCAAAAGAAAAGGCATTCTTAGCTGAACACCTGTATTGGGACCAGTAGAAATAAATACTTTTATACCCTAGTATGTGCATAGCTCAGTTAGTGTTTCTGCTCGTGTATGCTACTGATTATGTAAACTTTATTGTTGGCAATAAAGTTTGCTTGTGATTTTTTGATTATAAAAAAGAAGATAATTTAATGAAAGTATTAATAACTGGGGCCGCAGGTTTTATCGGCTCTACACTTGCGCTTCGATTATTAGCTCGTGGCGACGAGGTCGTTGGCGTCGATAACCTTAACGACTATTATGATGTTGGCCTGAAAAAGGCGCGTCTTGCTCGAACTATTTCAAATAAAAACTATCATGATGTGCGAATTGGCATTGAAGACCGAGAAGCGGTCGCCAAAACCTTTGCAGAACATAAGCCAGATCGAGTAGTTAACCTTGCCGCGCAGGCAGGTGTTCGATATTCACTTGAGAATCCTCATTCTTATGTTGATACAAACCTGGTTGGTTTTGTGAATATTCTTGAAGGTTGCAGACACAATGATGTTGAGCATCTTGTGTATGCATCGAGCAGTTCAGTATATGGTGCCAACACGAATATGCCATTTTCAGTACATGATAATGTTGATCATCCCGTTAGCATATATGCGGCATCTAAAAAGGCAAATGAATTAATGGCGCATTCCTATAGCCATTTATTTAAGTTACCAACGACCGGCCTTCGCTTTTTTACGGTCTACGGCCCGTGGGGCAGGCCTGACATGGCTTTATTCTTATTCACTAAGAATATTCTGGCCGGTAAACCAATTGATGTTTTTAATAATGGCAATCACCGCCGTGACTTCACCTATATTGATGACATTGTCGAAGGTGTTGTTCGTGTTTTAGACCGTGTGCCCACCTCAAACCCTGATTGGAATGGCGATACACCTGATTCCGCAACAAGTTATGCACCATATCAGCTTTACAATATCGGTAATAATAATACAGTTGAATTGATGCATTACATTAAGGTCCTGGAAGATTGCTTGGGTAAAAAAGCAGATATGAATATGTTGCCGCTACAAAATGGTGATGTGCCAGCAACCTATGCTGACGTTGACGATTTAGTTGCTGATGTTGATTATAAGCCATCAATTAAAGTTGAGCAGGGGATAGATAACTTTGTTAAGTGGTATAAAGATTATTATAAAGTTTAATACTGATAACTTATTTGTCATAGGCATAATATGAGTTTGCGTAGATTCTTAGTTTCTATCCACGATGTGATTATGTTGATGATTGCATGGGTGTTTGCAATTATTGCTAGATACGATTTTGATATATCTAGTTTAGATATGAATATCACGACATCGATTTTACTTGTGCTTATCCCTACGCATTTGATCTTGTCTTGGTATTTTGGCTTATATAAAGGTCTGTGGCGGTTTGCCAGTATTCCAGACATGTGGATATTACTGAAAGTGGTTTTCTTAACCACTGTCGTTGTGTTTGTTGGTACATTTATTATTAATCGACTCGACGGGATTTCAAGAACCAGTCTTATATTATTCCCACTGTTTGCCATTGGTGCATTAGCATCGCCCCGATTGCTTTATCGATTATGGCGAGATCGCAGTTTTAAGCAACAGTCATTGGTGAAACAACGTCCAGCGATTGTTATTGGTGGAGGAAATGCTGGTGAGTCTATCATCAGGGATATGCTCCGTGAAGGTGAATATATACCTGTTGCCATACTTGACGATAGCAAGTCTCTAAAAAGTACTAAGCTGCATGGGATTCAGGTGGTAGGTTCTGTCGATCAACTTGGCATAATTGCTGAGAAGTATTCTGCGGAACTGATCGTTATAGCTGTGCCGTCTGCGACTGGAGAAAATATGCGTGCCATCGTAGAACAATGCGAACGCGCTGGAGTCCCTTTTAGAACGCTTCCTCCACTGCATGATCTTGTATCAGGTAGAGTGAGTACCAACGCACTTCGAGAAGTATCCATCGACGATTTATTGGGTCGTGAGGCTATTAAACTAGAATGGGACAAAATTAAAAGTATTCTTGAAGGTAAGGTCGTTTTGATAACCGGTGGGGGTGGTTCTATCGGTTCTGAATTGTGCCGACAGGTGGCGAGGCTGAAACCTTCAGAACTTATCATCGTTGAGCAAAGTGAATATAACTTATATGAGATTGAGCGCGAGTTATTAAAAACCTGGCCTGATTTAAAGCTACAAAAGTATCTCGCTGATGTTCGTGATAGTGAATCGGTTAAACGAATTTTTTCTAAGCACAAACCGAATGTTATTTTTCATGCAGCGGCGTATAAGCATGTACCGATGCTGCAAGATCAGGTGCGTGAAGCGGTATTCAATAACGTACTGGGTACGCGTAATGTCGCCGATGCTGCGGTAGAAAATAACGCAGATGCTTTTGTTCTGATTTCCACGGATAAGGCCGTTAACCCAACCAATATTATGGGCGCAACAAAACGCGTTGCTGAAATTTATTGTCAAACGTTAAGTAAAAGCGTTGATACGCATTTTATTACGGTGCGGTTTGGTAATGTGCTGGGTTCTGCGGGCAGTGTCGTGCCTTTATTCCAGGAACAAATTGCCAAAGGCGGCCCGTTAACGGTAACGCACCCTGATATTACCCGCTACTTTATGACTATTCCTGAGGCATGCCAATTAATTATGCAAGCAGGGACCATGGGCAGTGGTGGTGAGATATTTGTGTTAGATATGGGAGAGCCGATTAAAATTACTTATTTAGCGGAGCAAGTTATTAGACTCTCTGGTTTAATCCCGGGCGAAGATATCGAGATTAAATTTGTCGGGCTTCGACCCGGTGAGAAGCTTTATGAAGAATTATTGCACGCAGATGAGAATCTGGCCGGCACTAGCCACCCCAAAATTCTGCTGGCAGGATCTCGAAATATCGATCAAGAGGCCCTTGCGAAACAGATTACCAAGGCGGAGACAGGTTGCCAGAATTTCGATGATGAAGCTTTGCTTGGTGTGATACAAAACTTAGTCCCAGAGTTGAAATTAGAGCCTGTTTCTAATGGCGATAATGTGATTAGTATTAGCGAACACAAATCGTCGTAAAATTGAGAATTTCGCACTAAAGAGTCGCAATCGTGCTTGACCTTAACCACCCCCCTAAGTAAGATACGCCCTCGTTATTCCTTGGTAGCTCAGTTGGTAGAGCGGGTGACTGTTAATCACTAGGTCGGCGGTTCGAGCCCGTCCCAAGGAGCCATATTTAGACAAAAAAGGCGCTCATTTGAGCGCCTTTTTTGTTTCCGTCGCAATCTAAATTAACCGCATTCAAGTGGCCGTCCATTCGGTTTGGTATCTGAAAGGCGAGGGCGACCACTATTAGAAAGAATCACCGCTTTAGCATTGTCCGGGTATCGATTATCGCAGAAGGTGTAGGTAGCATTGGTCCCTGGTGAACTGCCAGTGGCTTGATATACCACGCGCCGCCGTTGACCGGATGTAATGATGATATTGTTTTCCTGTCCCATTTCCACGCCTAATAAATCCTCATCGTCATCAAATTCACGATTAGCATTATTATCCGCAAAGGTGATCCAGCCTTGATGCCAACCGTCGTTGCGTCCACAGGTCAGACCATCGGCACTGCGGCACATGACAACCCGAACACCGCGTTTAACAGCCTCACTTCGGCTGTACTGTAGGTGAGCGACAAAGGTATTTATTTCAGAGGTTTGTGTATTTCTCGAGACCATTTCCTGCATCGCGGGGATGACAGTGGTAGTAACGATGGCAGCAATAGACAGTGTTACAAGCAGCTCAATGAGCGTAAACCCGGCTTGTCGGGGTAAAGAGTGGATATCCATATCCTTCTCCAGTTCCGTATGAAGTGCCCTTCCGAGGACAGTTCTAGATTACGCTTCTGACAGAATTAGGGATGTAAGAAAAAGCTTATTTCGCTATCAGTCGATCACTGATTCGTTGAATTGCAGATTGAAGCATTTCCATGCTGGTAGCGTATGAAAGGCGCATGTGGCCAGGGGAACCAAAAGCAGAACCGGGTACCAGTGCAACGCCAGCATCATTCAAGAACAATTCCGCCAACGCCACATCATCAGCACAGCCAAGTGCTTGTTGGGCTTCGCTCATGTCTGGAAACGCATAGAAGGTGCCATCAGAAGGCAGGCACTTGACGCCGGGCAGGCTGTTGAGAGCCTCTAATAAGTAGTCATGGCGAGATTTGAAGGCGGTGACCATGGTGGTAATGCAGCTTTGGTCGCCAGCCAGTGCGGCATGCGCAGCGGCTTGGGCGATTGAGCAAGGGTTTGAGGTGCTTTGTGACTGAATCTTCTTCATCGCGGCCATCAACGGAGCTGGGCCACCGGCATAACCAATGCGCCAGCCAGTCATTGAATAGGCTTTAGAGACGCCGTTGAGCACGATTGTCCTATCATAGAGGTCAGGACAAGCCATGACGATATTGCAGAAGGGTTCATCCGTCCACAGAATATGTTCATACATATCATCGGTAGCAACTAGCACGTGCGGATGACGGAGTAGTACTTCACCTAACGCAGCGAGCTCATCTTTGTTGTAACTGACCCCACTGGGATTCGAAGGACTATTGAGCACCAACAAGCGTGTCTTGTCAGTAATGGCTGTATCTAGTTGTTCTGGGGTGATTTTAAAGCCCTGATCGATACCGGCTTCAACAATAACCGGCACACCTTCAGCTAAAAGCACCATATCTGGGTAAGAAACCCAGTAAGGCGCTGGAATAATGACTTCATCGCCGGCGTTGAGCAGCGCTTGAGCTAGGTTGTAAAAGCTCTGTTTGCCACCCACTGAGACCAAAATCTGGTTGGGCGCGTAATCCAGGCCATTATCATTGGAAAACTTGGCAATAATGGCATTTTTCAGCTCAGTTGTGCCATCCACCGCGGTGTACTTAGTATCACCGTCACGAATAGCCTTAATCGCGGCTTCTTTAATATGCTCTGGGGTATCAAAATCGGGTTCACCGGCACCCAGGCCGATAATATCCTTACCTTCATCACGTAATGCCTTAGCGCGGGCCGTTACAGCCAGCGTAGGAGAAGGTTTAACAGTTTGCACACGTTTTGACAGCGATATATCCACGACGATTCCCAGTTAGAGCCTAATTTATTTAGGCGAAAACAAAACGGCTGTAATATACTGTATCGCTACCCTAAAGGCCATAAACAAGCGCTATGCCACGTAAGTTTGAACTAGAAAGTAACTACACTCCGTCAGGTGATCAGCCTACCGCAATTAAATCCCTTGTTGAAGGATTAGGTGACGGTGAGGCGAGTATGACATTGCTGGGCGTGACGGGTTCCGGCAAGACTTTTACGATTGCCAATGTTATTCAGGAAGTACAACGGCCTGCCATCATTATGGCGCCGAATAAAACCCTGGCCGCACAGCTTTATGGCGAGATGAAAGAATTCTTCCCCAATAATGCCGTAGAGTATTTCGTTTCTTACTACGATTATTACCAGCCCGAGGCTTACGTCCCCAGTTCTGACACGTTTATTGATAAAGATGCCTCAATCAATGAACACATTGAGCAAATGCGCTTGTCAGCGACCAAAGCATTATTGGAACGCCCCGACACAATTCTAGTCGCCTCAGTTTCCGCCATTTATGGTTTGGGTGATCCCAATTCCTATTTAAAGATGGTGCTGCACCTGAGTAAGGGCGAGCTTATTTCTCAGCGGGCTATTTTGCGGCGACTCACGGAACTGCAATATGCCCGCAATGATGTTGAACTGCGCCGTAGTACTTTCCGGGTACGCGGTGACGTTATTGATATCTATCCGGCAGACTCTGATCGCGATGCAATACGAGTAGAGTTGTTTGATGAAGAGATTGAACAACTGAGTTACTTCGATCCACTGACCGGTGAAATAGTGCAGCGGGTTTCACGGTTAACCATTTACCCAAAATCTCACTATGTTACCCCCAGACAAGTCATGCTAGATGCGGTGGAAGAGGTTAAGGTTGAACTAAAAGAGCGATTGGCATTTTTGCGTGAGCATGAAAAGCTGGTCGAAGCGCAACGGCTTGAACAGCGCACCCAGTTTGATATCGAAATGATCAATGAAATTGGTTACTGCTCCGGCATTGAAAACTACTCACGTTATTTGTCTGGTCGTGGCGAAGGTGAACCGCCACCGACCTTGTTTGACTATTTGCCTGACGACGCGTTACTTATTCTAGATGAATCTCATGTAACCATTCCACAAATCGGCGCTATGTATAAAGGTGACCGCTCACGCAAATCAACTCTAGTTGATTATGGTTTTCGATTACCATCTGCGCTAGACAACCGGCCATTACGATTTGATGAATTTGAAAAAATTGCGCCGCAAGCCATTTTTGTATCCGCAACACCGGGGCAATACGAAGCCGATCATGCCGGTCGGGTCGTTGACCAGGTTGTCAGGCCAACTGGATTAGTTGATCCGGAAATTGAAGTGCGACCGATTGCTACGCAAGTTGATGACTTGCTGTCTGAAGCGACGATTCGCGCTGCCGCTAATGAACGGGTGCTGGTTACAACGCTGACCAAGCGCATGTCCGAAGATTTAACAGACTACCTATCTGAACATGGTGTCCGTGTGCGTTATTTACATTCAGACATCGATACTGTTGAACGGATGGAAATTCTCCGTGACCTACGCTTAGGTGAGTTTGACGTGCTAGTCGGTATTAACTTGTTAAGGGAAGGGCTCGACTTGCCGGAAGTCTCGCTGGTCGCGATCTTAGATGCTGACAAAGAAGGTTTCTTGCGCTCGGAGCGTTCATTGATACAAACCATTGGCCGTGCAGCGCGTAACTTAAAAGGCAAAGCGATTCTTTACGCAGATAGAATTACCGGCTCAATGGAGCGCGCTATCGGTGAAACAGAACGCCGTCGGGAAAAGCAAATTGCTCACAACAAAGCCAATGGCATTACCCCACAAAGCGTACAAAAAGCAGTCAGTGATGTCATGGAAGGTGGTTATGCCGGCATGGCCGAACGAGCTAAGCGTCGTGGCAAACTCGATATGGTAGCTGAAGAAGTGATTGATTATGCTGCAATGGCACCGAAACAATTAGAAAAGAGGATTCAGCAGCTCGAACAAAAGATGTACAAACATGCTGAAAATCTGGAATTTGAAGAAGCCGGATTATTACGTGATGAGATTGAAAAAATTAGAGAACAAAGCATGGGGATTTCTAAGCATGCAGTTTGATGAAAGTAATAAAATAAGAAAACAACAAATACAGAGTAATGATAAATCCTTATGAGTCCTGATACTAAAATAAATGCGGTAATCTTAGCCGGCGGAAGTGGTACTCGCTTGTGGCCTTTATCGCGACTACAATTACCAAAACAGTTTTTGAAACTTTATGGTGATGAAGTTTTGTTAGAAGCAACAATATCAAGAATTTCTGACTATGTTTTAAAAAATGATGTGCTAGTTGTCACTAATGAGCAGCACGCAAAAGGTGAAGCGTATGACATGCTAAGCGCTTATCAAACTCTGTTAGAACCTCAAGGTCGTAATACCGCGCCAGCGATTGCAGTGGCAGCAGCCTGGTTACAAAAACACTCTGGCGCTGATCCTGTTATGTTAGTGCTGCCAGCTGATCATGTCATTCAAGATCAGGCTGCATTTAATAAAGTTATTGAGCAGGCCATTGCTGAGGCTGAGAAGGGCGCTTTAGTCACGTTTGGAATTTGTCCTACTCGACCTGATACCGGTTTTGGTTATATTAAAACGGCATCGATTGAATCAAGTAATAATTCGTTGCCTGCTGAGCGTTTTGTCGAAAAACCAGATGTCACAACGGCTGAAAAATACTTGGCAGAAGGTAACTACTTCTGGAACTCCGGTATGTTTGTTTGGAAGGCATCAAGTATTCTCAAACAAATTGAAACATGGCTGCCTGAAGTCGATGCCGTAATGAAACAAATAACTGCTGCCTGGGACAAGGGCGAAGAACCGCAACAAGTTGTTGACCGATTGTTCTCATCAATGCCAAATATCTCCATTGACTATGGTGTACTAGAAAAAGTCGCCGGCAATAGCGATGACTTATTAGTGATTCCTTCCAACATTGCTTGGTCAGACATCGGCTCATGGGATGCTGTGCATGATATTTTAAATAAAGATGACGCTAAAAATTTATTGCAAGGAAATGTACTCGCACTTGATTGCAAAAACACACTAATCCATAGCAGTAACCGATTAGTCACTGCTGTCGGGGTAGACGACTTGTGTGTTGTCGAAACCGCGGATGCTATTTTGCTGACTAAAATGGGCGAAACACAGCGAGTGCGAGAAGTTGTTGATAGTTTAAAGCAACAAAATGCCCAAGAACACATAATGCATTTAACCGTTAAACGACCCTGGGGTAGTTACACGGTATTGGAAGAATTCCCCGGTTACAAGCTGAAAAGATTAACCGTTAACCCTGGCGCAAAGCTATCATTACAACGTCACCAACACCGCTCTGAGCATTGGACGGTGGTGGCCGGAACAGCCACTGTCACCTGTGGAGAGAAAATAATGGAAGTGATGACCAATGAGTCGACCTTTATCCCGGCAAAAGAAATGCACCAGTTAGAGAATCAGGGTGCCGAACCTTTGCAGATGATAGAGGTGCAAGTCGGTTCTTACCTCGGTGAAGACGACATTGAGCGTTTTGACGACAAATACGGAAGGGTTTAGCGACTTAGAGAAGGTGCTGTCAGTCATCCTTTCAGGGTATAATGGCTAAATCTCTGGCTTAAGACTATTGTGGACGCAAACGTGAAGAATAAAGTAGCACTCATTACCGGCATTACTGGGCAAGATGGCGCCTATTTAGCAGAATTCTTGTTGTCAAAAGGCTATGAGGTGCATGGCATCAAGCGCCGGGCATCATCCTATAACACCCAGCGAATTGACCATATTTATCAAGATCCTCATGAAGAAAATCAACGTTTCATCCTCCATTATGGTGATTTAGCCGATTCAAGTTGCTTAATTCGTATTATTCAAGCGATTGAGCCTGACGAAATATATAATTTAGGCGCGCAAAGTCACGTTGCTGTGTCCTTTGAGTCACCAGAATACACCGCTGATACCGTTGGCCTCGGTGCGCTACGGATTCTCGAAGCCATTCGTATCTCAGGTTTAGAGAAAAAGACCCGCTATTACCAAGCTTCTACATCAGAGTTATTTGGTAAGGTTCAAGAAATTCCGCAGAAAGAAACCACACCATTTTACCCGCGCTCACCTTATGCAGCAGCGAAGCTTTACGCTTACTGGATTACGATTAATTACCGTGAAGCTTATGGCATGTATGCTTGTAATGGCATTTTGTTTAACCATGAGTCGCCAGTGCGCGGTGAAACGTTTGTGACGCGGAAAATTACTCTAGCATTAAGTCGCATTAGTCTTGGACTACAAGACTGTTTGTATCTCGGTAATATGGACGCGCTACGTGACTGGGGCCATGCAAAAGATTATGTGGAGATGCAATGGCTAATGCTGCAACAAGACGTGCCCGATGATTTCTGTATCGCCACCGGTGTTCAATATTCAGTGCGAGATTTTGTCAATATTGCTTATGAACACCTTGGCAAGTCTATTCGCTGGGAAGGTACTGGCATTGATGAAAAAGGTTACGATACTGAATCTGGACAATGCATTGTTGCCGTCGACCCCCGTTACTTTAGACCAACAGAAGTGGAAACTTTACTCGGTGACCCAAGCAAAGCAAAAGAAAAACTAGGCTGGGTTCCAAAAATCAGCTTTGAAGAATTAGTTTCTGAAATGGTATCGGAAGATCTGAAGCTAGCGAAACGCGATGCGCTGATTAAAGAGCACGGTTATCAGGTTTTTGATTTCCACGAATAGCGTGTTGCTGAATAAAAGACAGCCTTTTATAGAATGATTACCCCTGATTCTAAAATTTATGTAGCTGGTCACGGTGGTTTAGTTGGCTCAGCGATTATGCGCAACCTAGCGAGTCGTGGTTTTAATAAAATCATCACGCGATCCCACGTTGAATTTGATCTCACTAATCAACAGCAAGTTCGTACATTCTTTGCTGAAGAAAAACCGGAATTTGTTATATTGGCGGCGGCAAAAGTGGGTGGTATTCATGCTAACAATACTTACCCGGCCGATTTTATTTACGAAAATTTAATGATTGAAGCTAATATTATTGATACGGCTTATCGAAATAATGTTAAACGACTATTGTTTCTGGGTAGTTCTTGTATTTACCCAAAAGCGGTCGCGCAACCGATGCGAGAAGATGCATTATTAACTGATGTGCTTGAGGCAACCAATGAACCTTATGCGTTAGCCAAAATTTCGGGTATCAAACTTTGCGAATCTTATAATCGTCAATACTGCACAGATTTTCGCTCAGTAATGCCAACTAACTTGTATGGCGAAGGTGATAACTTCCACGCTGAGAATGCCCACGTAATCCCGGCTATTATGCGACGCATACATGAAGCCAAAGAACGTAACGATAACGAAGTGACAATATGGGGTAGCGGCAAACCAAAACGCGAATTTTTGCACGTTGATGATATGGCCGCTGCATCTGTTTACGTACTAATGCTAGATAAAGAAGACTATCAATCAAATACATCTCCCATGTTATCGCATATCAATGTTGGTACTGGTGAAGATTGCACGATTCGAGAGCTTGCTGAATTAATTAAAAATGTTACTGGTTTTGAAGGTGACCTTAAATTTGATACAGCTAAACCTGATGGCTCAATTAGGAAGCTCATGGATGTGTCGCGTTTGAAGAAAATGGGCTGGCAGGCAAGCATCTCATTAGAATCAGGACTTCGCTCGACCTACGACTGGTATAAGGAAAATATTTTAACCGGAAGCCTGAGAAGTTAATAATTAATATCAAGGAACGTTGTGAAACAAAAATCTAATAAACGTACGAGTAAATGCTTCCTTGTGACTGGTGGGGCTGGTTTCATTGGCTCTGCTGTCATTCGCTTTTTGGTTGAGCAGACCGAACATAAAGTTATCAATGTCGATATATTAACTTATGCCGGTAATTTGGAATCCCTTGCGAGTGTTTCTAGTAGTGAACAGTACTCTTTTGAACAGGTCGATATCTGTGGCGCGCAGGCTATTGAGGCTTTGTTTAGTGAGTATCAGCCTGATATTGTGATGCATTTAGCTGCTGAGTCTCATGTCGATCGTTCTATCACAGGCCCAGCTGAGTTTATTCACACTAATATCACTGGCACATATGTCATGCTCGAAGCGGCTCGTCAATATTGGTCTGACCTTGATGATGCGGGTAAAGAAAGTTTTCGCTTTCATCATATCTCGACTGATGAAGTGTATGGCAGTCTCGGTGAGTCAGGTTTGTTTACGGAAGAAACTGCCTATGATCCCAGTTCACCTTATTCTGCCAGCAAGGCATCTTCTGACCATTTAGTCAGAGCTTGGCACCGTACTTATGGCTTGCCAGTATTAGTGACTAATTGCTCAAATAATTATGGCCCCTATCAATTTCCTGAGAAACTAATTCCGGTTGTTATCCTCAATGCATTGAAAGGCGAACCGTTACCTATCTATGGTGAGGGTAATCAAATACGCGACTGGTTGCATGTTGAAGATCATGCTAGCGCGTTGGTAAAAGTTGTGCTTGAGGGTGAAGTAGGGCAAACCTACAACATTGGCGGCCATAATGAAAAAACCAATTTAGAAGTAGTCAACACAATTTGCACTATTCTCGATGAAGTAAGACCAGAACATCC